>Ga0315909_10007255_pt1 | contig 12399 bp, 9 predicted proteins | sample LakEriMetagenome_11_FD_203527 | JGI IMG/M metagenome (GOLD analysis project Ga0315909, IMG submission 203527) | Freshwater fungal communities from buoy surface, Lake Erie, Ohio, United States - Buoy 2 MA125 | ecosystem: Environmental > Aquatic > Freshwater > Lake | place: USA: Lake Erie, Ohio...
TCGTCGTCATGGGCCTCATCTACGGCTACGTCCCCTACATGCTCCTGCCGCTCTTCGCGGCTCTCGATCGGATCAGTCCGAGTCTCATCGAGGCGGCGCGTGACCTGGGCGCGAGCGGCTTCGACCTCTTCCGCCGAGTGATCCTGCCCATGAGCCTGCCCGGGATCGTCGCGGGCACGCTGCTCATCTCGCTGCCCATGATGGGCGACTACTTCACCTCCGACATGCTGTCGAAGTCGCCCAACACCGCCATGATTGGCAACCTCATCAACCTGTCGATCGCCACGCCGGGCCAGTCGGGGCAGGCCGGTGCGCTGCTCATCCTCGTCCTGCTCGTCCTGCTCATCCCGATGGTCCTTTACACGCGCAGCAACGCCCGGGCGGAGGTCAGGTCATGACCGTGTCTGCAGCCCCAGCCGAAGCCATCCTGGAGGAGTCGCGCGGTGGTCGCCGCCGCCGACTGCGCGGGACATCGGACTCGCGTGCCTATGGTCTGGGCACCATCACGGCCATCTACCTTCTTTGGGCGCTCGTCCCCGTGGCTATCACCATCCTCTTCTCCTTCAACGAGGGGCGCTCGCGCAGCACCTGGCAGGGCTTCTCTCTGCGCTGGTACACCTGGGATCCCACCGGATCCGTCCTCAATGACGAGTCGATCCGCAATGCCCTGGCGCACACCGTGCTTCTCGCGGTGCTCGCCACCATCGTCACCGTGCCCCTCGGTGTGCTCTTCGCCCTCGCCCTGGATCGCTGGCGCGGACGCCTGCCCCAGGGCGCGAACTTCCTGGCCCTCATCACCTTCGTGATCCCCGAGATCGCCCTGGCGATCGGCCTGCTCTTCATGGTCACCTATCTCGCCACTCCCTTCGGCCTCGGCACCTGGGCCCAGGTCGTCGGGCTAGTGACCTTTCAACTCGCCTACCCGATCGTCATCTGCCGGGCGCGTCTCCTCACCATTGGTGCGCACTATGAGGAGGCAGCGCGGGATCTGGGCGCGAGTGCCCTGGGCGCTGTCCGCCGCGTGATCCTGCCGATGCTCTTCCCCGCGATCCTCGTGAGCTCAATCCTCGTATTCGCCGATGTCCTCGACGACTTCGTCATCGTCCGCTACCTGTCCTCAGATGCGTCCACCGAGACCACCTCAATGCGCATCTACCAAACCGCGCGCGCGGCACCGACGCCCGCGCTCAACGCCATGGCGACCATCATCCTCGTCGTCTCGGCCCTCGTCATCGTCCTCGGCTGGCTGGCCTATCGCCGGTGGACGCGCAAGCAGGGTGAAAACACCGACGTGGGATCCCTCGCCAACACGCTGTAGTTCGACTGCAAGTGTCACTGCACCCGCGGGGTGCCTGTCAATGGAGGAACAGTGGTTGCGCTGCCCAACCGAGCCGAGGTTGTCATCGTGGGGGGCGGCGTCATCGGATGCTCGATCGCTTATCACCTCACGCAAACAGGCGTGACAGACGTTCTGCTTCTTGAGAAGCACGCGCTCACGGCGGGCACCACGTGGCACGCGGCGGGACTCATCACGAGCGCGGGCTTCCACGACGAGACCTCGCTGTGGATGTGCCGCTACTCCCGCGACCTCTACGAGCGACTCGAGGAGGAGACCGGGCACTCCACCGGATTCCGCCCGGTGGGGCATCTCTCGGTGGCGACGACGCCGGAGCGCATGGAGACGCTCGTGCGCGAGCGTGACTTCCAGGTCGGCTACGGCGTTCCGAATGAGATTGTCGATCCCGAGCGGATCGCCGAACTCTGGCCACTCGCCAAGATCGACGACCTCGTGGGTGGCTCCTACGTCGCCGACGAGGGTCGTGCCGACCCAGTCGGTGTCGCGACCGCGCTGGCCAAGGGAGCCAAGTCACGAGGCGCCACCATTACCGAGGGCGTCCTCGTCACCGGATTCCTCCGTGACGGCGATCGCATCACGGGCGTCACCACCGATCACGGCGATGTGCACGCCGACACCGTCGTGCTCGCCGCGGGACTGTGGACTCGCCAACTCGCCGCGAAGGCAGGCGTTGACGTGCCCTTGCAGGCTGCAGAGCACTACTACCTGCTCACGGAGCCGATGGAGGGCGTGCATCGCGACCTGCCGATCATCGAGGACCTCGACTGCTACGGCTACTTCCGCGAGGAGGGTGGCGGCATGCTCGTGGGCCTCTTCGAGCCCGAGGCCGCGGGTTGGTATCCCGAGGGCGCCCCAGAGGACTTCGCCTTCGGCACGATTCCACCCGACTGGGAGCGCATGACGCCCTTCCTCGAGCGGGCGATGGAGCGCATTCCGTCGCTGGCGGAAGCGGGCGTTCGCACGTTCTTCTGCGGGCCTGAGAGCTTCACCGCCGATGCCGCACCCATGCTGGGCCCGGCTCCGGAAGTTGAAGGACTGTGGATTGCCGCGGGTCTCAACTCAGTCGGCATCCTTCTCGGCGGTGGCGTGGGCAGTCTGATGGCACGCTGGATCACCGACGGCGTATGCCCCATGGACATCGCGGGCTACACGATCGAGCGCGGCCTGCCGTTCCAGAACTCACGGCGGTTCCGCTCCGAGCGCATCGTCGAACAACTCGGTGTGCTCTTCGGTGACGGTGGCTATCCGACATTCCACAATCACACCGCGCGAGGCATTCGCCGCTCGCCGCTGCACGACATCTGGGTCGCGCACCGAGCTCACTTCGCCGACTCGGCCGGGTGGGAGTTCGTCGAGTGGTTCTATCCCGAGGGCGAACCCGAGCGGGAGATCCCGTGGACCTGGGGCCGAGGATTCTGGGGCCCGTGGGTCGCAGAGGAGCACCGCACCGTGCGCGAGGCCGTCGGTGCCATGGACATGACGCTCATGTCGAAGTTCCTCGTGCAGGGCCCCGATGCAGCCGCCATCCTCGATCGCCTCAGTGCCAATGCTGTCGCGGGTCCCGTGGGTCAGGTGACCTACACCCAATGGTGCAACGACGTGGGCGGGATTCTCGCTGATCTCACCGTGACGCGCCTCGCCGAGGATCGCTTCATGGTCATCGTCTCCGACGTGACTCACCGCAGAGTCGAGCGGATGCTCCTCGATGAGGTGCGCGCGGGGGAGTTCGCGACCGTGACCGATATGACGGCGGCGTACTGCCTGCTCACCGTGCAGGGGCCGAAGTCACGCGAACTCCTGCAGCGGGTGAGCCCGGACGACCTCTCCGAGGAAGCCTTCCCCTACCTCACCGCGCATGAGATCGAAATCGGGTACTCCCGGATCACGGCGCTGCGCGTCACCTACGTGGGTGAGCTCGGCTTCGAGCTGCTCATCCCCAGCGACCAGGCCGTCTCCGTGTGGGAGACGCTCGACGCTGCAGGTGGGGACCTTGGCTTCCGACCGGTGGGCCTCGCCGCCATGCACGGCCTGCGCCTGGAGAAGGCCTACCGCGACTACGCCGTCGACATCGACGTCACTGACACGCCTGTCTCGGCCGGCCTGTCCTTCGCTGTCGCGTGGGACAAGCCGGTCGATTTCCGTGGGCGCGCTGCACTGGAGCGACTGCGCAGTGATCGCACCAGCAGGCTCGTGCCGATCCGCATCGACGACCCGGCCCCGGTACTTCACGGCAGCGAGCCGGTCTACCGCGACGGAGCCTGGGTGGGCTATGTCCAGGTCGGTGGATTCGGCCACACGCTCGGCACATCCGTCGGTCTCGCGACCGTGGATAACGCCGAGGGCGTGACTGCCGACTGGCTGTCCAGTGGCCGCTTCGAGGTCGTCATCAATGGCGTGACCTACCCGGCCACGGTGCAGTTCGCACCCTTTTACGACCCCGATCGGGCGCGAGTGCGCTGATCATGGACAGGCTTGCGGATCGGACACTGTCGGCGGCAAGTTTCGCTGCCGATGCGCAAGAAGCGCTTCCGCGCGAAGCCGAAGTCGTCATCGTCGGCGGGGGGATCATCGGCTCGAGCATCGCCTACCACCTCGCTCTCGAGGGTATGACCGATGTCGTCGTGTGCGAGCGCAACACCTTCACGAGTGGGACCACCTGGCACGCTGCCGGGTTGATTGCCGGGGCCCGGGGGACCATCACCTTGACGGAGCTCGCGTCCTATGGCCGCTCCTTCTACTCCACCCTGGGCGAGCTCAGCGGTCTTGACGTGGGGTTCACCGCGCCCGGATCGCTGAGCCTCGCGCGACGACCAGAGCGAGCCGATGAGCTCGCCTACGCGTGCGATGTTGCCGATCACTGCGGCATCGAGGCGCGCATGGTTGACGCCGCCGAGGCGCAGCGCCTTTGGTCTCTGCTCGATCCGCAGGACGTCGTCGCAGGCCTGCACTTCCCGGGAGACGGCTACGTCAACCCCGGATATGCCGGGCTCGCCCTGGCGAAGGCTGCGCATGCGCTCGGCGTGACCCTGCGCGAGGGTCTCGATGTCACTTCGATCGATGTTGTGGATGGTCGAGCCGTCGGCGTCCGCACCACGCGCGGTGCCATCAGCGCGCGCACGGTGGTCCTCGCCGGCGGCCTGTGGACGCGCGACCTCGCTGCCTCGGTGGGTGTCGCCGTGCCCCTCTACGCCGCCGAGCATGTGCATGTGCGCTCGAATGCGCTTGGCGCTGACGTCTCCGGGCTCCCCGTTCTGCGCGACGTAGACAACAGCTTCTACATCCGGCCCGAATCCGACAGGCTGCTTCTCGGGGCATTCGAGCCCCGAGGGATCCCGCGTCCGACATCGGATGTCGCATCGGACGGGCATGCGATGTTCGATCCCGACTGGGAGCACATCGGCGATATCCGGGCCGCTGCCGAACGCGCAGTGCCACCGCTAGCATCGGCAGGCTACGACCGTTTCGTCAATGCGCCCGAGAGCTTTACGCCGGACACGGCCTTCATCGTCGGTGAGACATCCGAGGTCGCCGGCCTCTTCGTGGCGGCCGGCATGAATTCGCAGGGCATCATCTATGCACCGGGTGTCGGCCGGGAGATGGCCCGCTGGATCGTGCAGGGCTCGCCGGGATTTGACTCCAGCACCGTGGACGTCAAGCGATTTGCCGCGCACCAGGGCAATCGCCGCTACTTGCACGAGCGCACCCGTGAGAGCCTCGGGCGCCTCTACGCCATGCACTGGCCGGGCTACCAGTCCCAGACGGCACGAGGCGTACGCCGGACCCCTCTGCACGCTCGGCACATCGAGCTCGGGGCAGTCATGGGCGAACTCAACGGCCTTGAGCGCCCGCTCTGGTACGGCGGCCCCGCGCTTGAGGAGGCCTATGACTACCGGAGGCCGGGCTGGCATGACGTCGTCGGCCGCGAGCACATGGCCGTGCGCGAGGGAGTTGGGCTGATCGATCTGAGTGGCTTCGCGAAGTTCGAGGTGGCCGGCGCCGGGGCGGTGAACGCGCTCCAGCACGCCGCGACCGGTGACGTCGACCTCCCCATGGATCGTGCGACGTACACCCTCTTCCTCAACGAGGCAGGTGGCATCGAGGCCGATGGCACCGTCACGCGTGTGGACCACGATCGCTTCCTGGTCGTGACGCCGACATCAAGTCGCCAGCGCATGGCAGCGCATCTGCGCCGCCATGCGGCAGCTCACGGGGCGGTGTCAACGGATGTGACGGCCACCAGTGCTGTGCTGGGTATCTTCGGCCCGCTCTCGCGCGAACTGCTCGGCCGCGTCTCGCCGGAGGACTGGTCGGGTGAAGCCCATCCCTACTTCACCGGTCGTCGGGTGGAGATCGCAGACGGCTACGCCTACGCCCTCAGGGTGAGCTTCACCGGCGAGCTGGGCTACGAGATCTACTGCGATGCAGATCTCGCTGTCAACATCGTCGACGCTCTCCTCGCGGCCGGTGATGATCTCGGGGTCAGCATGGTGGGGTACCTCGCCCTGGATTCCCTGCGCCTCGAGAAGGGATATCGCCACCTCGGACACGACATGGGTCCGAGTGATGATCCTGCGTCCACGGGGCTCGGCTTCGCCCTCGCGTGGGACAAGGATGTCAACTTCACGGGTCGAGGGGCGCTGGCTGATCGCGCCTCCGAGTCTCCTTCGCTACGCGCAGTCCACCTCAGTGTCGATGACCCGCAGGTGCGGCTTTGGGGCGAGGAGACGGTGTACGTCGGCGAGGAGCCGGTGGGTCGCGTGACCAGTGGAGCGTTCGGCTACAGCCTCGGCCGGTCAGTGGGCATTGCCCTGGTGTCGGCTGCCGCCGATCTCGAGGAGGGTGCCGTGAGTGTGCGGGTGCGCGGTGTCAGGCATGCCGCTACCGCGAGCCGAAGGCCGTTCTACGACCCGGGTAACGCGCGAGTGCGGGGCTAGTCGACCCCCTCGGACAGAGCGCGTGGCAGGCTTGGGCCCGTGCCGACCAACAACGGAAACTGGGTCATCGAGCCCGGCAGCCCCATCACCCTGCAGACCCATGACTTCCCCACCTCGCTGGAGGTGAGCGCCCCGGTGACGGGTGGGGGCCTTCACGTGGCGAAGTCTGCCGTGCGGCTGCGCATCGAGATGTCCCTGGAGAAGCTCAAGGCGTCCAACTTCCTCATGCAGGGCGCGGCCCGTGCGCTCATCAAGCGCTTCGACGGCGACCTGCTCATCTTCGAGGCCGAAGGGTCGGCGGCGAGCCACCCGTGGAGTGTCTCGGGCAATGCCCGGGCCGGCCAGGTGGACGTGCCCATGTCTGTCGATGCGACACCGCAGCCCGGTGATGACCCAAGCCACCTCCTGCTCGGGGGCTCGGTCACGATGAACGACATCTCCATCCCCATCCCCGGGCTCAGCGGGATCTCGAGCGTCACCTTCAGCCTCGACGGAACCGTCGCGCTGCGCGCGGGCTAGCCCGGCGCCTACGTGCCGAGGACGACCTTGACGAGCAGGATGGCGATGCCGATGGAGGCGTCGAGTAGACCGATCCAGATGGCTACGAGCCAGGTCCGCCCCTCACGGCGAGCGCCGACGACGCCCACGACGAAGAGCACGGCGATGAGCATGAGCAGGGTCGTGAAGACCTCGCCGGCAAGGTCGGCCCCGAATATTCCCGGGATGAGGAATGCCGCGATAGCGAGTCCGCCAACCACGAAGACGGCGGCGCCATTGCGAAGCTCCCTTTGCCATTCGGCGCGTGAAGGTGGCTTACGGTGGACCAGACGGTGTGCCGCCACTGACGCCCACAGGTGGGCAACGGCCACCGTCACGGTCGTGGCGATGATGATCACGGTGAGCTCAGCCTCATCGACGAAGAGGCCCTTCCAGCTCGCCGCAGCGATGACTCCCAGCAGCGTGATGGCGGTGTAAATCGCGAGGGTGAACTCGCTGAGTTGCTGGCGCTGGATCGCTACGCGCTCGTCGGTCACCCTGTCTCCTCGGCCGCGTCGATCTCATCGGCATCGACGATGCGATAGGCGTATCCCTGCTCGGCGAGGAAGCGCTGGCGATTGTGCGCGAAGTCAGCGTCGACTGTGTCGCGCGACACCACGGTGTAGAAGCGGGCACGACGTCCATCTGCCTTGGGGCGTAGCAGTCGACCGAGGCGCTGTGCCTCCTCCTGGCGCGAGCCGAAGGATCCGCTCACCTGAATGGCCACGGATGCCTCGGGCAGGTCAACGGAGAAGTTGGCCACCTTGCTCACCACGAGGACTCGCTCCTCGCCCTGCCGGAAGGCCTCAAAGAGTCGCTCGCGCTCTTTGACCCCCGTCTCGCCGGTGATGGTCGGCGCCCCCACGTGCTCGGCGATCTCCGCAAGTTGGTCGAGGTACTGGCCGATGACGAGGACCTGCTCGTCGGCGTGCCGGTCGATCAGGTGCTCGACGAGCCGTGTCTTCTCGGCCGTGCTTGCCGCCAGCCGGTAGCGGTCTTCGGGCTCCGCGGTCGCGTAGACGAGACGCTCCGCGTCGGGGAGTGTCACGCGGACTTCGACGCACTCGGCCGGGGCGATCCACCCCTGTGCCTCGACTTCCTTCCACGGGGCGTCGTATCGCTTGGGGCCGATGAGGGTGAAGACATCGCCCTCACGTCCGTCCTCGCGGATGAGCGTGGCGGTGAGACCGAGGCGGCGCCGAGACTGGATATCGGCGGTGAAGCGGAAGATCGGGGCTGGGAGCAGGTGGACCTCGTCGTAGATGATGAGACCCCAGTCGCGGGTGTCGAAGACCTCCAGATGCGGGAAGACGCCCTTCCGCTTGGTCGTCATCACCTGGTACGTCGCGATCGTGACAGGGCGGATCTCCTTGCGCGCCCCGGAGTACTCCCCGATCTCGTCCTCGGTGAGATTGGTGCGCGCGAGCAACTCGGCCTTCCACTGCCGAGCCGAGACAGTGTTGGTGACCAGGATGAGCGTGGTCGCCTGGGCGCGGGCCATCGCCGCTGCCCCGACGATCGTCTTGCCCGCTCCGCAGGGGAGTACGACGACTCCGGATCCACCGGCCCAGAAGCCCTCCACCGCGTCGCGCTGGTAGGGCCGCAGGGTCCATCCGTCTTCATTGAGTTCGATGGCGTGGGCCTCGCCGTCGACGTAGCCCGCGTGATCCTCTGCCGGCCAGCCCAGGGTGAGCAGGACCTGCTTGAGGTGGCCGCGCTCGCTCGGGTGGACCAGCACGGTGTCGTCGTCGATGCGTGCGCCGACCAGAGGGGCGACCTTCTTGCTGCGCAGGACCTCCTCGAGCACGGGCCGATCGGTCGTGCTGAGGACCAGCCCGTGAGCGGGATGCTTGGCGATCGTGAGCCGGCCATAGCGATCCATCGTCTCGGCGATGTCGACAAGCAGAGCGTGGGGGACGGCGTAGCGGGAGTAGGTGAGCAAGATGTCGACCACCTGCTCAGCGTCGTGACCGGCCGCGCGGGCATTCCACAGAGCGAGCGGGGTCACGCGATAGGTGTGGATGTGCTCCGGGGCGCGCTCGAGTTCGGCGAAAGGCGCAATGGCCCTGCGGGCTGCATCCGCAGAAGGATGATCGACCTCGAGGAGCAGTGTCTTGTCGCTTTGGACGATGAGCGGTCCGTCAGTCACGCGGACTCACCGGCTAGGAGCGCTGCCACGACTGCGGCGACGAGGGCGGTGCGCTCGGGAAGTGCGCTCGCACTCGCCCACTCGTGCTCGGCGTGAGCACCGTCGCCCACGGCGCCGAGTCCGTCCAGGGTGGGGATGCCCATGGCCGCGGTGAAGTTGCCGTCGCTGGCTCCACCCACGGCACGCGAGCCGATCGGTCCGATGCCGAGATCCGTCGCGCACTTCTCCGCGAGGCGTGCCAGCTCGGCTCCGGCGGACTCCTCCATGGCGGGTCGGTTGATCCCTCCGCCGATGATGGCGACCCCCGCCTCGGGGTGGGCAGGGCGCCAGCCGCGTGCAAGGTCATCGACGCGCTGCTGCTCCTCCGCCGACCATGCGCGCACATCGATGCCGATGACTGACTGATCGGGCACGGTGTTGTCGGTCACGCCCGCGCGCGCTGTCGTCGGGGTCACGGTCGTGCCGACCTCGGGCTTGGCCCAGGTCACGGCGTCGGTCACGAGGGCCGCGCTTTCGACCAGGGCGTTGATGCCCCGCTCGGGATCCAGCCCGGCATGGGCCGCCCGGCCGGTGATCTGCACGACGTACCACGACGTGCCCTTGCGCGCGGTCTTGAGCTCGCCCTCGACCGAGGGCTCGAGCACGAGCACGGCCGCTGCATCGCGGGCGGCGTCCTCGATGACAGCTCGCGAGCAGCCGGATCCGATCTCCTCATCCGTGGTGAGGAGCAGTCCGACACCCGAGGAGGCATCGAGTCCAAGGAGGGCGATGGCGCCGATGGCCTGCGCGACGCCGGTCTTCATGTCGAAGACACCGGGCCCTCGCATGTGGTCGCCGTCGACGGCCCATGGGATGCGCGCGAGCGTGCCGACGGGCCAGACAGTGTCGAGGTGTCCGAGGAGGAGGACGCGCGGGCGATCGGGTCCCCAGCGCAGCACGGGCCGTCCGTCGTGCTCCTCGATGCGCGCCGGGCTGCCGAGCCAGGACTCGACGAGTTCGGCCGCCGTGGCCACACAGGAGCGGCAGGCCTCGACATCGGCCGACGGCGACTCCACCTCGACGAGGGTGCGCACGGCCGCGAGGAGGTCGTCCTGGCGGGAGCGCGAGGCATCGAGGAGAGGGGCGGTCACCGGCCCATGGTGCCCCATAGAGACCCGGCGCACCCGTCCGGATGCCCCTCCCGGATACGGTGCCGTTCATGGGCCTGCGCATCGAGGTGGCGGACGAGCCCGACTCCATGGCCGCCGCGCGGGCGATCTTCGACCAGGTGTGGCCCGGGGAGGGCACGCAGGTCACGTCCAACTTGCAGCGTGCCCTTCTGCACGCGGGCGGCTACTGCAGTGTCGTCATCGATGACGAGGGCGATCGGATCGTGGGTGCCGCCCTGGGCTTCCCGGCCCGCGATCCATCGCTTACCGGTGGGGTCTACCTGCACAGCCACATGGCGGCCGTGGTCGACGGCATGCGCGATCGCGGTATCGGTGCCGCGATCAAGCAGCACCAGCGGGCCTGGGCCATCGAGCAGGGCATCCCTGTTGTGTCGTGGACCTTCGATCCGCTGGTACGCCGCAATGCGCACCTCAACGTCAATCGACTCGGTGTGGAGGTGCGCGACTACCACCCGGACTTCTACGGCGTAATGACCGATGCGATCAATGCCGGTGATCGCACCGATCGCCTGGTCGCGTGGTGGGTGGTGGACTCCGAGCGGGCTCACGCCGCTGCACGCGGGGACCTGCTCATCCCCGACCATGAAGCCCTCCTCGGATCGACCCGGGATCTCATCCGGGTCCACGACGGCGGTCCACGACTGACGGACCTGCCTGCACCCGGCGAGACCGTCCTGGTGTCACTTCCCGACGATGTCGTGACCATGAGGCAGGCCGACCCTGATCTCGGGTTGCAGTGGCGCCTCGCAGTGCGCGCAGCGCTTACCGCCGCCTTCGACGCGGGACTGCGCGTGTCCACGGTCACCAGCGCCGGTGCCTATGTCTTGACCCCGGAGGAGAGTCCGTGACTTCGATTGATCTCGTACGTCTGCATCGCATCGACATGCCGCTCGTGCGTCCCTTCCGCACTTCCTTCGGGACCCAGGATGCGCGCGATGTGCTCCTTGTCGAGATCGTGAGCGACGGACTCTCCGGCTGGGCCGAATGCGTCGCAATGGAGTGGCCCGGCTACTCCGCGGAGTACGTCGATGGCGCGGTCGACGTACTCGTGGAGCACTTCATCCCGAACGTGCTCTCCGATCGACTGCTCGACCCACACGAGATCCACGCTCGCATGCGTCGTTTCCAGGGTCATCCCATGGCCAAGGCCGCGCTGGAGACGGCGGTGCTCGATGCATGGCTGCGCCAGCGCGGGCAATCGCTCGCGAGCTATCTCGGCGCGGTCCGCGACGAGGTGGATTGCGGTGTCTCCGTGGGCATCCCCACGAGCATCGATGCCCTCCTCGAGGAGGTCGCGACCTATGTCGATGCGGGCTATCGGCGCATCAAGCTCAAAATCGAGCCCGGCTGGGATGTCGAGGCCGTGCGTGCGGTCCGCGAGACGTGGCCGGACATGCCCTTGCAGACAGACGCGAATCAGGCCTACACCCGCGATGACGCGGAGGTCCTCGCAGCGATGGATCCCTTCAACCTGCTCCTCGTCGAGCAGCCGCTGCCCGAGGACGACGTGCGCGGACACGCGCTACTCGCTGAGCGCATCGCGACACCCGTCTGCCTCGACGAGTCGATCATCTCCGTGGCCACGGCAGACACGGCGATCGCCTTTGGAGCAACCAGTGTCATCAACATCAAGCCCGGCCGAGTCGGCGGCTATCTCGAGGCCAAGGCGATCCACGATCTCTGCCTCGACCGTGGGGTGCCGGTGTGGTGCGGAGGCATGCTCGAGACGGGGATCGGACGCGCCGCGAACGTTGCTCTCGCGGCGCTGCCCGGTTTCACTCTCCCCGGCGACACGAGCGCGTCGAGCCGCTACTTCGCCACGGACATCACCGAGCCCTTCGTGCTCGACGATGGTCGACTCCGCGTGCCCGACGGCCCCGGCATCGGCGTAGACCCGATTCCCGCGATTCTCGAGGAGTTCACGACCTGGTCGGCGGAGATTGAACTGGGCTAGATCAGTGCCGCGCTAGATCAGTGGCCGCCGGGGTCAGTGCACGTGGTCGGGGATATCCGCCGCGACGATGCGCGACACCGCGAAGGTCCGGACCTCACCGGTGATCCGGTCGACGGCGGTGAGCATCCCCGCTTGCAGGCGCAGCGGGTCGACAAGGCCTTCGCCATCGCCATAGCCGAGGCGCACGGTGAGTGAACCCGCGATGGCCCGCCGCAGGACGGCCATCGTCTCGGTCGCGGGCATGGGTTCGAGTGCGAGATCCGTCTCCCCGGCAAATCCCGTGGCGCGCGCGTCGGGCT
>Ga0315909_10007256_pt1 | contig 12399 bp, 17 predicted proteins | sample LakEriMetagenome_11_FD_203527 | JGI IMG/M metagenome (GOLD analysis project Ga0315909, IMG submission 203527) | Freshwater fungal communities from buoy surface, Lake Erie, Ohio, United States - Buoy 2 MA125 | ecosystem: Environmental > Aquatic > Freshwater > Lake | place: USA: Lake Erie, Ohio...
TAGTTTAAGATTTCGGGCCAAGTTGATTTAATATACTCAAGATAAAATTTGTCAAATAGTTGGCATTACTTCAGAATGTCAGGCCAAGTGGCTTTAATTCCTGCTGGCATGATTATCCTTCGTAAGAAATGTTAATTGTTCCAGCGTCAAAGGTGTCTGTGCCGTTGACTGTTGTGATGCGGAGGCGGTCTAATACTCCAGAAAGAGTTATATTTCCGCCACCGCTTGTTACATTAACTGGCGCAAGAGCAAATCCGCTATTGGCAATGTAAGTTGATCCAGATACTAAACAAATATGAATGCTTCCAATAATTGAATAGGTTGAACTCATTGTATAAGTTGTAGCGAATCCAGTTGTGCTGCTTATGTTTACTCCAGATGTTGTTGCCCAAGAAGTATACCCAGAAGATATTATAGAGCCAGAACCGATTCTGACTTCTACAAGACTTGTCCCGTTAGTGCTAACCCCGTTCAACATCACAGTAATCCGCTTCGCCCAGCTTGGAATGCCAGTAAAGTCAACAGCAGTTCCAGATGCAGTCTGTGCCGTTGCAAGAGTAATTGCTCCACCAGAGGTAAGTGATCCCGTTACATTACCAGTTACATTACCAGTAACATTACCAGTAACATTCCCCGTAATACCAGTTGCAGTAAAAGTAGCGGAGGTTGAGCCGTCCACTTTCAGATAACCTTGAGGTAAGGCAGGATCGTTTTGTAGTGTGAATGATGTTGCCATAAAATTATTTAGTTACTTCTAGCCAACTCAAAGTTAACTCGTCCCATGTGTAGTCTTTGCCATCTTCTGGGCGAGGAGTCGGCGCATCCCAGAGACAGGTATCTTCATTAAGAATCCAGCTTTCAAATGGTTTTGGTGGAATGAATGCGTCTCTTGTTTTGTCGTAAGAGAATCCAACTCCAGCGTAGTTCTTGCGAAGCGGAGTGCCGCCTAGAGCATGAACACCACCATGAGTGTTGTAGGATGTTTGAATCCATTCTCCCGGTGTGCTATCAACGAAAGTGTCGAAGAATTCTTTTTCAGCAACGATTACACTCGTTACTTTGCCGTCTGTGATTTTTGCGTAGTGTGCCATAATGTTAAGCTACATAAGTTCCTGATGAAGTGAATGTATGAATTGTGTATCCGCCAGATGTTGTGATAGTTCCGCCAGTTCCGCGTTGTGAACCGAGATAGCGAAGAATTACGATTCCAGAACCGCCATTACCTCCAAAGTAAGAAGGAGTATCACCTTTTGCTCCACCGCCTCCTCCACCTGTGTTTATCGTTCCGTTGCTTCCATTACTAGTTGTTGCACCATTTCCTCCACCACCATTTCCTCCAGTTCCACCAGTAGAACTATAAGCTCCACCTCCACCACCTCCAGAGTAAAATGTTCCTAAACTTAACCAATTAGAACCATTTCCTCCATTAAATCCAGAACCAGCAGAGGAAGCTCCACCTCCTCCTCCAGCATTTAATCCAGCCCCTCCAGCCCCATTATTACCTTGTCCAACTGTTCCCAAACCACCTAACCCCGAGGAGTGTCTGCCGCCACCTCCAGAACCTCCATCACCTCCATTGCTAGCAGCACCTCCGAATCCGCCTCCTATAGATGTATTTGATAAAAAAGAAGATACAGAACCTTGATTGGTTCCTGAACTTGATCCAGCCCCTCCAGCTCCAATTAAAATAGAATAATTTGATCCTGTAATTACACTTCCAGAAGATGAAATATATCCACCAGCACCACCTCCACCGCCAGCAAAGACACTTGCAGTTGCTCCACCACCAGAACCTCCTCCAGCAACAATCAAATAATCAATTGAATAAGAAGCTCCTTGAGAAAATTGTCTCCAAGTTGTATTAGCTGAATCATACCACTCTGGATTGCCAGTAGTAGTATTGTAGCCCATCTGACCTTGCGTTGGGCTTGATGGACGAGTTGCCGTTGTCCAGATGGAATTTACGATTCCTTCTCCTCCATTTAAGATAATTGGCATATATTAGTTCCTTGGGTAACGAGCTTTGATTTCTTCGACTTTAGCAAGCCATTCCTCTTTGGTTGCCTCTTCGCGTTGATATTTGAAAAAGATAGGATCGGACTCTGCAACATATGCGGTATGGCGAAGTGCGTCAATGTCTATCGGAGGAGGAGATAGCTCCCCATCTTTGTATATCCAGCCAATGCCTGCGGTGTCAGATTCGATGTATGTATCGGTAGGTGTGCTTGGAAACACTTCATCAGCAATAATGATATTGACGACTTTATCGTTTTGAATTTGTGCGAGTCTCATATTTTTAGTATTTAATGATTACAATTCCAGAACCGCCTGCGCCTGATAATCCTGCACTTTGGCCACCACCGCCGCCACCGCCTCCAGTATTGGCTTGTCCATTTGTTGGAAATATAGTTGCATTCCCTCCGTTCCCACCACCACCAGTTCCTCCCGTGCCTCCCGGTCTTGAAGTTGCGGCCCCGCCACCGCCGCCAGCATAAGTTCTTGAGATTCCGCTAATAGAAGATGTAAATCCATTTCCTCCATTTCCGCCTGATATGTCGCTTGCTGTTGACCCTACATTTGTAGCCCCGCCGCCACCGCCACCGCCGTAGTTTGCAGTAGTTGCTCCAACTCCTCCAGCATACCCTTGCCCAACTGTTCCAGAGCCTCCAGCAAATCCCCCATATCCACCGCCGCCGCCAGATCCTCCAGTTCGTCCAACATATGGAACTGTGTTATATGAACCACCACCGCCGCCGCCTATTGCAATCAATGATCCAAATACAGAATTGCCTCCGTCATTTCCAACTGAATCAACAGATACTGAAGCTCCCCCAGCACCTACTGTTACTGTAAGTGATGCGCCGGGAGTAACTGGGAAATTGGTTTGGTAAATCACACCACCACCACCACCGCCGCCTGCATAATATCTTCCACCCGACCCGCCACCTGCAACAACAAGGACTTCAGCGATGTTGGTAATGCCTGCTGGAACTGTAAATGTTGTTGACGCAAGAAAGGTTTGGATAACCTGATCGCTCCGTCTCGTTGCTTCACTTGTCATCCATTGAGTTCCGTCATAATACTCAACGATTTGTAGGGTGGTATTGTAACCTGTCTGGCTAACAGTTGGAGTGACTGGGCGAGTTGCTGTCGTCCAAGTGGCATTAACAATTCCTGTGATTGAATTTATTGTGATTGGCATAATTTTATTCGTTTAAACTACTGTCCAAACTGATCCACTTGGGATAGTTACTGTGACTCCAGAGGCAATTGTGATTGGGCCAAAACTTCCTGCATTAATTGCTGATGGTATAGAATAAGAGGTATTTACAGTTTGACCATTCTCCCAAAATATAGCATCTGTTCCCGCGCCAGTTGCGCCTCCATTGCTTCCTGCTGGACCCGTGGCCCCGGTCGCCCCGACACTACCTACTCCCGTGGCCCCAGTTGCCCCGCCAGATGGTCCCGTTGCGCCTTCAATGCCATTAAGTGAAACAATAACAATATTCACTCCACTTGCAGGAGCAGTTGTTAGAGTAATGGTATAAGGACTACCGGAAGCGATAGTGTAGTTATTCGGGTCTTGAACTACTCCATCAAAAGCAACGAGGAATGCAGTCTGAAGCGTGGAAATAGCACCAGCGATGTTGTAGACAAGTGTAGTTCCATCAGAAACATAAGCCCAACGAATTCCTCCAGCTGGAGACAATGGACCCGTGGCCCCAGTCGCGCCAACCGGACCAGTCGCGCCAACTAATCCAGAACTAACAATCGCAAAGATTAAATTTTGTGCATCGATGAACTGCGATGTTCCTCCAGATGTAACCAAAGTTACTGGAATCGAGACATAACTATTAACAACAACAGTCGGAGTCGCGGAAATTTCCCAAGTCTGGAAATTGTTAGAGTTTCCTTGATCCTGAACAACAAATTTGTCTCCCGTTTTGAACAATGGGAAAAAAACATCAATGTCGTTTCCTAGAGCATCAATATGAGAAAGCGTAACAGTCGTTGCGGAGGTTTGGGTTAGGTTGTCCCAAATGATTCGTCCAGCAATAGGAACTCCAGAGGTATTTACTGCGTCCGCTTGATAATTATAGAACGAAGCAGACTGCCCCGGCAATCCTGTCGCACCCTGTAATCCTGTGCTACCAGTTGCACCAACACCAGTTGCGCCGATATCGCCTTGCAACCCAGTCGCGCCGATATCTCCAGTCGCACCAACTGATCCAACGCCTGTCGCGCCGACATCGCCCTGCAACCCGGTCGCGCCAGATGCACCGACATCGCCCTGCACCCCCGTGGCTCCGGTCGCTCCACCCGGATCGCCCTGCGGACCCGTGGCTCCGCTGCTGCCAATCGGCCCAGTGCTTCCTGTTGCGCCTAAACCAGTTGCGCCAACCAATCCCGTGGCCCCGATTGGTCCGGTTGCACCCAACCCGCCATCACCAGCAATGCCAATGATCCAATCAGCAAAATTTCCTGCGCCTTGAACAGTATCGATCCACAATTCAACCCACGAATTGTTAACCTCGACAACATTTCCTTCGACCCAGTCTGGCGGATATGCTGATCCTGCAACTGCGCGAAGTCGCGATCCGTATGTCCAGCCAACTTCTGCTGTTGGGCTATAATAAAATATTTTTTGTCCTAAAGAAATATCGTGTGCTGTAAAACTTTGACGCGTGATAACTGGAGAAATGCCTGAAGCACCTGTGCTGCCTCGCAAGCCAGAGGCTCCGGTGCTTCCAGATAAACCAGTTGCGCCGATTTGCCCCGTGGCTCCGGTGGTTCCCGCTCCTGTGGCTCCGGTGCTGCCAACCAACCCTGTTGCGCCAGTTAAACCTGTTGCGCCTAAACCAGTTGCGCCAACTTCACCAGTCGCTCCAACCAATCCTGTCGCGCCAACTTGGCCCGTGGCCCCAACCAAACCGCTTGCTCCGGTGCTTCCTACTGCGCCAGAAGCACCTGTGGCTCCTGCGCGGCTAGATAATTCAACAATAGTAAGAAACGATCCGCTAGGAAGTGCCGTATCGAGCGTCAAAACTCGCGGAAGAGTCGTTGAAATAGTGTAGTTAATAGGGTCTTGGACAACCCCATCGATATATGCCAAGTAAGCATTACGATCAGGTTGCCATGCGCCAGTCAAAGTAAATTCAGTTTGACCAGAACCAGCAAATCCCCAACGCAAAAATGTGCCATACCCATCCAGAGAGTTGGCGAAAACGCGAAGCAAGTAGCAAAGTAAGCCTTCTCCCTCCTCGCGAGGAATCTGATCGACTTCTGCCGTGTTGTTTGGGTCACAAGGGATATTCCAAACTACTCGTCCGTTTTCGACAGACTTTGTAATGTCTCCGTAAAGCGCATAAACAAGGTTGGAAATCAAAGAAGGAACCGATTCAGGACTTACTTGTGGATACGGAATGTCCTGACGGCAGATGTTGTTGTAGTCGTTGTTGCAACTCATAATTTAGGCTTCGATTAAAAGATACGGGATTGTAGTTTGAGAATAGCGGTCCATTTGCTCGTAAACGAGTGCTTGGAATGCGCTCCATTGGCTGGGTGGGAGCGTTTGGCAACCTAATGAACTAGTAGAATTGTTGGAACCACGATGGATGTTGATGTGGTATCCTGTCGAGATGCCTTTGCCATCGCGCATAACAGGCAATGCTTCGTCTTTTGTGGCTGGGCGAAGAGCAGGGTAGCCCGGACCTTTAGAAATGCCGTGTTTGCCCTTTCTGTAGCGATAAAGACCGGGCAGCAAGACTGCCACACCTACGCGATAATAAGAAGGATCGGTATTTGCATTGAAAGACACATATGCTGATGGAGAAATCACAAAAATTGCATCATCATAGATGCCTCGATCATTTTTTCCAATTGTTCCCATCGTGTCTTTGAAATATCCACGAACCCCAAGCAACGCGAGTTGATCGGTAACACCCGCTTTACGCAGGTATTTTTCCGAAAACTCTCGCTTTTGCTGGGGACGGGATTGGGGAATCATTTTCCTTTGCGAAGCACATTAATTAAGCCTACTAAACCTAATCCAGCAGCAAGAACTTGGTTCTGAAGTTCTGGATCAAGTTTTACTCCAAGTGCCGTAGCCACAAGGATTAAGCCGCGCCATGTCGAGTTTTCGGAAAGTTTTTCTAACAAGATATTTACAATTTTCATTTGTCTTTTATGGTTTTAGAAAAGTGTTCCCAAGCATATTTTACGCTTGAATCTTTTCTGTCTGGATTGGCATATGGAACATACGAAACTGACAATTTGATTGCACCTAATTTTCCTAGATGCTCACCAGTTGGCGGAATCGGTATACTCACACATGACGAAAGATACATTACTGATAAAATTGTCAAAAAATATTTCATTCAGATTTATTGCTTTTTTGTTTTTTAATCTTCGACAACATCATATAAATACTGACCCAAGCTGCAATAATTGCTGATGCCGAGGCAAGAATTCGCATCCAGATATCAAGTTCTGGAAGCATCGATACGGCAACTGCGAACACACTATAGATCGTGCCGACATATCCAGTTCCTTGAGTAAATCCACTATCAGAGTTCATTGTTATTTTTTTCCTTTTTGTTAATATTATTATTATGGTCCAACAATTACATAAAGCGTGTTGGGGTCTGGAGTCACAATAAGGTCGTATCCAGTTTGAGTTATTTCTACGAGATTAGTTAATTGGGTTGCTCCTGTTAGTCCAGTTATGTTGCTTGTAACACCATCAACATCATTTACTGTTTTATTCTGCCAAGTTGAGGTGGCAAGGTTGTAAGCAAGAAGATTGTTGTTAGCCAATGTCCCAGTATTAATTTGAACATTGTGCAGTTCATCCAATTCATATCCGTTTTGGACTTCAACAAAGATTTGACCTGCTCCAGAAGATTTCTTTTGGCAGAATCCAACAAGGACTAGATGACTTGGTGCAGATGGTTTTACATTTGTAATGCCGCCAGCAACAGTAGGAGAAAGAAACAAAGCATCCCCATCATTGAAGGCATTAGTATTAATGTTCTTAACAGCACCAAATGTGCATACAAATCCTGCTGCATTAACTGCGATTGATTCCGCAACAACGCCAATGGTTCTTGCGGATGTAGCATCAGTATCGGCTTGCGCTCGCTTAACAAGAAGATTGTTTCCATTCGCGCCAGAAATATAAACAACTTCGCCGGGAATTAGCGTTGACGCATCGTCATTAACAGCAAGAATGACATTCTCTTGTCCAATCGAAAGATCAACATTCCCGCCTTTAAGACCGAATTCAAGAGTGCCGTCAGTATCATTATATGCTAATTGATATTGGTTGACTCCAGAAGTATATGCTGGGTTGAACTCAATATAATCAACTGTTAGGTTAGAAGGAACTGTTCCCGTGGCTCCGGTTGCCCCAACGCTACCAATTCCGCTTGCCCCCGTGGCCCCAACTTCGCCTTGAATTCCCGTGGCCCCGATTTCTCCAACTCCGGTTGCTCCGGTGCTTCCAATTCCAGTTGAGCCAGTTGCGCCAACTTCTCCAACCCCAGTAGCCCCAACCTCGCCTTGAAGTCCGGTGGCCCCCCTAACCCCGGTCAAACCCGTGGCTCCGGTACTTCCGATATCTCCAGAAACTCCTGTGGCTCCAGTACTTCCAACATCTCCATGCAATCCGGTTGCCCCCGTGCTGCCGACATCTCCAATAATCCCGCTCGCTCCCGTGGCCCCGGTTGCTCCACCATCTGCAACAGGAGTCCAACTTGGATTGATTGAACCCGGAGTTGGAGGATATCCGGGATTTAATGGATTTCCAGTTCGATAATAATATCCCCCTTGAAAAGTTACTGCATCACCAATGTTATAAGAAAATCCATTATCGTATACTGTAGCTGGAAGATTCCAAGGCATCGGACCTGTTGCTCCGCTGCTTCCAGTAGCCCCAACTGAACCTATTCCGCTTGCGCCAGTTGCACCGATTTCCCCTACCCCAGTAGACCCAACTGGTCCCGTGGCTCCAGTACTGCCTTGCAACCCAATTCCGGTTGCCCCCGTGCTACCTATTCCAGTTGAACCAGTTGCGCCTTGACTGCCGATCCCTGTGGCTCCGGTACTGCCCATTATACTTAACCCAGATGCGCCTGTCGCGCCAACTAATCCGGTGCTTCCAGTTGAGCCTAAACCAGTTGCGCCTACTGGACCGGTGCTTCCCGTGGCCCCAACTGGTCCACCACTTGGCCCCGTGGCCCCGGTCGCGCCAATTGCTGCGGTAGCTTGACTTCCAGTAAAGTCAAGTTTACCAGTAAATGGGTTGAATGTTAGTGCCATAATATTTTATTAATCGTTTTTTAAATCAGAGTCAATAGGCCAAGCTAGTCCTTCTTTGGCTATCTGTGTTTCACACTCTTGTTCAGTCCCTACAAATAATGTGCTTTGAGTTGCGATTGACACATTGGTTTCTTCGTAAAAGATAATTACTTTGTCCGCATAGACCAATTTCCAGTTTCCTGTAGAGTCATCATATGACCAACCATTTTCGTTTGGAGGAATTATCATGGGACTGTTACTGCGAGAGTTGAGGTTGCTGCTGTCCATGTTGCTGTCGTTCCAACTGGAACACCAACCAAAGTTACTGCACCATAAGAAAGGTTAAATGAGCCTTGGAAGAAGCGAAATGTTGTTATGCCAGATGGAGGTGAAACATTAAACGAAACTGAAAGACCAGTAGTAAATGATGCCGTTGCTGTTGATGCTCCGGCAGTTATATAAGCTCGGATTGTTCCGCCAGTTCTGGTTGTTCCGCCTGTATAAGTAAGCGTTCCCTGCAAATCAAGAGTCCCGTTTCCTGTTTTATTTATTCCTCCGATTCCTGAAATATTGCCTGTAACCGTTATGGTGTTTGCACCAATGGTGCGATACTGAAGGGAGGTGCTATTAATTAGGAAATTATTAGGGAGAGTTACATTGCCGCCTGTATCAATTCGTCCTGCTAAATTCGACACCGTAAACAGCCCCGTTCCGAAAGCGTTGCTTGAGTTATATACTATATAATTAGATGCCCCTGTGCCAAAATACGATGTGCCTCCAGAATAGGTGTTATTTCCGCCTATCGTTAAAATGTTAACCCCCCTTTTTTCCAGCGATCCCGATCCGCTGATGACCCCATTAAGTGTTGATGCCAGTGAAACTGTGAGAGTCCCTTGGTTTATTTGCGTAGGCCCAGTATAGTTACATACGCCCGAAAGCGTCAGTCCACCTACTCCATTTTTTACCAGACCGATTGTGCCAGAAATTGCTTGTGAAATAGTTATTGCAGAGTAGCACATGAACTGACGAAATGTTGCCGTTGAAGAAGCAATTGCAGTTACATTGCTTGCACCTACTTTTGCTGCGCTGGAATTAGTTAAAATCATCCTACAATTATGTAAACTGTGTTAGCGTTAATACCTGCACCAAGAGCATTATAGCCAGCTAATGTGATTTGCATCATGTTGGTCAAGGCTGTAGCTCCTGTTGCTCCGCTGATATTGCTACCAATCTTTTCGTTTAGAGCAGTCTGCGTAGCAGTTGAAATTGGTTTATCAGCGTCCGAAGTGTTGTCGCAATTTCCAAGACCCACATCAGTCTTGTCGAGAGTTACAACTCCAGTTCTTGTATTAACGGAAGTTACTCCAGCAACACTTCCAGTAATGTCAGATAATGTCGCAATCGTTCCAGAGGCACTAGGCAGAACGAAAGTCTTTGAAGAACCTCCTGCCGTTATTGTGAGGTCGCTATTATTTTGCAGTTCTAAAAGCTGACTGCTATCGGGCGAATAAAGTTCATCGTGCGAATGAACCAGCATCCCGCCGATTTCTTGTATAGCTCCTGTGCTAGGATGTTTAGCGTAGAGCTTCTTGTCAGCGTGATTTATGCAAATCTCGCCGTTTTCGAGGTCGCTAGTCATAGGGACTTTAGCAACGACAGTCGATTTTTTAGGAATTATCTTTGGATTCGCCATCTTATAGAAGAGGGGTTGCCCCCGTGGGTTTTACCCCACGGGGGGCTTGTTTAATTTATTTTAGTAAACTCCACCATCAATGGTGGTTTCAAGAGCAGTAACTCTCGAATCAAGAGCAGAATCCGCCGATTGGCGAGCCGAAACTTCAGCAGCCAAAGCAGCGTCATTGCTAATAACATAACCAGCAAATGCTGAATCATTAGCGGTATCAATTGAGTTGATGAGACTTACAATTTCAGCGAAGCTATCCTTATCTGCGTCAGAGGCAGAGAGGATGGCATCAACGCGCCCTTTTTCAGTAGCGATTTTTGCATCCAATGCCGAATCAGCACTAGTGCGATTGCTCGTCTCGGTAGCGAGATCGGAGGCAATAACTCCTTCAGCAGCGGTAGCGCGAGCAACTTCGGTAGCGAGATCGCTAGTAAGGGTGCTGTCAGCAGCAATGCGAGCGGTTTCTTCTGCTAAAATAGCAGCGGAAAGCGTTGCGTTTGCGCTAGATACGGCGGCGTCAGCATATGCTTTGGTAGCAAAGGTTCCAGAACCACCAACAGCAAGCGGGGTTCCGTCGGCCTTGCCAACAAAAAGGTTGAGGTTTGTTAAGTCGATTGCTAACTCACCGGAAGAAAGACTTACGGGAGTCGATGAACCGCGTTTAATACGAATAATTGGATTTGCCATAATTTTTTATATTGTTGTTATTGTTTTGTTTTTCTGTTTATTCAGAAAATTTAGTTGGGGAGATTATCGAATTGTCCTGCGTCTATTTCAGCCACATTGGTAAGTTCTCCACCTTGAATTTGAGCAATTTCATTTCCATTTGGCAGAGTTCCATCCTCGCTAATTTGAAGCGTTGAATTAGAACTTAAATCAAGTTTGCCAGTAAATGGATTAAATCTTACTGCCATATTAAGAAATACTTACTTTGACAAGATTTGCATCATTCGCAACAGGAGGCTGAACAAAATATTCCAGAGTAAGAGTAGCGACTGGGCTACCATCTTTTTCATAAACGACAGTTGCGATATTATTGGTTGATCCGTAGTAGGTCAAACTCAATTCGTTATATTCAGGAATTTGAAATCCCTGAATTGAATTTGCGATATTTGTTACGCCATCTAGGACTAGATGACGATACTTTGCTGTGTCGAGAATTGATGGGATGTCCATAGTATTATAATTAGTTGAATTAGGGAGGCGCATTTTACTGCGCCTCCCCTGTTCAACTAACTAACCATTACAGACCACCAACAGAGGTCGAGCAAGGAAGCGGAATGCCGTCAAACGGGCAACGCTTGTAAACAATCGCGCAAACATTCTGTGGACGAATAGGTTGGATAGCACGGCTAATTTGATAGATGTGCTGACCGAAGTCACCATAGAGGTTGCAATCGTTGTCGCGGAAGTAAGTCCACTCCAGTTCACCCATCGCGAGTTGCGGGGCGAAGCGGAAGGTTCCCTCACCTGTGTAAGTTTCAGGCACAAGGCGTTTGAAAGCCTCGCCAGCAATGACGAACATGACTTCGTAAGAAGCAGAAACCCAAGCTGGGTTGCGGCGTTGAGCGAAGCCATTCGTTACGGCAGTCGAGGTGATAGGATTGACAAGCACAAGGTTGCCAGAACCATCATAACCAGTCGCACGAAGCGGTTGCTGGTCGATGCCGAAAGCAAAACCACGATAACCAAAGAACTGATATCCTTTGATCGAGTCCTCACCGAGCTTGAACGAACCAGTCGTAAGCGCAACAAGGTCTTCTTTGACATCGGCATCGTTCCTGAAGTTTTCAATCTGGTCAGCGGACGCAAGGACCATGAAGAACTCGCCATCTTTAGTGCCAAAAGGCTCGGCAAGCATCTCTTCACGCATGAAAGTGCCGATTTTATAGAGGGTCTTGAAGTTCATCGGAGCATCGGGAAGAATAGCCGCGAACTGCGTATTGATAGCCTGCATATCACCAGTCAGGTTCTGCGAGAACGACTGGGTGCTGTTCGACACATACTTAATACCAGACTGGACTAAATATTGATAGCGGATGTCAGCGTTGATAAGCTGAAGGATAGTCTTCTCAAGCGAGATTTGCGCTTGGAGATACGAACCCTTGAAAGCGGTGCGGGAGGTCTTCACGCAAACGCGAGGACCAGCACCACGAAGGGTCTGGAGTTGGAATTGATACTCGGTCGAACCAACTTGGTCGGGAGTAGCACCAACGCCACAGAGGGTGGTATCGTTCGCAAATGTTGGGGAAGCGAGCGAGGCGGCAGGGACTGCCATCTCCTGAACAACGGAGCGAACAACATCCGAAACATTCGGAAGAGTGCCACCATCGATGGAGTTAACATAAGGAGATTTGCGAGCAAGAACTCGACCAATCTGACCGATAATGCGGTTAACATCTTTAGCCGCGAAGTTC
>Ga0315909_10007257_pt1 | contig 12399 bp, 8 predicted proteins | sample LakEriMetagenome_11_FD_203527 | JGI IMG/M metagenome (GOLD analysis project Ga0315909, IMG submission 203527) | Freshwater fungal communities from buoy surface, Lake Erie, Ohio, United States - Buoy 2 MA125 | ecosystem: Environmental > Aquatic > Freshwater > Lake | place: USA: Lake Erie, Ohio...
CACCTTCATCCACTCAAACTGTTCGGCGCTCAGCGCCACCGTCACCGTCTTCCCACCAGCTCGACGACTCCATTGATAACGAGGCCCACCCTGTCCGGGTTCTCCTCGCTCAATCAGGCTGCCAAGCGCTATCCACTCCGTTCGACCCAGTTCCTCCCGCAACCGTTCGTACTTCTCAGGATATTCACTGGCCACGTTGTTCGAAGATTTTGCCATCGATTGACACTATCATTCTTGTCAACGGACAGCGCTCGCGCTGTCCTATTCCCAGTGACTCCCCTCTTCCCCCAGTTCACCCACCTCTTCAACTCGCAACTGCGTTCCATCCAGTCCTCCAGCACCTCGTCCATCCATCAATTGGCTGCGCTCTTCGACCGCTGGATCCCAGCCCATCTGCTTTCCCAATCCGATGATGGCCCCCACTCCAGGCGCCGCCGCTGGTCCTTTCGCCTCGTCTTCTGGACAGCCTCCTGGCAGTTCGCTCAGGCCGGTGCCAGTTGCCGCACCGCTATCCGCCAGGCTCAGGCTTGGTGCCTTCAATCCAATCAAACACCCCCTCCCTCAGAAACCAGCCCCTACTGCCAGGCTCGGGCCGTTTTGCCTCTCGAGCGGCTTCAACAAATCCACGATCACCTCGTTCGCGAAGCCGAGCAGGCCATCGCATCCAAAGATCTCTGGTGTGGACGACGGGTTCAGGTCATCGACGGCACCACGCTTTGCGCCGCTGACACCGCAGCCAACCAAACCGCCTTCCCTCAGCAGTCCGTCCAGAAGCCGGGGTGCGGCTTTCCGATCCTTCGCCTACTGGCGGTCATGAGCCTGAGCACGGGCATGATCGTCGCCTGGGCTAAGGAGTCCTTGAGATCTCAGGAACTGGGACTTCTGCAGAGACTTTGGGACCACTTTCGAAAGGGCGATGTGCTGCTTGGCGACCGTGGCTTCGCCAGTTGGGGACTTTTGGCTCAATGCCAACTGCGAGGCGTGGATGCTGTCCTTCGGGTCCGAGGCAAACTGCGCAATGACTTCAGCCAAGGCAGGGAAATCGACCAACACCAACGATTGGTCACCTGGTATAAGCCGAAGCAGCAGCTGCGCACCGTGCCTGATGACGAGTGGCGTCGATTGCCCGAGTCGTTGACCTTGCGCTTGGTGCGCTGCCGCTTGGAAAACCGCGGGTTTCGTTCCTGCGAAGTCATCCTAGTCACCACTCTGTTGGATCCCGTGAGCTGTCCGCTCACCGAACTCGGTCGCCTCTATCGGCGGCGCTGGCTGATGGAACTTTGCCTGCGCAATCTGAAGACCTCCCTCGGAATGGAGGTACTCTCGGCGATGAACCCCGAAACCCTAGACCGTGAACTCCGTCTACACCTCCTGGTGCACAACATGGTCAGGCGACTGATGTTAGAAACGGCCCGACAGCGCGGGGTAGCCCTGGGACAGATCAGTTTCGCCGGCAGCATCGCCGCCGCTCTGGAGTTTAGCCGTGCCATTTGCAGCGCCCGCTCCCGCAAACTGCGCGAGCGGATCTATCAGGAACTCCTCTCGGTCTTGGCCCAAGATGCGCTCCCAAAACGCCCAGACCGACGGGAGCCCAGAGCCCTGAAACGAAGACCAAAGCCCTACCAACTGCTCAGTTGCCACCGACGGCATTTCCGAGAAATCCGCCACCAGAACCGCTATCGCAAGCCCACCTCACCTCAAAACACCCCAAAAACATTGGTCGCTATCTAACTGCCATTCGGGACCGACCCCTTTTGAGTTCATCTCACCGTTGAGTTTCGGAGCGCGAACCGGCTCAATCGTCTCCTCGATGATCCTGCCGCGCATCTCTATCCAGCGTCCCATCCTCGCCTGGATGATGAATTTGGTGCTGGTGCTCTTCGGGTTGATCGGGTTGTCCCGTCTGCCCGTTCGCGAGTTGCCAGACATTGATCCGCCCATCGTCTCCGTGACGACGGTCTTCCCCGGGGCCAATGCCCAGGTGGTGGAGACCGAGGTGACCGAGCGACTCGAGGAGGCCATCAACAACATCGAGGGTATCAAGACCCTCCGCAGCGAAAGCCGCGAGGGTGTCAGCAACATCTCCGTGGAGTTCGACCTCTCCCGGGACATCGACATTTCGGCGCAGGACGTCCGGGACCGGGTTTCCCGGGTGCGAGGGGCTCTGCCTCGAGACATCCGTGAGCCCATCGTCTCCAAGCAGGACTCCGACGCGCAGCCGATTCTCTGGATCGCTCTGAACAGCGAGCGGTATTCGCCGCTGGAGATGACCACCCTCGCGGAGAAGCAAATCAAACCGCGCTTCCAGGGAGTTACCGGCGTGTCTTCGATCACCATTGGTGGCGAGAAGCGCTACGCGATGCGGCTGTGGCTCGACTCGGCCCGGATGGCCGCCCGGCGGGTGACGGTGCTGGATGTGCAGCAGGCCCTCCGTCAGCAAAACATCGAATTGCCCAGCGGCCGCGTGGAGAACCTCGACCGGGAGATGACCATTCAGACCCGAGGCGAAATGAAGACCGCCGAAGAATTCAACAACCTGGTGCTCCGCGCGGAAGGCGCCAACTTGGTGCGCCTCAAGGATGTGGGTCGTGCCGAGGACGGAGTCTCCGATTACCGCACCATCGCCCGGGCCTCGGGCAAGCCCTGCATCTTCCTCGGTGTCGTCAAACAGGCCAAGGCCAACACGGTCAATGTGGCTCAGTCGATTCGTGCCGAGATGGAGGCCATCCGTCCGACCCTGCCTGAAGGGGTGGAGATGTGGGTCAACTACGACTCCAGCATTTACGTTGAAAAAGCCATTAGCGAGGTATGGGACACGCTAGCCATCGCCTTCGGCCTGGTGGTGCTCATCATCTTCGTCTTCCTGCGGGACCTGCGAGCCACGATCATTCCCATCGTGGCCATTCCGGTGTCCATCATCGGCACCTTTGCCGTTCTGCACCTCATGGGCTATTCGGTGAACATCCTCACCATGCTCGCTCTCGTGCTGGTCATCGGCATCGTGGTGGACGACGCCATCGTGGTGCTGGAGGCCATTTACCGGCACATTGAGGAAGGCATGAAGCCCATGGCGGCGGCCTTCAAGGCCATGGAGGAAATCAGCTTCGCGGTCATCGCCATCACCCTCTCGCTGGTGGCCGTTTTCACGCCGCTGGCCTTCCAGAAGAGCACCACGGGCCGTCTGTTCATCGAGTTCGCCGTGGCCGTCTCGGTTTCGGTCATCATCTCGGCCTTCGTGGCGCTCACCTTGTCGCCAGCGATCGCCGCCCGGGTGCTCAAGCCCATCCACGGCAAGAAGGCCACCGGACTCTTCGCGGTGTTTGAGGCGGTCCTCGACGCGGTGACGCAGGGGTATCTGGGATCCCTGCGCTGGGCGCTGCGTCACCGGTTCCTCTCGGTGCTGGTCACCCTGGCGACCGTCGCCCTCATGGTCTTCGCCTACCGGGGGCTCGATAAGGACTTTCTGCCGCAGGAGGACAAGAGTCGCATGTTCGCCATCGTCCTCACCCCGAACGGTTCCACCAGCGAGTTCACCGACCGGCAGCTCCGCAAGGCTGAAGCCATCGTAGCGAGTTACCCGGAGGTGCAGAGCTACGGCGCCATCGTGGCCCCGGGATTCAGCGGGCCGGGTCAGGCGTCGTTCGGTATCGTGTTCGTCAGCTTCAAGGATCGATCCCTGCGCAAGCGGTCCACTCAAGAGATTGTCAACGGACCGGGCGGCATCGCTCAGCGCTTCTTCGCTGAGGTCGAGGGCGGCTTCGCCATCGCTAATTTGCCCAAGGCCATCGAGGTGAGCTTCAACAGCTCGCCTTTCGAGTTGGTGGTGCAGAACCAGGATCTCGAGACTTTGAACCAGACGGTGCAGGCGCTTTCGGCCCGCATCGGTGGGCTCACCAACGCCGCAGGTCAACCGCTGCTCAAGAACCTCCGGGTGAGCTACGAGGTGGACAAGCCGGAGCTGCGCCTCTCGGTGGATCGCAGCCGGGCCGCGGCGCTGGGGGTGACCATCGAAGACATCTCGCGCACCCTCCAAATTCTCTTCGGCGGCCTCGACCTCAGCCGCCTCAAGGTGGGCGGCAAGGAATACGAAGTGATCGCCCAATTGGAACGGGCCTCTCGCCTGACGCCGCAGGAGTTGGACACGGTGTATGTCCGCAATCAGCGGGGTGAACTCATCCAGCTCAACGCCCTGGTGACCCGGACCTCTGGCGCAGCGCCCAATTCCATTAGCCACTATGGCCGACTGCGGAGCGCCAGTATTACGGCTTCTCCGGGCGGTGTCCCCATTGGTGTGGTGGTGGAGCAGGTTCAACCGCTCCTGAAGGATCTGCCGGCAGGCACGCTGCATGCCTGGGAAGGTGAGGCCAAGAACCTGGCCGACAGCACGGGCGAGATCTGGTTCGTGCTCGGGTTGGCGGCGATCATCGTCTACATGACCCTCGCCGCGCAGTTCGAGAGCTTGATCCATCCGTTCACGGTCATGTTGGCATTGCCCTTGGCGGCCGTGGGAGCCTTCGGGTTGCTGTGGTTGCTGGCCTTCCTCGGCAAGATCGGTGTCATTCCGGTGATCCCGTCCATGAACATCAACCTGTTCAGCCAGATCGGCCTGGTGCTCCTCATCGGGCTGGTCACCAAGAATTCCATCCTGCTGGTCGAATACGCGAATCAGCGCGCCCAGCAGGGCATTGACCCGGTCACGGCGATGATGGAAGCCGGTCGCGTTCGCTTGCGGCCGATCCTCATGACGGCCTTCTCCACGGTGGCGGGCATCCTGCCCATCGCCATCGGGTTCGGTGCGGGTGCTGAAAGCCGTCGCCCCATGGGGGTCGCGGTGGTGGGAGGAATGCTCACCAGCACCTTCCTGACCTTGTATGTGATCCCGGTCGTTTACGTGCTGCTCGACCGCTGGTTCCCGACGCGGCCGGTGCTCTCGGAAGAGCCTTCTCGAACCTCGCCAAACCCAGCCCTGATCCACTGATGCCATGACCCATCGCTCCGACCCATCGCAACCGGCTATTCGTCGTCTTCCGGCCATCGCCCGATGGGCGGTCTGGGTGCTCGTCGTTGGCGTCATGGGGTGTCGAGCGCCTCAGTCTTCGCCGCCGGCTCTGTCCTCGGTTTTTCGCTCCGAGAAGCTGGCGTCGATCGACGGGGCCATCTCGCAATCCATCGCCTCCAATCGTTGCCCGGGCGGAGTGTTTTGGTTGGAGCGCAACGGGGTGGTGTATGCCAAGGCTTATGGTCATCGAGCGATCGAACCGTCTCTGGAGACGACGAGCCCCGACACGATTTATGATGCGGCCTCGCTCACCAAGGTGTTGGCCACGGCTCCGGCAGTGGCCTTACTCATCGAGAAGGGGTTGGTCGATCCCGAGAAGCCTCTGGCCCAATACCTCCCGGCCTTTGCGGCCCATGGCAAGGAAGCCATCACGGTGCGCCAAGTGCTGACGCACACCTCGGGTCTGCGGCCCGGCCTCGGTGGTGGGTCTTGGAGTGGCTCCGACAAGGCCCTGGAACTGGCCTGCGATGAAAAGCCCACCCATTCGCCGGACACCCGGTTCGTGTATTCCGACATCAACTTCATCCTGCTGGGCAAGCTCGTGGAGAAGGTCTCGGGCCAGACCTTGGACGCGTTTTGCGAGGCCCACTTGTATCGGCCTCTGAAGATGCGGGACACGGCTTACCGTCCCTTGCTGCACGGGTTGGCGGTCGACCGCATCGCCCCGACCGAACGGCGTGCCGATGGCTCCTGCTTCCGGGGCGAGGTGCACGACCCGACCGCCCGCAAGATGGGCGGCGTTGCCGGGCACGCGGGCTTGTTTACCACCGCCTCCGATGTGGCCCGTTTCTGCCGCATGATGGATGCCGGCGGCGTCCTCGAGGGGGTGCGGGTGATGCGTCCAGAGACGGTGGCCCGCATGATCTCGGTGCAAACACCCCCGAACCTTCCGAAACGAGGACTGGGCTGGGACATCGATTCGCCCTATGCAGGTCCGCGCGGATCGCTTTTTCCAGTGGGATCGTTCGGTCATTCGGGTTGGACCGGCACCTCCCTCTGGCAAGACCCGGGCAGTCACACCTGGGTGATCTTCCTGAGCAACCGCAATCATCCCACCGAAGAGGGCAACATCCTGGCCCTGCGCCGCCAACTAGGCACCCTAGCGGCCGAGTCGTTGGTGGGCGTGGAGTTTGGAACACTGCGGTAAGATTGGCCGGGGATTGGCCGACCAGCCGCAACTCCACCCTTGACCCCGCCAAGATTGCGGAGCCGGATATTTCAAACTCCTGATTTTGCCATGACACTCGGACTCCACCCTTCCCGGATCCGCCGGGGCTTCACCCTGATCGAATTGCTGGTGGTCATCGCCATCATCGCCATTCTGGCTGGAATGCTCCTGCCGGCTCTGGCCAAGGCGAAGTCCAAAGCCAGTTCGATCAAGTGCATCAACAACGCCAAGTCGCTGACGCTGTCGACGTTCATGTACCTGTCCGATCACGGCAAGCCGGTCCCTTATAACGGGGCGGCGACAGCCAACATGGACAATGCGCTGTGGGTGACCGTGCTGGCGACCAACTACGGAGGCATCAATGCGGCGCGCATTTGCCCGTCGGCCCCGCCGGCCTCCACCAAGGCCAAGCGCCGGCATCCGAATAGTGGCTCCTTGAACCAGACTTGGCTCTGGACTGGCTCGCGAGGCATCGACTATGAGGCCAGTTACACGTTCAACGGGTGGTTCTATGGTGATGATGATCCGTATTTCAGCACCTCGGATCAGCGGGTGAAGAAGTACCGCAATGAGTCGGATTGCCCGACGCCTTCCAATACGCCGGTGATCGCTGACAGCAATTGGATCGACACCTGGCCTCAACCCAATGACCCGCCGGCGCGAAATCTGTTCACCGGTGACGACTTTGCTGGGGCTATGGTACGTCTGACGCTCCCGCGGCATGGCAGTGCCACCTGGGGGCGGAATCAGATCTTCAATCCGAAGGAGACGTTGCCGGGCGCCATCAATGCGGGCTTTGTTGATGGTCACGCCGAATTGGTCCGGCTCGAGCGACTGTGGAGCTTGGATTGGCACAAGGGGTGGGTCACCCCGACCAAGCGCCCGGGCAAGTGATCGGGTGCCGAACCCTAAGGCCGATGTCACCGGTTCGTGGATTGTGCTCCGCGGGATCCTTGGGGCACGGTCTTGGGATGAAGTTCTCGGTTCTTGTGTGCGGAATTGTGGGTCTGCTGTTCGCCGCCCACTCATCTGCGGCGGAGGTGCAACCTCTGGTTCAGGCCCATTCCCACAACGATTACGAGCAGAAGCGGCCGCTTCTGGAGGCGCTCGATCATGGATTCTGCAGCGTGGAGGCCGACGTGTATCTGGTGGAAGGCCAGTTGTGGGTGGCCCATGACCGCAAGGACCTAAAGCCCGATCGCACGCTGAAGTCCCTGTATCTGGAACCGCTGGCCGAGCGCGTCCGGAATCGGGTGGGGATCTTCGCCGATCCCCAGGCCCGGCTGATGCTGCTGGTGGATGTGAAAGGGCAGGGAGCCGAAGTGTACCAGCGCCTCAAGACGGAGTTGGCGCCGTATGCGCCCATGCTCACTCGCTTCCGCGATACAGGTGTGGTGACGGGTGCCGTCACGGTGGTGCTCAGCGGCGATCGCGCCTGGGACCTGGCCCGTGCGGATCGCGACCGCTGGTGCGCTCTCGACGGCCGCATGAGTGATCTGACCAATGCCGCACCGGCCGGTGTCGCCGGGTCATCGACGCCCCCCGCCTCGCTCGTCCCGTTGGTCAGCGAAAGTTGGCGGACCCTTTTCCGATGGGACGGCGACGGCGAAATGTCTGCGGTCGAGAAGGCCCGATTGAAAGGGTTGGTGAGCCAGGCTCATGCCCAAGGACGGAAGATCCGCTTCTGGGCGCTGCCCGATCGTCCTGAAGCGTGGAAGGTGTGTCAGGATGCGGGCGTGGATTTGATCAATACCGACAAAATTCCTGCATTGTCGGCGTTCTTGCGAGGGCTGCCACTGCCTCCGGGCAAACCGCCCATCGCCGACGAAAACTGAGTCGGACGTCAGACTTTAGTGCGCCCGAGGGTTGGCTTATTCCAGTTTGGCCGCTTCGGCGCGGGCCCAGCGGTCGGCTTCTAGGATTTGTTCCAAGCTGGGTTGCTCAATGACTTGATGCGCGTCCATCACCCGCGTCACCAGGCGAGCGATTCCGGTGAACCCGAGTTGGCGGGCGCAGAAGCGTTCCACGGCCACCTCGTTGGCCGCATTGAGGACTGCCGGCAGTGTGCCGCCAATTTCACCGGCGCGTCGGGCCAATCCCAGGGCGGGGAATCGCTCAATGTCGGGCTCTTCGAAGGTGAGTTGGCCGATCTTGGCGAAGTTCGTCTGGACGCGGTCGCTGCGGAGGCGCTCGGGGTACAGCAGCGCGTATTGGATCGGCAGGCACATGTCCGGCGTGGACAACTGGGCGATGATCGATCCGTCGACGTACTCCACCATGGAATGGACCACGCTCTGCGGGTGCACCACCACCTGGACTCGCGGCATTTCGATGTCGAAGAGCCAGCGGGCCTCGATCATCTCGAGCCCCTTGTTGAAGAGCGTGGCCGAATCGATGGTGATCTTCCGACCCATGACCCAGGAGGGATGCTTGAGGGCTTGTTCGACGGTAACCGCATCGAGGGCCTCTTGGGGCCACTTGGCCGCCTCGCGGAACGGCCCACCCGAGGCGGTCAGCCACAAATTGCGGACCGAGGAGGCCGGTTTGCCGTCCAGACACTGGAAAATCGCCGAATGCTCGCTGTCCACCGCCAAGACCTGAACCCCGTGGGCCTTAGCCTCTCGCATGACCGTCTCGCCGGCCATGACCAAGATTTCTTTGGAGGCCACGGCGATGTCCTTGCCGGCCCGGATGGCGGCCAAAGCGGGTTCCAGTCCGGCCGTTCCTACGATGGCGATGAGAACAATGTCCGCCTCGGGCAGGGTGGCCAAGCGGATCAGGGCTTCCGGGCCGCTGAGCACCTCGGTGGTGTTGCCGAGGGCCGTCCGGACTCCCTCGGCCTTGCTGGCGTCGTGGATCGAGGCCATCCGCGGTTGGTGCCGGAGGCATTGTTGGATCAAGAGTTCCGCATTGCCGCCAGCGGCCAAGCCCACCAACTGGAGTCGATCGGGTTGGTCTTCCACCACCTTGAGGGTGCTGGTGCCGATCGAACCGGTGCAGCCAAGCAGAACGACGCGCTTCATGTCGGGAACGAGTCTGAGGGTGGATCGACTCCAGCGGCAAGAGCCTGACGCGGCTAGCCGGGGCAGGGTGCGTTGAGGATCGCTGGAATCCGGGCGGGACTTGTCACGGGGTAGGGACGCAATCCTTGAAACCTTGGACTGGCCTTGCGGGTCACTGCAGGCGTAACTTGAAACTTCAATACGCTGAAGAAAAGTCCGTCCGACGCGTCTTTTAGCGCATTCCTAGGGTGACAAAGCCCTCCAACTACCGTCCTCGACAATGGAAACGAAGAAGATTTGGTCCCGCGCCGTCCGCTCTGCCGGCTGCTTTTTGGTGGCCCTCGCGCTGGGTTCGTCCGTCGCTCAGGCAGCCTCTGAACTCAAGGCGGTGTCGCTCGACGACTGCCTGAAGCTGGCCCTGCAGAAGAATCTGGACATCCGGATTGCCTACTTCAATCCCCGCCAGTCGTTGAGCCAGTACCGTCAGGCCTATGCTGGCTACGATCCCGCCATCGGCATGTCGGTGCGCCAGAATTTCCGGACCAGCGCCGGCGTGGGCAACCCCGGCGACTTCATCCCGCCCGGCGGTGAATCCTGGGCTGAAACCTACTCGGTGGGGCTTCAAGGGTTGGCCCCCACGGAGACCGGTTTGCGCTACTCGCTGCAGAGCGGCATGACCCGCAACAACAACGTCTTCTTCGCCACCCCCAATCGTCCGGAGATCAATTCCGGCTTCTTCTACAGTCCCTTTGCCAGCCTCGACCTCACTCAGCCGTTGTTGCGTGATTTCTGGATCGATTCCACCCGCATGATGGTGCAGGTGAACAAGATTGGCATTGGTCGCTCCGAACAAGGGGCCCGTCGGCAGGTGATCACCGTCGTCGCCCAGGTGGCTCTGGCCTATCACGACCTCATTGCGGCCCGCGAAAATGTGCGGGTGCAGCGCAAGGCGGTGGAGACGGCCGAGCGTCGTTTGGCTGAGCAGAAGAAGCGGGTCGAAGTCGGCGCCTTGGCTCCGCTCGATGAGAAGCAATCCGAGGCCGAAGTCTACCGGGCCAAGGCTGACTTGCTCCAAAGCGAGGCACGCCTGGGCGATGCGTCCACCACTCTCCGGAACCTGATCAACGACGACCTGGGTAGTTGGGACAATTTGCTGCTCAATCCCACCCTGACGTTGACGGCCGAACCGGTTGCCTTCGACAAGAAGGACAGTTGGCACAAGGCGCTGACCCAGTCGCCCGACATCGTGGATGCCCGCCTCCAGTTGGATTCCCAAAAAGTGCGTCTGAAGTTCACCAAGAACCAGCTCTTCCCGCAACTCGACCTGCTCGGTGGCTATGGCGTCATCGGGGCCGAACCCTCCTTCGGCAGGGCCCTGCAGGACATCGAAGACCAGAAATTGCCCAATCACTTCGCTGGGTTGCGACTGAATTTCCCGCTGAGCAACCGCAATGCCCGCGAGACTCACAATCAGAACAAGTTGGAGCAGGAGCGTCTGCTGCTCAGTTACAAGCGCATCGAGCAAAACCTCATGCGCGACATCGACATCTCCATTCGCTCCGCCAAGACCGCCTTCGAGCGCGTCAATGCGGCCCGCAAGCAGCATGAGTTCGCCGCCCAGGCGCTGGATGCCGAAGAGAAGAAGCTCGCCAATGGCAAGAGCACGGCTTTTCAGGTGCTGCAAATCCAGCGCGACCTCACCAGCGCCGAGGCCAGTGAGATCAATGCGCTCTCTGACTACAACAAGGAGTTGTACCGTCTGTCCCAGGCCGAGGGCGATATTCTGAACAAACTGGGCATCGTGCTCGATATCCGCTGATGGGTCCGCAGCCAGTAGCCCCGGGGTGTGAGTGCACTCGGGATGGCTTCTTGGGGTTTGAAACCATGAAACGCTTCCTTCATATCGGGTTCGTCACCGCCGGTTGGCTCATCGCGAGCGCTGGTCTTCAGGCACAGGGTGGCAAATCCTTGTTCGACGAGGGTTTTTCATCGGCCAAACTCGGTGAGGTGCCCGAATCGTTCATGGTCTTGGATGGGCAGTTCGCGGTTCGTGAGGAGGAGGGAAATCGGTTTCTGGAATTGCCCGGAGCTCCGCTGGAGTCGTTTGGGGTGCTCTTCGGCCCCAATGAATCCGAGGGTGTCGAGGTGACCGCACGCATTCTGAGCACCAAGAGCGGGCGCAAATTCCCGACCTTTGCCGTCGGGCTCAATGGCGTCGGCGGCTACAAAGTGCGCGTGGCGCCGGCCAAAAACGCTCTCGAACTGGTCAAAGGAGACGACGTCAAGGCTTCGGTTCCGTTCAAGTGGACCAGCGGCCAGTGGACTCGATTCCGCCTGAGCATCCGCAAATCGGGCTCCGGCGTGCGCCTTGTTGCCAAGGCCTGGCAGGGCGACGAAGAGCCCAAGGAGGCTCAACTGCAGCACGACGAGCCTGAGAAGCTTCCGCCGGGCAAGGCCGGTGTTTGGGGTATGCCTTTCTCCGGAACCCCGATCCGCTTCGACGACCTGCAGGTCACGGCCGCACCCTGACCCGCAGCGTGCAGGGCTCGCTGCTGAACCGCGGCTCCGTGGGGCCGGTGAGCCTGTCGGTGAGTGAAGTTGCCGCGAAAACGTTTCCAAGCCCGGTACATTCGCGCATTGCCGGATTCGGCCAATCCGCCGAAAAAAGGACATGGAGTTTTCCGTTCGATCGTCCGTGTCCCAGTTCGCATGGGGTTGCCTCGGGGCGGCACTGCTGGCAGGGGTTTCTCTGGATCCCTTGTTGGCATCACCGCCCTCCAATCGCGAGACCGTGGGCCACAAGGCCGGTGGCCGATCGGTGACACCGGTCAACCAGACTCTGACTCCCCTGGGCCGTCAGGTGGAACTGACCGGCTTGCGACCCCAGGCATTGGCGTTGTCCCCCGACGGGACCCGATTGCTGGTGTCGGGCAAGACCAGTGAGTTGCTGGTGCTCAGCCCGGTGACCGGCGAAATCTTGCAGCGCGTGGCCCTGCCCTCGGAGCAGGTGAATGAACCGCAGCCCTCGGTGCCCTCGGCCAACATTCTCAAGCCGGATGCCAAGGGCCAGGTGAGCTACACGGGGTTGGTCTATTCGCCCGATGGAAAGCGGGTCTTCCTGAGCAACGTCAATGGAAGCCTGAAGGTGTTTCGGGTCGACCCCGATGGTT
>Ga0315909_10007259_pt1 | contig 12397 bp, 7 predicted proteins | sample LakEriMetagenome_11_FD_203527 | JGI IMG/M metagenome (GOLD analysis project Ga0315909, IMG submission 203527) | Freshwater fungal communities from buoy surface, Lake Erie, Ohio, United States - Buoy 2 MA125 | ecosystem: Environmental > Aquatic > Freshwater > Lake | place: USA: Lake Erie, Ohio...
TCGCGGCGCTGCACACCGGTAGTAACTCGATGCGCCAGTTTGCGGAACAGTTTGGTCCTGAAATCAAACAGAAAGACCGCACACCAGAGGATGTGGATCGGATTGCCAACGAGCAATTAAACCGTATGCTGCGCGATCCAGAAAAAATTATTCCACAAGCGGATGTAAAAGCTATTGACTGGGATTCTTTTAGTCGTATGCCTGATGGCAGACAGTACGACGCGTCAAACGTAGAAGACTTTTTTACCGCTGACCCGCAAGTAATTGCGTATGCATCAATGGACCCGTCCGATCAAATGCTTGAGGCGGATGACGTTAATAAAAAACGAATTCAAGACATCATAGATTTAACGGAATACTTACGTCAAAACCCAGATTACACGCTGGCAGAACAGGCGTTGGTGGCTAAAGCTGCGTCTAAGTACAGTGTTATAGCGGATAAAAACGGGCGGTTAAAACTCGTAACCATATCCGATGACAACCTTCACCCTGTTGCTGTGATTGGGCATGACTCCGCCAACGCAATTATTGAAGAGCTTCGTGCAGGTAAGGGGCTGAAAGATGCGTTCATTGACGGTTTGCAAAAACGGGCGGATCGCAACAAACAATTAAATCTTGGCAAGCAGGGTTGGAAGAAATTTAACCAAATAAAACCTGAAGAAGTTGCTGCGGAGAGCATTGCAAATCTTTACGCAGAAGAAGAAATTGAAGCCGCTTGGGAGCAAACAGGTTACGACAGCACTTACTTTGAAAACGATGACGCGCTTGTACAGCAACTGATTAATGAGGGTCTGTTACCTGACCGTATACCTAAAGGTAGTAATAAGGTAATGGATGCAGCAGTAGCTCTCAACGCGGGAGCGGCGGGTACTTCGTGGTGTACCGGTAGAGATGTCGGTACTGCAAAAGAACAGTTGAACAGAGGCGATTTTTACATTTACTACAGTAACGGTGTGCCAGAAGTCGCCATTCGAATGAATGGTACAACATCAATCGGGGAGATTCGCGGAAATACACCCAACCAATCTTTGTCTAATGCGCAACAAAAAATAGCTTCTGATTTTTTAAAGAAGAGAAGTTTTGCTGGCAGCCAAGACTATTTGGATGGCGTTGAGTTTAGAAAAGTAATGCTTGATGCAATACAAACCGAAGGAACTCTAACTCCAGAACAAACCGTTCGTTTCTTTAAAGCCGCAGACAGTACGACAAAACAACACATGGCTGAGGCGTTAGAAGATTCAAAAACTAAAATTACAACGGGTTTTTTACAGGCTCTTCCAATGTTTGGTTATGGCACTTATGTGTCAGACAGAGTAGTGCGTAAAGTAGATGACGTTTTTGTGCGCTCTGCCGTTAATGCGTATAAAGAAGGCCACTTTTTTATGGACGCTTTGACTTTAACTGGGGATCGTAATGATGCAAACAGTATTGTGTCTGTCAGCCTCCCAGCGCCGTATTTTAGTGCGGCTCAACGGGCCGATATACAAGCGCAAGCAGATAAAATTTTTAAAAAAATTGCGGCGGATGCAGTAGCGCAAAAAGCAGAAAGTATTCAAATTAGTGGTCGAACACTTTTGTTGCCTCGTGGAAAGACGCCAGAAGAAAAAGTTGCGTATGTGTACAAAGCACTACGCAGAATTTCTGACGGCCACGTATCGTTTGCAGCAAAAATAAAAGACGTTAAATCGCTGGGCGTTATTAACTTTGCGGCAAAAAACAACATCGAGTTTGAACAGCTTGTTCAAGTAACGCACGTGTACATGGGACAAACTGAAGACGCGCTTATTTTGCCTAAAGTTAAAACCATAACAGAAGTGCTTGTTCGGGCCGAAGACCCTTCAATGCCCATACTGAGTGTGGCTGATGGAACGCAAATAAAATTTGTGGAATCTTCAAGAGACTACGCTACTTTATTGCTGGCTGGCGACGCACGTATTAACCGTTTAACCCTTAACGCTGATGGTAACACGCTCCATTTGATGGCGCCTGACGTAACTCGAATTGACATAATAGACAACGAACCCGACACAAGAAAAATAGCAAACACAACTTTGGATTTATTTTTAACTACCATCCCCGCAGATGTGTACAGCGTTAAACGTCAAGTTGTTTTAAACAAAGACGGCAGCATTACTGCCCCGGAAGACAGCGCGCTAGTGGTTAGTGCTATTAAAGATTTTGGTGAAGACGCTTATTATTCTGTAGCAAAGCAAATGCAATCGTTTGCCAAAGAACTGTTTAAGTTAATGACGCCAAATGATTTTGCAAAATTTAACGATAACTTTAATACCAGATTAGCCCGACAAGAAGAACACTTTGGGACGCCCAGTACTGGAATAGATGCAGAAGGTGTTTTGCAGTTTCAACTGCGTTCGTTGACAACAAACCGTGACTTGCCCGAGCTAAATAACGTTATTAAAAAAATAAAAGAAGCTTTGGCTTCGGTTGGCGTAGCCAAAAAGGACATACAGTTTGAGCCGCTTATGGTTGGTGAGTTGACTGCGCCTGAATTGAAGCAAGAAGAAACAGTTGTTGACGCTGACTATGTTGAGGTTCCAGAACAGCCACGTTACGCACCCAAGGACGTTGGCGTTCGAGAGGAAAAGCGTGGGGTGTTTTCGTTCTTCTCAAAAGAAGAGCCGACCGACATGGCTTCGTCGTTTGTTGGTACGTCGAAGTCTGCAAAAGATACCCTGATGGGCAACGTCCTTGGTCTGACAGGGCGTGTGCAGTTTATCGACCGCTTTGCTGCGCTGTCTGAGGCGTTCAAGAAGGGCAAGGATGCGGGCGTTATCAGTTCGCTGGAAGCAACGCAGGGCGAGTACTACCTTCGTTTTGGTGAGCAGCGCAGCCAGTATGCGACTGAGTCGCTGACCAACGGCACTATGCATTTGAAGAAGCTGGCCGATGGCAAGGGGTACATTTACGAAAGCCGCCCCGGCGCTAACATGATTAAGGTGGCAGACGCCCTGTCGAAGGCTGGTATCAAGAACGATACCCAAGCTGAAGCTATGTTTACTGCCTACGTGGCGGGGCTTCGTGCTGAGAAGGTGGGTTGGGATAAGCTGAACCTGAAAGACCCGGCCAAATCCAAAGCAGAACACGCCGAAGTCATGGCGTACCTGAAGCAGAACACACAGGCCAGAGATGCGTTCGTTGAAGCCAATAAGATCTATCAGGAATACAACAACGGCTTGATAGATTTCCTTGTGCAAACTGGCGCTATGTCGCAGAAACAAGCGGCTGAACTAAAGGCGTTGCCGTACGTCCCGTACTACCGTGTCAGAGGCGATGTCGTTGAACTGATGGTGGACAAAGAACGCCCAGTACGTATTGGCAATATCAAGGACGAGCCAGAGCTTCAGCAACTGGTGGGCAGCAACGACCAGATCATGCCGATCTTTACTAGCGCCGTGCAGAACACGTTCATACTGACGAACATGGCGCTGCGTAATCAGATGGTCAAGGACTCGTCGTTCTTGCTGCACAAGCTGGGTATTGCCAGCCAGTTAGGCGAAGGCAGCGGTCCAACCGGACCCAACACCGTGCGCTTTAAAGTCAAGGGCGAAGATCATTTTGCGCTGATTAACAGCAATGACTTTGGTATCCCGGCTGACCTGATCGTCAAGGGCATGGAAGGTATCAAGACCACGCTGCCGTTTGCAATTAAGGCGATGGGCGTACCTGCGGACATCCTGCGTAAGTTTGTGACCCGCAACCCAGCGTATGCAATTAAGCAGGCAATCCGTGATCCTTTGACTGCATGGATGACGACCGGCACCAGCGGCGTACCAGTCTTAAATGGCTTTAAAGAGCTATCTAAAATGGTGGCCGGACGCAGCGAAGAAGAGCGCAAACTTATGGCTTCTGGTGCCATATCCAGCAACGTCTTCACTGGCGACCAGCGCGATATGGACAAAGCCCTGCGTGATGTGGTGGCTGGTAAGCAAGGCTGGACAAAATGGATGGCTCGTGCTGATGCGTTTGCAATGCAAGGCGATGCGGCTACCCGTGCGGTTGTCTACAAAGACTCGCTTGCCAAAGGTCTCTCCGAAATGGAAGCCCTGCTGCGTACGCTGGAGTCGATGAACTTTAGCCGCCGTGGTTTGTCGCCCAGTATGCAAGCCCTCAGCGTTATGATCCCGTTCTTCAACGCGCAGATTCAGGGCTTGGACGTTCTGTACCGTGCGTTCAGAGGCGAGATGCCGTTCAACGAACAGCTTGAGATTCGCAAGAAGCTCTTCCAGCGCGGCTTGATGTTGGCCGCAGGTACGATGGCATACGCTGCCATGATGCAGGATGACGAGGCGTACAAAAACGCCAAGCCTGAAGAGCGTCTGGCTAACTGGTTTGTTTACATTCCGGGCGAAGTAGAGCCGTTGAAGATACCCATCCCGTTTGAGTTGGGCTACGTGTTTAAAGCGTTGCCGGAAGCGGTGTTCAATATGGCCGCTGAAGATCGGAAGTCGGAAGATATCACCAATGGTATGGGCAAATTGCTTTGGCAGTCGGTGCCTATTGGGATGCCGCAGGCAATTAAGCCAGCCGTAGAGTTGTACCTGAACAAGTCTTTCTATGCTGGTGACATTGAGTCGCAGCGCGAACAAAAGACGATGCTGCCGACCGAGCGTTATCGTGGCACCACAACGGAACTTGCCAAGCTGTTGGGCAGCTTGACGGGCGACGCAGGTATTACGCCAATTGGTTGGGATCATCTGACACGCGGCTACACCGGCGGTCTGGGCGTTGCACTTGTTGCACTTGCGAATCCGATCTTGAACACGGAAGCTGGCGACGTAGCAAAGCCCACCAAGAAAATGCACGAGCAGCCATTCATTGGCGCCTTCTTCCAGCCAGTCGAAGGCCGGGGTACGTTGGATGCAGGGTACGAGCGTATGTTGGAAATTCAGCAAGCCAAGGGGACGTACACTAGTTTGCTGATGGAAGGCAAGCGGGATCAAGCCCGTGAGTTTTTGGATGAGTACCGCAACAAGATAGCTTACGCTTCGCTGTCAGGTACTGTGCAACAGAAGCTGGGGGAACTGTCGAAGCTGCGCCGAAACATTATTGCCCACCCAACGATGACGGAAGAGCAGAAGACAGAGCGCGTGGAGAAAATAGATAAGGTGCGCAACGACTACGTTGAAAAGTTCTTGTCGGTTACCGACTGAACCAGACCCCTATAAGGCCGTTCTTCACACCCACGCTGGCCTTGGCGTTTAGTATGCGGTAAGCCAGAGCTTTGCGGAGGCCGTCTTTTATGACGGCCTCCGTGTCCAGACAAGGAACGAAGAACCCCTGCCCTCGCTCAAGCTGCGACCAAGGGTACGTTACTTGCAAAGTCTTCTTCATCAGAGCGTCGGCTTATCTTCATAACGGACACACGCATCGGTGGTCCTTTGGTTTTGGCGGTCATGTCTTTCTTGGGCATATACGACACCATGAACTGCTCCTCCAGATACTTCTTGAAGTCAGCGTAGCCGAAGCTCATGGTGGAGCAAAACGCTTTCAACAATCGCTCCTCGATGTAGTAGTCTGTGAACCCAACAGTTGCGCCGTGCTCAATGCGCCCCATGATCTTGGTTCTGGTTGTAGACGCATCAATCGCCCCACCGTTGCCAAGCTCTGCCAGCACGCCTTCAGTCGAGTTGAACTTAACAATAATAAAGTTGCCGTAGTACTCCTGAGTAAACGAATTCAGTACGTCTTCAGCAGAGCGTGTGCCAGTGTTAATGGCATTACGCATGTACCGCACGGCATTGCCGAACGTATCCAGTACAGGCTGCATTGGAATGTTGATTGCGCCGCAGTGCTCATCAGAAAACAAAATACCTGCGGCAACCGATGCGCCGATACCCGCCATCCAGAAACGCTCGTCGTTCGTTGCGTGATACTCGCCGTACATGCGCCGCACTATCTGTGGAACCATCTCTTTAAGCTTGTCCACATTCTTGACCATATAGTCAACGAGGAGGTGCCCTGCAACCGCGTAATTATCCGCCAGCGATTTAATGATCTCAATCTCATGTGGTTCCCATGTAAGTACATCGTTCATTGCAAACTCAAGCAAGCGCCTCAGTTCGCCTTCTGCTGAGTGTGATTGAGCGCCGGTGAAGTAGTCCACTGTGTACGTGTTGGAAGACATAATGGCATTGTCCATCCACGTGGACAGGTTCATACGCTCCTTGTTGGAGCCGGACTCCATACGCTCCTTACCCCGCCCGTTGGTCATGTCCAGTATGAACTCGGAGAACCACCCAAAGTCTTTCCGGTTCTTCGCTGTGATCTCGTCCGTTATCAGGGGGATGCTGTGCAGTAGACCAAGGCGCTGCTGCATGGCCACGGGAGACGTACCTTTACTGGTACGGTAATGCACCGGGTGACCCCAGACAGAAGCCGCAGCGTCCAGCGCCAACGATTTACCTGTACCTGAATTGGTTGAGCCGCAGTGGAACGTCATGCCGTAAATGCCTGTGAAGCGCATAAGCGGAGCGCCTGCCCCGGCCAGCATGATGCACACGTGCTGCCACATCTTCTTCTGGATGAACAGGTTGATGACCGCCCGCCACTGCTCGATTGAGCCGGTGGGTTTGGTGTTGGCAACGATGTTCTCCAACCCCTGCATAGGCACTTCGATCTGGCCATTGGGCGTGTATATCTTCCCAGCAAAAACGAACGTATCGTCCTCCTGCCAGCCGTAGCTGTCGGGCACCTTCACGGTAGACTTCTCGACGCTTACCTTCTCTACACAAGCCCGGACGTAGTCGTACAAGTTCTTGTCGTTACCTGCGCCAAACGACGCCAGAATATTCTGGCTGGCCAACTGCTTCATGGTCTCGTCCTTACTAACGACACACTTCTGGGGGATAGTGATGGTGCTTGCGTTGCCGTTCCGAATCGCCAGCATGTGTACTGTGTGCTCACCATTGGCATTCAAGATGTCTATCGGGAACAGGTCGTAGGGGATCAGCATAATCTGGCGCTTAATCTTGTTGCCCTCGGCATCCTCGTCGTCTTTCTCAATGAACACACCGCCCTGCTTGCCGTAGGCGTAGCCCTTGGGTGGTTCAGGGCGCAGTACCTTGCGGGCATACTGCTCGTTGTCGGCTTGCACTTCAATTTCTTTTTGGTCTACCTCAACCGCATACTCGCGCCCCAGCGCCAGTGGGTTGGTGATCTTGCCCCAGTGTGTACAAGATGTACACACGCCGGGGTTCTCGGAGTCGAACTTGGTGCAGGGATACGGACCCTTGATCTCCCGCAGCTTGGTGTGCATACGGTCTTCATCGTACGGGTGCATCTGGGAGAGCCAGACAACGGCCTTCTCATTCTCCTCGCACTTCTGAGCGATCGACAGCAACCCACGCCATATCGGCTCCATGCCATCCTGCTGGGCATTGTCCATGTAGTGTGCGAGTTGCCCACAGCCTGTGCCCTGCTTGGTACGCTCGACGATCTTGCGGAACTTGGTCACCGAGTTCTCAAACAGCTTGACGCTAGTACCCGTTGTCTCTGCGGGTAGCGTTGGACGCTGGCCGGGAAGCTCGACCACGTTGGCTGGGGGTGTGGGCTTGGACTCGTAGGGTGTACCGGCCAGATGCTTGGCCACCAGTGCCTTGATGTCCTCGATGTCGAAGTAGCCACCCTCGTTCATGAAGCGCACGTTGGTCACACCCCTGACCTTCTTACCACTCTTGACACCGTTATTGATCGTGCCCGGCACCCGCAGCACACGCGAGGCATCGCCCGTCACAGTCGCATCAATAGCCAGCTTCTTGGAGAAGCACAGGCGCTTGAACTGCTCGGCCACAGGCTTCCATACCGACTTGGGCACCATCTCTTTCAAAGGCCAGTATGCGTGTACTCCGCCGCCTGAATGGACGAACCAAGGCTGGCCAAGACCTGACAGTCCGACCTCATCGATGAACGCCATGATGGCTTCGAACCCAGCCTTGGGGGACGGGTAGCCTTTCTGTTTGATTACGCCCGTTGCATCCGGCAAGTCTTGCGGATGATTGCAGTCAACATCGATGGCGATGCACTTGACCATCTCCACATTGGGTGCTGTCCTGTCGTTAGGGTTTTTGAATGTCCCCAGTGCGAAGTACGTGTCGTAACCATTCAGTTTGCAACTTTCAATCGTCTGCTCAAGTTCCTCCAGTGTCTCCTTGTACACATGCTCTTTGTACTTCGTTGTCAGTTCTGCCACGCAGTAGTACCCGTTACCCGGTGGTGGGAGAACCGCCGCCATAAAATCAAGCGGGTTCATAGTTATCCTTTATTGTTTTAGTCGAACAACGGGAGTTGGTTGGGGTGTGACGTTTTGTAATCTGTCTCTGCGTTAATTCGAGCGTCTTGTACATACGAAGCTAAACGACGAACGACTTCTTTCTGAAAGTTAATAGGCATCCCTGTGTCTGGTTCAAACATCAGGAGTGATGCAGTCAGTAGTTCTTTGTCGGTTAGGCTTTGAGGTTGTATTCCTTGCATATTCTTCTCCATGCTTCATCAGCGGTTTTAGATGACTGCATAATCTTCAGCAGCAATTCGACACGATCTTGGTAGCCGACAAACACTTCGGTCTTACCGATCATCCAGTTGTAAACCGTCTGTCGAGTTACGCCAAGAACGTACGCAATTTTGGTCACAGGAAAGTCGAGATAGATAGCCCAGCGCCCCAGTTGATTGCCCGGTGTCTTGGGCGCTGAAGCAACGGCATCTATAATTTTTTGAGAGTAGGCCATTTATTTACTGGGAATATCCCAGTCCAGAAAAGTTGTACCTTTGTGTTGTTGAATTTGCAGTCTGAAATTATGGATATGATGCGCAGGGCGACCGCCCCATTCGCCGTGGCAGTTTTCACACCAAAACTCGATAACTATTCCGCCCCGGTCAGAACTTGGGTTGCCTGATGTTTTGCGCGGTGCGATCCAGCTTGAAAACACTTCGCCTTCTGTGCGTGTAATACGCACCTGCTTTGCGTCTTCTGTGCCGCTGTACATGGTTACGGCTCCGTGATGCAGATTGTTGCCGCCACATTCGGGGCACAACAGCGCGTTGTCGTAACAATCTTTCTCAAGTGCTATGTCACTCATCTGCTTCTCCTTATAGTTAAAAGTGCGGGGTCACTGAGTGTGAAATGACTACTTCCGAAAGGATCACCCAGCCCCCGCTGCCGGTGTTACATGCGCCACCTCCGGCTGGGCTATTCTGTTTTACTCGTCGTCCCAGTCAGCCACGATGTCGGCCAGCTTGGACTTCTTCTCTGGCACTGCTGAAGGCTTGGCGGCTTCCTTGCGAACTTCTGGCTCGGACTCGTCTTCGACGACTTCGGCTTTCTTCTTCGCAGTCTTGGCCTTCGGTGCTGGGGCTTCCTCTTCTTCCACCACAGCCACAGGCGCTTTACCCGGCAGGGCAGGGGCACCCTTAACACCATCCGTCTGAGCCACCGTCATGACCACAGCGCGGGCTGCATCGGTGCTGTCAGTTTGCGACTTGACCACGGCATACTCGTCGTTGGTTAGCCAACGAACCGGGGAGAAGAACAGCTTGGGGGACTCCGCTTTGGTATCGAACTTCATGCGGGTGACGATCTGCTCTGGGTTGATCGGTGGGTTGGAGAGCGCCAGATGACGCGCAAAGGCTTGGAGTGGGCGCTTGTCGCCGTCTTCCTTACCGAACACCGATGTCGCTGGCAGCGTCAACTGCATGACATCGCCACCGGGGTTGTTCTCCAGCACCACTGCCAGACGCTGCTGATAACGGCAAGCGCGGCTATTACCCTGACCCGAACCGGCTTGGTTCTGTGGGCACGACAGGCAAGTCTGCGACTGCTTGTTCTTTGCACCTGCATCTGGCTTCTCGCCATCGTTGGACCAGCAATCAGGTGGTGCTGCGGCAGCATCCTTGTCGTAAGCGCCAGCGTAAAAAATACGGCTGACCTTCGGCGCGGCCTTAACAATCACGACATCCAGATGACGATCTTCGATGGATGCGATTTCTTTACCACCGGACATCAGACGGAACACGCCGCCCTTGATCGAGATACGTTTGACGCTACCACCAGTGCCACCACCAGTTAAAGCCAGTGCGGTTTCAGACAGTTCGTTGTTACGTGCGAAGTCGGGTACTTGTGCGGGATTGAATACAGTTAGATCGGTCATTTGCGTTCTCACTTAGTAGGTTTAGTCACACGGATTTCGAAGTCCGTGTATGCGTTCAATCCGGGTGGTACAAGCGCCGGATTTTCTTCAAGGAACCGCGCCATATTGGATTGCGCAATCCGTTTTTCCAACAGGTCAACGACATCGTGCTCGACAATAAACTTCTTGAACGAGTCCCAGTCTTGCGTGTTGTAACGGGTTTTGTTTACCAATGACACAGTGCCGAAGGCGGTGTTGACCGACTTGACGCCGAGCGCCTTCATCTGGTCTTTCATTGCGAAACGAAGTTCGTCTTGCTGCGCTTTGAGTGCTTCCAACTTAGTGTCGTACTCTTGCGTCAGCGAGTCGATCTCCGTCTTGATCTTGCGATAAATACGCGCAAGTTTGTCCAGCGGAATGATCTCGTCATTCATTTGCTTCTCCTATTATTTTGTCAAGCGTTTGACAGATTACCTAAAACCTTTTTCGTTTGCAACCCCCTTTCACGTTTTTATTTCAGCGTTGAACATCTGCGTTAGCAGAGTGTTATCTGTGACCTTGCCCTCCAGCGCCTTGAACATGCGCTTCTCAATCGGGCTTCCTTGTATGTGAATAACCGTAACTTTGTCTGAGTCCTGACCCTTGCGGTCAGCCCGTGCGATGCACTGGATATATTGTTCAACAGACATCAACGGACCGAAGAACACCACCGTATCCGCAGCGGTCAAGGTGATACCGTGTGCAGTTGCTTGAGGCTGCATGACAAGCACTCGTGGGTCTTTCTCTGTCTGGAACCTACGAATAATGTCAGCGCGTTTGGGCGGCGTAATGTCGCCGTGAATGACCTCTGTTGCGATGTTTTTCTTAAGCAAGTGCTTGTGGATGGTGTCGATGGTGCTACGAAATAAAGCGAAGATGATAACTTTACGCGAAGTCTCTTCCAATATTTCTTCAAGCACAGCCAGCCGTGGGGCAGCATCGAACTCAACAACTTCTTTGTCGTCTGTGTATGCTGCACCGCATGATATTTGCAGTAACTTGGATACCCCCGCAGCGGCATTCACAGCCGTGATGGTTTCACCTGCTGCTTGCACCATCATGCGTTCTTTGAGCAAGTTGTAGTACTTGGCTTGCTGCGGAGTGAGGGCTACCTCACGTGTCATGGTGAGTACAGGCGGCAAGTCAAGGCACTGCTCTTTTGTAAAGCGAATGGCGGGCTGCAAGGCTTCATGAACGTCCTCCGCTGCGCTGGCCTTGGGCATCCATTTGAACTGCGTGACTTTGTTCATCACCTTGTCGCGCCAGCCTGTAAAGAACTTGGGCACACCATCAGGGTTGACGAGTCGTGCCAAGCCATACGCATCGGCAGGAGACTGCGATGCAGGAGTGCCCGTCATCATCCACAGGTGCGTGTTGGGTCCGACAATAGACTTCAACGCCTTCCAACGCTTGGTGGTCATGGTCTTGTACGCATTGGCTTCATCAACAATGATGAGATCGAAGCGCCCATCATTAACGATCTCGTCTGCAATCAAGTTCAGTCCATCGTAGTTAGCAATCACAAATTCATAGTCTTGCTGAACCATCTCGATACGGCGACTAGCCTGCGCATGATGCGCGATGATGGCAGAGCGATGAATGATACTGTTGTTCAAGTCACCTAACCACGCTGACTGCATGATGGACAGCGGGCAAAGAATCAAACACCGCCGCACATCACCACGGTTCATTAGGTAGTCTGCTGCCCATAGTGCCGAAAGAGTCTTGCCTGTGCCCGGCTCCGAAAACACGAACGCTTTCTTATGCATAGTGAGAAACGCCGATGTTTCAATCTGATGCGCCATCGGTGTGTATTTACCCGGCCAGTTGTACCGCCTAGTAATAGGCGAAGGAACATCTTTGACGCCAAGGTTTTTGAGGACACGCGCTTCATCAAGTCCCCAATAAACTGCGATCTCCGCTGAACCATCATCGCTCCTATTCAATATTTTATGTTTCGGAATGACACGATACTTGTCTGGGTTGCGAGTGCGAAACAGCAACGCTTTGTTATCGACAATTTGCATTTACTTCCCCTATTTATTATCGCTTCTATTTGCTGACTTGCTGCGAACTCTGAGGTTGCTCTTTGTTGTTGTGCCGCCTGAACGCAGAGGTTTCTTGTGGTCTACATCTTTGCCGTCACCCTTAGTGACAGCGCCTGTCTTCTCCATCATGCGCCTAGCCTTGACTCGCTCGGCACGGTTTTTAACTTG
>Ga0315909_10007264_pt1 | contig 12392 bp, 24 predicted proteins | sample LakEriMetagenome_11_FD_203527 | JGI IMG/M metagenome (GOLD analysis project Ga0315909, IMG submission 203527) | Freshwater fungal communities from buoy surface, Lake Erie, Ohio, United States - Buoy 2 MA125 | ecosystem: Environmental > Aquatic > Freshwater > Lake | place: USA: Lake Erie, Ohio...
GGACCGCCGCACCCCAAAGGCGAAGTGGCCTGAGCACGACCTGTGAGAATTGAGTAGCGTCTTTATTTTTTTCAAGGTCGAGCCCCAGCAGGTTCATGGCGGCATTGACACCGTCCATCACAATCAGGTCGGGTGTGAAGTCGCGAATCGAGCCGAGGAGTGCTTGCTGTGCGATTTCGTTGTAGGCGCCGTCTGGGTTCGCGTATTTAAAGCGGGCAAAGTGCTCGCGCATGACGCCAAGTGCCTTCAGACGGCCACGAATACCGCGCTTTGAGTCCTCGAAGTCAATATAAAAGACCTTGTTGCCCTGCACCAGCTGCTGACGTACCGCTTCGAGTGCCACCCAAGTCTTGCCAGACTCTGACTCGCCGAATATCGCGTTAATCTTTCCAGCATAGAGCAAGCACTGACCGTCGGTGCGATAGAGCACGCTTGGGCCAGGCTCAGACTCCTCGTCCTCGAACTCCACGACCCGAGGCAGCCAGCTGGTGTCGGGTTCTGTCGCGGGCAGTTCTGCAAGCTCCAGGCCTGGCGCAGGCTCTGGCGCTTCGAGCCAAGAGCTCAAGTCAATCGGTTGCAGCGAGCTGCCGCCGCCCGTGCCAAATCCCTTGGCTTTTAGAGCCGCCGCGGACTTGTGGAAGTCGCCACCGTGCTCGACAAGGGTGTACACCGCGAACTTGCTGTACGCCCGCTCGGCGTCAAAGATGGTGCTGGTGCTGAAGCAATAGAAAAAGTCAGTACCGTCAAAGCCTGTGGTTGCGCTGATGCCCTCGCTCTTGCCAGGACGGCGCCAGGCGGTCGTGCCGCGGTTCGTGAAAACCTTGGACCAGCCGAGCGGCAAGAGAAGCTCGTCCCAGGTCGTTCGTGCGTTGTAGTCGTCTCCTGGCAGTTCGCGGTTTTCTTCCCGAGTACCCACGGAGACCTCGGAAGCCACCACCGACGCCTTTGGAAGTTGGTCGAAATATTTGAATAACGAGTGAATAGTCTCGCGCTCGTCTAGAGTGAGCCGTGGTATTGTCTCAATCGAGCCCGAAATAAGTTGCCAGACCCCGCCTGAGGGGTGGCAAGTGCCGCCTGTCGGTGCGACTACGACAAAGCCACCCTCTCCGCGAGTCTCCGCTAACACGTCAACGGTGTCCCCCTGCCCAGGGCGCCGAGCCAGCTTGGTGTTGCCTGGAACATCTCCGTCTAGTCTGTAGAGCCAGTGCAAGCCGCCTGACGGCGTCATCTCGCAGTAGCCAGAGTTCAGTCTGTCCCAAAGTTCGTCCAGCCCCATTTCGTGGGCCATTTCTTTAATCTGAGTGTGCATGCCGTCGGCCACGGCTCTGCCTTCCAGCTCCATCATTTCGAGGTTGCCAGATATCTTGCCCGTGATGAGACCGACGCCCTTGGCGTCTTTGAACCAAGCCTGAAGCTCGTCAGTAGTCGGGAGTTTGTGCTGGTACTCTTTCCACTGGCCGATACCAGGACGCTTGGAGCCGTCGGCCATGACTGGCACGACCGAGCACCCGACCGCCGCGAATCTTAAAGCGGCAGTGAAGACATCTAGTGACACTATTCCCCCGTTCGTTTAATGCGTGCGACGCTGGGACTTGCACCCAGTGCTGCCTAAGTTCGCTCTTCCCCAAGCACGAACCCTTGCAACGCCGCGCCTTCCTCAAGCGAGTGGAAGGATACTCCCCTGTGGAAGCCTTATAGTGGCTTCGCTCCGAGTTGTGCGAGCAAAGCTGCAACTTCAGGCGTGATTTCGCCTGCTGCTGCTGGTGCCTTTGGTGCCGCCGCGGCCGCCCCTGGCTTGAATCCCTGTGCTTTAGCGAGAGCAGCTGGGTCTTGTGATGCGTCCTCGAGAATCCACGGCGCAGTCTTGCCAGGCTTTGCAACACCTTGCTTGATGCGTCCGAGGACCTTTTGCCCGATTAGTGGGCGAAGTGACGAGCGGAGTGCGACGTTGAAAAACAGAACGTCTGTGTGCTCCTCGCCTGTGTCTAGATTGATGAGGTCGCAGCTGATTGCGTCTGCTGGCCCGTTCACTGTCTCAATACCTGTGCGGTACTCGACTGGCTTGAAGATGAGCAGCTGACCTGCGAGGTCTGCCGCCTTTGGGCCCGCGCTGGACGCGGCTGGTGAAGCGAATGCTTCCATTATTCCCCTGCTTTCGTTTGGTTGGTGGTGGTGGTTGGGTCCGATTCGGCAGACTCTTTCATCTCTTTGATGATGTCGTTGATGGTCTTCTCAGGCGGTTTCACCTGGGCAACCTTCAACGAGAGACTTGCTGAATGGCTTGAAGTACGGACACCAACTGCAAAGACGGTCTGCCTCTGCTGGTATCTGACTCCAAATCTCTGGATTAGACTCGACATCTGCCGCGGCAAGTAGCGCGTGGATTGAGTCCAGGCGAGCAAGCGCGTCAAGGGCGACCTGTTCGTCGTAGTCGTGCATGACCAAGACCATGTCTGTGAGTGAGCCTGATGTTGGAAGGTAACAGAGCGCAACCTTCTTGACATCAGCGCCCTGCTGAGCGAGTCCATAGGCGTAGAGCTGGACTTGAATAATCTGCTGCTGGTCTGCGCCGAACTTCTTGTAATTGGCCAGCTTAGTTGAGCCCGTCGTTTTCCAATCGAGCACCACACCGTTCTTGATGTCGTAGAGGTCCACAGTACCCGCAAGATTGCCTCGGATTTGGACTCGTTGCTCGATGAGGAATCCCTCACGTTTTGCGAATACCTCAGCGAGGTAAGCGTGTATTGCCGTGCCGACCTGAGCGCTCCAAGACCCGCCTTGCATTTCGTTTGGCTTGTCCCAGTCGAGGAGCTTGTACGCGAGACGGCGAGTGCATTTGTGCCCGACTTCAGAAGGTCCGATTGCAACCTGTCCGCTTCGAGGGCTCCAGATTCCAGCCTGGACGACAACATCGCGGACGGCATTAGCATACTCTTCTTGGTCGCTGAATAGCTTGGCGTAGGTCATTCGTCATCGTCCTCGTCCTCGTAAACCACGTGGTCGGGAACATTCGGCTGCCGCCCCCAGTCGGGTGCTGGCACTATCGGGTCAACGAAGCTCATCAGTGTCCACCAAGCTGAAACGACGCGAGGTGCTCTCGCTTGATAGGTAGGCCAGAATCGCTGGGGCCAGTACTTTGCGAGCCTTCTGCAAATCAAGGCGTGTGCTCGTCACTTTAGTCCAGCGCACCACGACAGAGCCGTCAATCAGGCCAATCTCGTTTTCACCGAGTGCCTCTTGAATCTTCTCTTTAGCGGTGGCCGCCTTCTCCTCTAGCTGTTTGATTTCAGCCTGAGTCTTTTTGTACAACTCGAGCCAGCCCGCCATATCGACAGGCAACTCGACGCTGCTTCGTTGTTCTTCCATTCTGTCCCCCTAGTACCAGTTTTTCTTTTGAAAGTGCCGCCAAGCCCCGCAGGGTCCAGCTGAGCCGTACTTGCGCCCGATGTATGCGAGCGCTGCCACTGTCTGCGGCACGGCCTCTGTCGAGTGCTTCATGCCGAGATTGCGGTATGTGCCTTTAAGTAGTTGACCTACACCCGCAGCGGTGCTGGTCGGGTTCTTGGCCTTTGGATTCCAAGCGCTCTCCTTGCCCATCAGCTGGGTGAAACACTTGAAGTGCTTGTCTGTGAGCAACTCCCGAGCCACGGCCTTCGCGTCCGCTTGCATCAGGTTCTGCTGGATTGGAACTGGTGTTGCTGGTCTTGGTTGTAATGCGTCTAGTGCGATTGCTAATGATACTGCCACGACGGCGTACCGTACGAGAAACTTTGTTGCTGGGCGCATTTGCGCTCCCTTCGGGCAGGTCAGAACTTAGGTTTGTCATAACCCGCCGCTTTCAATAGGTCGAGGAACACAGACAGCGGCACGATGGCTGGCCAGTCTGCGATGTGGGATTCCCCCTGGCCGTCTAAGCGGAGCACTGCCACTGGCAGCAGCCCCTCTTGGTGACGGTCTCTGAGTTGTTTCATGGCCATCGCGACATTGATGCCGCGCCTGGCTTTAACTTCGATGTCCACCCCTGGAACACCTGTGACATCAGTGCCTTGACGGCCCGAACCCGCAGAAAGCGCGTACGGCCAGCCGTTGGCTGCGAAGTATTTCGCCACGATGTCTTGTGATTTGAGCCCTCTCTGGACTCGCGAGTGACTACTCACCCAAGACTCCGCTGGGCCGCTATATGCCCGACGGAAGCGGAGTCGAGGGTGAGTTCCCCCGAAAACAAGAGTTTGCATGAGCTACGCTGTGCGTCGCTTTGGCTTGACATTGAGTGCCTCTTTCAGTTCATCGTCTGCTGAAGCAGGAGAGTGGTAGTACCCCACTGTAACGCCTTCATCTGATTTGATTGCTATCGCCCAGACACTTGCGGGCAGCTTGACTCGGTACCAATCCCCGTGCTTGTTTGAGCCCGCAAAAGCGGCTTGTGCAGGTAGTGGCTCCTTGAGAATCGCACCCAGCTGATTCGCTGGGTTGTTGTTGGTCTCCACGCGAAGCGCGGTTTTAAAGCTGTACATATCGGTTCCTTCCCCCGTTTTGAGAAATAGTGTAGCACGGTCTCGCGGCATCACAGAGACGACACGCCGTTCATCATTCGCGCCTCATCGAGGGCGAGTTTAAGCATTGACAGGCTGTCCCAAGTGTGTTGGTTGCCAGGCTCTGGGCAGCGTTCGCGTGTGCCGCTTTTTGCAGCTTGGTAGGCCTCGTTGCGAGTCATGCCAGCCTGAATGTACTGGTTGAGCATGGTGGTGCTGCCTTCGGTGGCGATGTTGAAGTGCATCTGAGCCGCGTTGACACGCAAATCGCGCACCAAGTCGCCAGTCGCCTTCAGGACGTGTTCAGTCAGGGCGCAAAGGTCGGGCACTGCGATTCGCTCGACCGACGAGTGGCTGATGTCGCGTTCGTGCCACAAAGCGATGCCCTCGGTTATGGGCATGACATAGGCCCTGGCCATCTTGGCAAGACCGCATATCTTTTCCGAGGTGATGGGATTCTCTTTGTGTGGCATTGAGGACGAGCCCTCTTGGCCCGCACTGCGACCCTCGAATAGCTCCGAGACCTCTGTGCGTTGGCCGTGCCGCACTTCGAGTGCGAGAGCCTCACAGATTGACACCAGATTCGCCAGGCTGTAAGCCCAGGCTCCGAGGTTGTCACGCATAAGCACCTGAGTGGCGCTGTCTGGTGCGTTCAAGCCCATTTCTTTGGCGACATCAAGCTCGACACTTCTAGGCACATGGGCGTTGTTGCCCAGTGGCCCCGAGATGTGGGCGGTCTGCACGCCGTTGGCAGCTTGGGCGAAGCGGTCTAGGCTTCTGTCCAGTGCAAATGCGATGTCTGCGACCCTATAGCCCCAGGTGGTCGGCTCTGCGGCCTGGCCGTGGGTGCGTCCAATCTTGCGCAGGTCTTTATATCTGAAAGCGTGAGCGATTAGAGCCTCGAGCAGGTCATAACCCGCCCGAGAGATGAGCCAGTTGGCTTCGGCCAGCAAAACCGCTTGCGAAGTCTCGACCACGTCCGAGCTGGTAAGCCCGTAGTGTAAGAACCTGTGCAGGTCTTTGTTGTCCGTGTTTTGGCGCCAGGCCTCTAAAAAGGCCATAACGTCGTGCTTGAGTGTTTGCTCTTGGTGCTCGACTTCTGCGACGGTTGGCAGCAGGACAAGCTCGAGGGCCCGCCAAAGGTCGCGGTCGAGTATCTCGCGCCGCCCTTGGGCTCTCATGACCTCGAGCTCTACTTGCCCCCAGGTCGCTATCTTGTTCTCGTCTGACCAAACCGCCGCCATTTCGGGCGTTGTGTATCGGTTTATCATGAGAGAAGTACAGCACGGCCGCGGACCGCCTGTCAACACGGACGCTTAAAGCTCGGCGTGTCGAATGTGACGAACCAGACACACGACACGCCGACACGCCATATTGCTCTGTATTGACAGCGTATTGACAGCCGTGGTTTACTTATCTCATAAGGACGGGAAAAGTTCCCGAAGAAGGAGTCCGAAATGAAGACAGCAAATCACATGATTAAAGTGGCCGCGAACGTTTACTACTCAGTTGATGGCAAGGTTCGTGTTCAGAAGCTAAGCGGTTCTTGGATTGTTAGCAAAGTGCACAACGACGGACGCTACTTTGAGGCAGTCGGTGGATTCGCAACAGTGCGCGAAGCTTTGGTATTCGCAGAGGGAGTTGAAGCATAATGTTGATGACAGCAGACGCAATCCAGCACGCAGTACAGCGCACAGTGAGCGAGTTCAGCTCGAATACGAGCCATAACGGCGACAGCCACTACTACATTTGGAATGACGACCACAAGGGCACTTTTAGAGCCAATGGCACTTCGTACCTTCGCCAGGGCGTCATCGTTTACCTCGATGATGAGACTGTCGTGGTTCGTGCAGTTGTTGACAACGGGCTGAATGCTGGCGAAGTCAAGCTCACGGGCTTTGCGACTCGCAGCATTGAGCTAATCGCGGGCGCAATCGAGACAGCATTGGAGTTCATCTAATGACGATATTCGCAGTTCGCTTGTTCATTGATAGAAAGTGGCACACGATTCGCACTTATGGAACACGCAGCGAAGCCGAATTGTTCGCTAGCTTGTTGCAGCCCGAATGGGACATCAAAGAGGTTACGGTCGAAGAGGCCATTAAGGCAGGTGCGTGATGATGCTGGAGTTGACACCCGAGGAGTTCGAGCTGGTCCAATCAGGGCTGGGTTCGATGATGCAAGACAGACGATTCAGCGCTAACCGCCAATGGGACGCGCAAAAGCTGAGCCAGAAGCTCTGGCACATGACGGAAGGGGAGAAATAAAGTGGGAGCAGTTAAAGAGCTATTCATAGACATGCAGGACGAGATGAACGCAGTCGCTCGCCAGTTGAACTTCGCGACTGAGGACGGAGACCCAGAGCTGATTTATGACACTCTGGTCGAGTGCACCGCCAAGCTGGCCGTGGTCACCCGCCGCTATCACAGCATGTGGTCGAAATGAGTTGCGAGGCGCATGAGTGGGTCACCGCAGACCTTGGCGGTGTCACCTTCTACAGCTGCATCAAGTGCGAGACGACCATCTACAAGGAGAAAGGCTGGCACAAAGTATGAGCGAGCCTAGACTAGACGACGATATCGCACTCGGACTGGACGAGTTCTGCGACGCTTGCGAGTGCTTGATGAACGAGTGCGTCTGCGGCCAGGCCGACACTATGGAAGAGGCACGGTTCGAGGTGTGACGAATCTCACGACACGCCGAGGGTGTTTCCGTATTGACAGCGTATACACGGAGCTGGTACACTTATTTCATAAGGACGGGGAAGCTCCCCGAAAGAAGGAGTCCGAAATGGCACTAAAAGCTCAAAGCAAGAAGATAGACGGCGTCACAGTCACAATCTGCTTGACTGAAGATGAAGGCCTCTGCATTGAAGATGGTGGCAAGTGGCTTTTGATGTGCGAGGAGCACGGTTCAATCGTTCAGGATTCGAACTACCGCCGCCTTTGGGCGAATGCTGATGAAGTATCAGACTGGTGCGAGGAATGCCGCATCAATGACCGTGTTACATTGGACGCATAATGAGCCGCACAATCGCAACTCGCACAATCGAGCTCGCTGTCGGTGACACTGTAGAGCTCGGCAATATGTTTGATGGTTTTAAGTATGTGACGATAGACGCAGTCGAAAAGATTGAAGGTCGCCCGCAGTCGCGCAACGTGCACATTCGCTTTAATCATGGCGGTGTCGGTGTGATGATATGCGGTGTCGGCTCTTCTTGGGACGTAGTGAAGGAGACAAGTAATGCAAATATCTAGGACAGCTAAAGGCGCCTGGCAGATTTCGGCGCCAGTTACAAACGGGCACCAGACTTGGGTTGAGTTCGGCACGTTCTATGGTGTCGATGAGAAAGAGGCGCTCGCTCGCTTTTTCAATGGAGTGTGGAACTCGGGCTGGACGGTGTACGAATGAGCTTGCGCGAGAACGAGAACAAAGAGCTGAAGCGCTTGATGGATTGGCACCTTCAGCAAGCAAACAAGAACGCGGAGATGCGCGACTTTCACATTTGGGCAGGCACACTCATTTCACTGATTAGGGAGATACGATGAAGTTGACAAAGCGCCAAAGACAAATCCGCGCTCTTTTGATATTGGCAGCGATAGTCGCTGCATTCTTGGTCGCAAGAAATCTGTGGTGGGTCGGCGACGGCTACTGCTGGGGTTCAATGACCGAGTGCCTTTTGGGGGAGAAATAATGAGCAACGCAACACCAATCCGCACCGTTCGCGTGGACAACAAGCTGTGGAAGGCAGCCAAAGTCCAAGCGAAACGCAGTGAAACGACAGTGTCTGAGGTAATAGTCCAGGCTCTGCGCGACTTCACCGCGAAATAAAGAAAGACCCCCGACACCTGGTTTGCGCAGGTGTCGGGGGTTTCTTTGTGTTTAAACTAGAGAGGTCGTGCGACTGCCATGATGAGCGGGTACTTGCGCCTCTTGATATAGAAGCCGTCGCCGTTCGATTGGCTGCCCTTGTTGTCGGCGCTTGTGTTGCCTTCCCACACGTTCATGTATTTCAAGTGTGTGTTGTGGTAGCGCACGATACCGACATGGTCGGGCTGCTTGTCGTCATCGAACTGAAAAAAGACGAGGTCGCCGCGCTTGGCTTCACCGATTGGCACCAGCTGGCCGTTGGCCGCGAGATACTTGAGCCACTCGTCGCAAGACGCGAACCCCTTGGGCTTGGTCTTTGGTGCGACCTTCTTAATCAGGCCCGCTTCGTGATAAATCTTTGAGACCGCCATCGCGCACCATGGCTGGTGGTTGAGCTTGTACCACTTTCCAAACTCGGTGTCGTTGTTTGGGCCTTCAGTGTAGCCGACGTATCCGTCTGCGATTTGTGTCAGGCTCATTTCTTGGCCTTTGGGTCTGCCTTCTGGAATGCAGCATCGATTTCGCTCTTTGTAAGCTTGCCGTCTATCATCGCATCTGCGAGGTCTTTTGTCACTTTTGCAACTGCGAGAACTCCAGCCATGCCAGCGGCGATTGCAGCGTTGATGCCGAAAATAGAGCCGACGCCGATTGTGGCAAGTGCGCTAGAAACGAACACTGCCCCCGTGCGGACGGCGAGATTCTTGATGTTGGTCATTTGTTCTCCTTTGTTAGCATTGTGATGACTAATTCCATTTGTGCTTCGAGTCTAGAGACGGAGTCTTTGAGTGATGAGCCACCGTTTGGCTTGAGTTCTGCCAGGTAGTGCTTAACAAGCCACTTCACTCCGAGGGCTACCGCTGTCACGATTGATGTGATGGCGACTGCTAGTTGTGCCCATTCTGATGGTGTCATTTCTCTCCAGTAAGAAGCCCAGCGCTTCGGTTGCGTCCACGCTGTCGTCTATTGTTCGGACTACTGGCACAAGTTCATGCAGTAGTGTCATTGGTGTTTTCCAGCTCTTGAAGTCGTGCAGTCAGCATCGCTTTGTCAAGCGCTAGCAAGCCAATCTGCTCTCGCAGTGATGCGATAACCAGATTGATGTCGAGCTCTGTTGTTTGGTTCATTGTGTGCCCCCCTCGAGTGTTGTTACGCGTGCGTGCAAATCTTGAATCAGAGCCAGCATGCCTGGAACAACAAAACGGTCATTCCAAGACTCAACAACACCTTCGACTTTGTCGGCCGCAATCGGATAAACGCTTGCGACCTCTTCTGCAATAAAGCCTGGCAGCATCAGTCCAGCACGGTCATCTGCAGCGTCTAGGTAGTCTGCTTTATATCTGAATGCACGCACTGGCACATCAAGCAGTTTGCTTGGGTTAAGGTCTGCCACAGTGCGCAAATCAACGACGTCTTCTTTGTAACGCAAAGACGAAGCTGTGCTGCGTCTGGTGAGGCCAGTGGTAGCTGACATCCATGTGTTTGCGGCGTTCGCGGTGGTTGTAGTGTCTTGATTGTAGAAGTTGGTCAGGCTGTACAAGTCGCCGCTGCAAACAACACCAGTAGTGCTGACCTGCACATACTTGGTCGAACTGAATGCGATACGAGCGTCGCCCGATGAAACGTAAGCATTTGGATAAGTCGTCACGGCTGGGTTAAAAGTAGCGCCATAATGCATCACAATGCCATCAATGGAAGCTGGGCCGATATGACCAACAGTGGTGCTGGACTCTGTAAACGAAATCGAGTTGGTAGAAGCTGAGACTGTAACTCGGCGAGCGCCAGATGAAGTGCGAAGTGTAAAAGCGGTAAGAGTGCCCGCGGTCAAGCGGTCCACAGTGATGGAGTTCGCCGCGATTTCAGCCGCGGTGATGGTGTCTGCGGCGATTTCAGCCGCGGTTATTGTGCCACCCGCGATTTGGTCTGCGGTGATTGTAGCAACTGCGATGTTGCTGGCGGTGATTGTGGCAGCCGCGATTTTGGCACCAGTGATTGTGCCTGCGGCGATTGAAACTGCTTCGATTGTACCAACCGCGAGTTTTGCGCCTGTGATTGTATTGGCTGCGATGCGGTCTGCGGCGAGTGAGCCAGTCGAGATGTTGCCAGCATTGATGTTTGAAACTGTGATAACAGAGGCATCAATCGTGCCAGCTGTCAGCTTAGTTGCAGAAAGACTCGCGATTGCGTTGTTGCCGAGTGAAAAAGCAGAAAACGCACCACCTGTATACCTATAGAACCTGTTGTCGTCATCAGTGTCAAACCAGAGGTCACCTTCTGCAAATGGCCCTGTTGTTGGCATTGTTGTTTGACGGTAGATGCGGTTTTTTCCATCGGCGGTTGTTTGTGCCGCTGTTGCCGCTGCTGTGGCCGCTGCTGCCGCCGATGTGGCCGCTGCTGCTGCTGTCTCTGCTGCTGCGATTCCAAGGTCTTGCACTGAAACCCAGGCTGTGCCTGTCCAATAGTATTGCTTGTTGCCGTCGTCTGTATCAAACCAAACATCGCCTTCTGTCAGCGGATAGACGGAGCCGTCTGGTGCTGATGCCTGGCGGTATATGTGGTTCTTGCCGTTGACCGATGCTTCGATTGAGTTGATTTCGGTTTGGAGCTCGTCAGTCTCCTCGGTAGTGGCCGCCACAATCGGAATGATAGAAGTCTGAGTCATGCCAGTGGTCGTGACTGTGACTGGTGTGATTGTGATTTGCGGACAAAGTGGCATCGCTCCCCCTAGAGTGTGATGGTGTAAGGGTCAACTACAGAAGTGAAATAGCTGACGCGCCAGTTGTCGGCAGTGATTGTGTGCGCAAGACCTTCAACCACACAGTCAATCGTAATGTTGCGGCCGTCGTAAGTGCGTCGCTTAACCTGCACCAAGTCGTTTAGCTCAGTCTCGAGCATGTCAGTAGCAAGGGCTCCGATGCCGATAGCCGTGAAGTCAATCTGCTCAGCCAAAACCACCGCGTCTGCATCTTTGCGTGCAGCGTAGAGCGCGAGATTCGCAGCGCTTGTCTCACTAAAAACTGGGGCGTCGAGCTTCTTTGATTTTAAGCCGTAAGTCGAAACGCTAGAGGAAAAGCGAGCGGTTTTTTGTGCTTTTTTTGGGCCCCTAAAGACGATTGCCTCGTTGTAAACATAGTCAGTGCCAGGGTTGGTGATAATGCCATCGTAGCCGACACTGTTGGCGTCGCCTTGGTCAGAGAACAACAGACGTGTTGGGCGTGTGAACTTGTTCGCGATATCGACGAGAGTGGCGACTCCAGTACGGCTGACATAAAAACGCCCACCCACGCAGTTCGCGCATTGTTCGAGCATTTCGAGACAGCTCATGTTCTGTCTGGTCTTCTGCATCACAGTGCTACCAGTTAGACTGCGACCGCCTGTCCAGTCTGCAAGGTCCAAAGCTCGAGCAGCACGCAAAGCGGCAGTCTCTTGGAATTGAGAAGTAGCCAGAGCTGGTGCGATTGCTTTAGCGATTTGAGCCAAGCCATCGACGAAAGTGAGTGAGACCGTTGGATAGATGCCTTGGTTGACTGCGTTGTCCTCGAGAAAACCAGTGTAAATGACGGTGCTGTTCGCGGTGATTCGCACCTGCATGCCAGCGATTAAAACGTTGTACCACGGACTTGAAGTGTTGCTCGGGTCAAAAGCACCAGACTGGTTGTTCAAAATGACAGCAGCAGTGCCAGACTCTAAAAAGTCGTTTTGGTATTGGCGGCCTCGTCTGATGTCAATTTCGAGCAATAAGTCATCGCTGACGTTTGTGAACGAGCCGCTGATGCCGAAAGCGACCGTGACGGTTGGCGCGTTAGCTGGCATTACAGCACCGCAAACTGGCTACCAGCACGGCGGCGCATTAATGTCGCCAAGCCGTTCTTGATGCCATTGATTAGGTCTCCCTGTGAAACCACTGAGCCTGCGACGTTCACTGTGATGTTGCCCCCGTTCATTGTGGTGTTAGCCGCGATGTTCCCATGCCCAGCTGAAGCGAGCAAAGAA
>Ga0315909_10007265_pt1 | contig 12392 bp, 9 predicted proteins | sample LakEriMetagenome_11_FD_203527 | JGI IMG/M metagenome (GOLD analysis project Ga0315909, IMG submission 203527) | Freshwater fungal communities from buoy surface, Lake Erie, Ohio, United States - Buoy 2 MA125 | ecosystem: Environmental > Aquatic > Freshwater > Lake | place: USA: Lake Erie, Ohio...
CTGGAGTTCGGGGTAGGCGATGACGTTGCGGCGCTCATCGGTGACGGTATCCCAGCGGTTGATCGCCCCCCCGTAGCATCCGCCGTAGATCACGCGCGGGTTGGCCGGGTCGAGGGCGACCGGACCGGTCTCGCATCCGGAGGCGTAGCGATAGTCGGCGAAGGGATGCAGGGCATTCGGCGAGGACCAAGCGGGGACGCTGATCGTCGTGTTGTCCTGTTGGGCCGTGTAGACGCGATACGGGAAGGCGCGGTCGGTGATGACGTCGTAGAACTCCGCCGTCGGCTGGTTCCAGTAGGTGGACCAGCTCACCCCGCGCGTGAGGGAGACCTGCGCGCCGCCATCGTTCGCGACCGCCATGAGCCGCTTGTCGGTGGGGTTGATCCAGAGGTCGTGCACATCCCCGTGCGGGACGGCGATCTCGGTGAAGGAGACCCCACCGTCGATCGAGCGCCAGAGCGAGGTATTGAGCACATAGACCACATGCTCCTCCTGCGGGTCGGCGCGCACATGCGTGTAGTACCAGGCGCGTTGCCGCAGCTTGTTCTCCGCGTTGGTGCGCGTCCAGGTGGTGCCGCCGTCGTCACTGCGGTACAGCCCCCCCGCGGGCTCCGCCTCGATGATCGCCCAGATGCGATCGGGGTTCGCCCCCGAGATGGTGAGGCCGATCTTCCCCACGACGCCGGTGGGTAAGCCACCGCCGAGCTTGGCCCACGTCTCCCCCCCGTCGGTGGAGCGCCAGATCCCGCCCTCGCTCGAACCGGAGATGAGGGTCCATGGCTTCCGCTCCGCGCGCCACATCGCGGCGTAGACGATGCGTGGATTGCGGGGGTTGATCACGAGGTCGACGGCGCCGGTGCTGTCGTTGAGATAGAGGACCTTCCGCCAGGAGGCGCCCCCGTCGGTGGTGCGATAGACGCCGCGCTCGGGGTTCCGACCGAAGGGACGCCCGAGCACCGCGGCGAAGGCGCGATCTGGGTCGGCAGGATGCGCGCGGATCCGCCCGATCTGTCCCGCTGCGGGAAGCCCGAGGCGGGTCCAGTTCCGGCCCCCGTCGGTCGAGCGCCACGCCCCGCGCCCCATCGACGTGTTGCCGCGGATATCGACCGAACCTTCGCCGACATAGATGACATTCGGATCACTCGGTGCCACCTCGACGGCGCCGATCGAACCGCCGAAGGTCCCGTCGGAGAGGTTGCGCCAGCTCTGCCCGGCGTCATCGGTGCGCCAGACGCCGCCCCCGGTGGTCCCCATCACGAAGCTGTGCGGGGCGGAGGGGATCCCCGTCACCGCGGTCGACCGTCCGCCGCGGAAGGGTCCGAGCATCCGCGTCGCCATCCCGGTGAGGGCGGTCGAATCGATGGTCTCGCGTGCGGGGACCGACGCGGGGCGCTGTGCCTCGAGCGGAAGGACGACGGCGAAGAGGGGCGCGAGGAGCCAGGAGGCGAGGGAGGGGCGCATCGAAGGGGGCGTGAGGGTGTTGGCGAGGCAGTCGGCGGTCAGTGCGTCAGGGATGGCGGGGGGTGAGCGCCGGGGTCGTCCCCCCGCCCGTGCCACCGCCCCCTTCGCTGCCGCCGAGGCGGACCCGATCGATCAGCATGATCGCACCGATGACGCCGAGTCCGGTCGCGATCGCGGTGCGGCGGCGGTCGAGGGTCCGCCCGCGCAGGGCCGTGAGCTGCGCCCGGTCGAGTCGGACCGTCGTTCCCTGGAGGAACAGCACCTGGCCATCGCGGAGTCGCACCTCCCGCACCGAGAGGGTCAGGGAGTCACTCGTCGCCCCGAGGACGAGGCCATCGAGCCGCGCGGCGTTGGGCCCCACCACCGCGGTGAGGCGCTCGGTCCCCGTCGGGGAGAGCTCGGCCTCGACCGTCACGCCGGTGGGCGGGATCGCGGTGATCGGTCGGGTGACGTGACACCCGGTGACGAGGGGGAGGAAAAGGAGGGACGCGAAGAGGGGGAGGCGCATCGGAGGCGGGGAAAGGGCGGGGGGAAATGCACCGCGGGCCGTGACCCAGAAGGTCACGGCCCGCGGGACCGACCGCAAGCGGTCGGATCAGCTGCAGAGACGTTGGGTCGTCGGCTGCGGGGCCTTCACGTTCGTGAGCCGCTCGAGGTAGGTGATCGGGAGGAAGCACTTGGCGCGCACCCCGTTCCCGGTCAGCCACCGCCCATCGGCGACGCCGAAGCGATACATGTCGGCGAGTCGACGGCCCTGGAAGTAGAGCTGCACCTTCCGCTCGTACTCCAACATCGTCGATCCATTCGTGACGGCCGTATAGGCGGGGAGCGCATCCACCGCTCGCGACTTGTTGATCTCGGTGAGGAAGTTGTCGGTGTTCCCTGCCGCCAACTCCGCCTCCGCGACGATGAGCATCATCTCACGAGCGGAGACCTGCGTCATCGGCGCGTTGTTGCCGACCGCCGCACGGCAGCAGGCATCGATCGCCGCCGAGACCGTGGTGCTCGCCACGCCGGTCACCGGGTCGAGCATCTTGATCCCCGCGATCCCCGCGAGCGGGACGATCGGGCGCGCCGGATCGGCGTTCACGAAGGTGTCCCCCGCGCGGAGCTCGCCCCGGTTGTTCATCTCGAACCCGACGTTGATCCCGGCCAGGTTGTTCGCCGTCGGCGTGAGCCGGAAGCGCCAGGTCGGGGTCATGAGGGCGAGCGCGGCCTTCGCGTCCGCCGTCGCGCCGGCATCGGCGACGAGGGGGGATCCGCTGGTCGCCTTCGCCTTTACGCGGATCGCCTTCGCATGCTTGGCGCGGGCACGGAGCCCGAGCACCTGCCGCTGCAGCTCGGCGTCGGCGGTGGAGACGGCGATCGGGAGGGCGCGGTCGAGCAGCGCCACCGCCGAATCGTAGGTCACCCCCATGTTGGCGGGGCCCACCGCCTCGGTGGACTCCGTCCGATCGGAGCCGAGGACGAAGTCCTCGAACATGTCGCCGATCGTGATGTAGATGACCGCGCCGTAGATGTGCGCCCGGACCCGATCCTTGGGGTTCCGCAGGGTCCCCGCGGTCGCGAACTCGCCGACGCGCCTCACCGTGAAGTCGGCGAGCCACCGCGCCTCGGTCACGAAGGGGAAGGCGCCATCGGTGTACTCGTTGATCGGGTCGGAGACATCCCCGTCATCGAGGTTCTTCCAGAACTCGCGCGAGCCGACCCAGGTCAGCTCGTCGGTCGCGGTGTGGTACGGTCCGTAGATGCCCGTCAGCGCCCGGGTCACCGACGCCCCGAGCCCGTTGACCAACGTGGTCGCGCCCGCCGCGTCCGCGAGGGCATCCTCGACGACGGCGTTGGGGTTGTCGACGTCGGTATCGAATGGGTTGGCGCAGGCGCCCACGAGGAGCGCGCCGGAGAGCGCGGCGCCGACGAGGCGGCTCAGCGAACCGAGTCGACGCATGCTGGTAAGATGTCGCATGGTATGATCCTCGGCGGTCAGAAGCCGTAGTTGAAGGAGAGGGAGAACCGGCGCGGGAGCGGGAGCCCGAACGCGTCGACCGAATCGAGGAAGTTCTGGTCGAGCGCTCCGCCGATCCCACGGCCGATGGCGTTCGCCTCCGGGTCTGACCCGGGGTACTTGGTCCAGATGAGGAGGTTCCGGCCGGAGGCCGTCACCGAGAAGGTCTTCGCGCCGATGGTCGACGCGAACCGCTCGGAGGCGATCCAGGTGACCGCGAGCTCGCGCCACCGGGTGAAGTCCCCCGGCTGCTGCTCGTTGAGCCCGTTCTCGATCAGACGGCGATGCTCGAGGATGTACTGCTTCGCCGCATCGACCCGCTGCTGCGGGGTGCTCGCCGGGTTGTTGAGCGTCGCCTCGATCGTCGAATACGCCCGGGTGTTCGACCCGATCGAGGGATGCTGCGACTCCCGGAAGGCGCCGGTGAGGTTCTGGATCAGGAAGCCTCGCTTGTACTCGAAGAGGCTCGAGACCTTCCAGCTCCGGCCGACGGCGACGTTGAAGCCGAACGACCCCGTCCAGTCAGGGATGCCGTCGCCGACGAACTGCTCGGCGAGGTTCCCGTTCCCGTCGTAGTCGGCGAGATAGGGACGGAGCGCGCTCTGCACCGCGGAGTTCTTGAGGTCCCGCGGGGTGGCGAAGTAGGCGAGGAGCTGGTCGGTGGTGGCCGCCGAGCCCTGCCCATTGAAGTTGATCGGGAGCTGGTTCGCCGGGTTGTAGCAGTTGATCGGCTTGCCAGCCGAGTTGGTGGCGGGGCCACCGGCGGGGCAGGCCTGCGCCAACCGCGGGGCGAAGAGCGAGCCCAACGGGAACCCTTCCTTGAGGAAGCCGCGATAGCGGATGTAGCCGATCTTGAGCGGCGGGGCGCCGCCGAGGTCGGTCAGCGTCTGCTTGAGGTAGGCGGCGTTGAAGAAGAGGTCCGCCGAGACCTTCTGGCCCTGCAGGGCGAACCACTTCACCCCCATCTCGAGGCCGTTCGCCGACATCGACCCGATGTTGTTGAGCTGCGTCGCACGGAAGCCGCCCGAGACCGGGAACTGCTGTGCGACGAGGAGGTCGTTCACCTCACGCTGCCACGAGGTGAACTCGAAGGCGAGGCGGTTGTCGAGGAGCCCCGCCTCGAAGCCCACTTCCGTCTCCGTCGAGATCTCGGGCCGGAGGTCCGGGTTGCCGAGGTTCGCCGGGGCGAGCCCCGCCCCGAGCTCGGAGGCGAGTGGGGTGAAGGTCGTGAACTTGTCGAAGGCGCCCGGCTGACGACCCGACTGCCCCCAGGCGGCGCGGAGGCGCAGCGTGGAGAGGAAGCCCGGGAGCTTGGCCTGCACCGTCGGGTGATCCGAGACGACGTAGGAGACCGAGGTCTTCGGATAGAAGACGCCACCGGCGCTCGCGCCGAAGGCCGACGAGAAGTCGTAGCGGCCGCCGACGGTGAGGGTCAGGTAATCACGGAAGGAGAGCTGCTCCTGTGCGAAGTAGCCGCCATTGATCGAGGTGAGGAACCCCTCACCGACCTGGACGTTCGCGCCACCGGCCCCGACCACCTCGATCCCGGGGCCCGGGAAATCGGTCGAGCTCCCCGAGGCCGCGGTGGTCCGGTTGTTGAAGACCTGCAGCCCCGACACGAAGGAGGAGGTGAGGCTCTCGCCGAAGGCGCGGTTCCACGCCGCCTTCGCGTCGACGGTGATCACCCCCTGCCGCTCGTTGCGCACGAAGCGCGCCCCGGCCGGCGTCTGCACCGTGAAGAGGTCGACATTGTAGCCGAAGGGGGAGAAGCCGACGTCCTGCTGCGAGGTGAAGTCGTAGCCACCGGTCAGCGAGAGGGTGACCTGCTCGGAGGCGGTGTACTGCAGGTCCAGTGAGCCCGCATAGCGACCGACCTGCTGGTCGTTCAACTGCTGCATCGACTCCCGGACCGTCATGAAGGCCTGGTTGCCGAAGGGGTTGCCGGCGGCGGTGCACTCGAAGCGAGCGGCCACGGCCGAGTTGTTGCAGTTCGCGAACTCGGGGCGCGCCATCATCGTCAGCGAGTTGGAGCCGTAGATGTTGTTGTTCGCCTCCGGGCTCCGAAGGAAGGAGTTCGTGTACGAGGTGCGGAGCCCGACGCGGAGCTTGGAGGTCGGGATGAGCTGCAGGTTGACCGTCGCCTGCTGGCGGCGCGCCACGTCATCCGAGGGGCCGAGCTTCGCATTGCCGAAGGGGCCGTCCTCGGTCTGGTTACGGACGCTCGCAAAGTAGGTGACCGTCGGCGAGCCACCCTGGACCTGCGCGGTGATCGTGGTGGCGCTCCCCGCCTCGGTGAGGAAGTCGCGGAAGAGCGGCTCCTCGTAGACCGTGAAGGGGGTCGGCTTGTAGCCGAGGATCGGCGCCACGCGGTCGGCGACCGTCTGATCCTTCACGTAGAAGGCGTTCGGGGCGACGACGTCGGGGAAGCTCATCGCGTCCTGCTGGAGCGAGATGTTCCACTTCGGGGCGCCGACGGTGCCACGCTTCGTGAAGATCTGGATCACGCCGTTCGACGCCTCGGTCCCGTAGAGCGTTGCAGCCGCGGCACCCTTGAGGATCTCGACGCGCTCGATCGAGGCGGGGTCGAAGTCGTCGAGCCGCGACGAGCCGACGTTGCCGTTGGCGGCCTGGCCCCCACCGGCGTTGATGCGGATCCCGTCGACGAAGATGATCGGCTCGTTCGTCTGCGAGAGCGAGGCGTTGCCGCGGATGCGGATCTTGGTGCCCTCGCCGGTGAGACCACCTGAGGGAAGGCCGACGAGACCGGGCTCACGGCCCTGGAGGACGTTCGAGACGTCGGTCATCGGCATGTTCTCGGGGGGTTTCACGATCGCGACCGTGTTCCCGAGCTTCTTCACCTCGGTCGCCTGCCCCGACCCCGTCACGACCACCTGGTCGAGTTGGAGGGAGGACTGCGAGAGGGTGAACTCGACGCGCGCCACTTCGCCGGACAGCGTGACGGGCTTGGTCTGCTGGGCGTACCCGATGGTGCGGGCCCGAAGCTGGACCGTGCCGGTGCCGTTCGGGATGACGAGGCGATACTGCCCCTGGGCATTCGTCACCGCGCCGGTCTGCGTGCCGACGACGATGACCTGCGCCCCTTCGAGCGGGCGATTGTTCGCGGCGTCACGGACGGTCCCTTCGACCGTCGCGCTCCGGCCCTGTGCGAAGGCCCACGACGGGAGGAGCACTCCCACCACGAGCATCGCTCGGCGGACCCAGCGGCCTGGGCTGCCACTGCGGAAATGGAACACGGTCTCCTCCTCCAAGGGGGTTTGGATCGGTACGGTGAACGGCACCGTACCACGCACCGGCCCTCGTTGGGAGGACCGGTGGTGACCCCCTCCAACGCCCTCCTTTATAGAAGGGGCGGGAGAGGGGGCTGCGCGACGTTACGGCGCCTCAGGAAAACCCGCAAGAGCGGGGGCGTTACTGGGCGACCCTCGACGAGAGAAGGGGGCGACGCTCGCCTACCCCCCCCGAGGACGTTACGCGAGCATCCCGGCGATCGAGGCCGAGGTGAAGGCGGCGAGGTTCCCCGCGACCATCGCGCGAAGCCCGAGCGAGGCGATGTCGCGCTTCCGGTCCGGCGCCAACCCACCGATCCCGCCGATCTGGATGGCGATCGAGGAGAAGTTCGCGAAGCCGAGGAGCGCATAGGTGAGGATCACCGCGCTCCTCGGATCGAGCACCTGACCGGCGCCCAAGTCCCCCGCGAACTGCGCGTAGGCGACGAACTCATTGAGGGTCGCCTTGATCCCGATCAGGCTCCCGACATATGCGGTGTCGGCCCACGGGACCCCCATCACCCAGGCGAGAGGCCGAAGCACCGTCCCGAGGATCTCCTGGAGGCTGAGTCCGTCGATTCCGACCAGGCCGCCGAGCCCACCGAGGAGCGCGTTCACCAACGCGACGAGGGCGACGAACGCCATGATCATCGCCGCCACGTTGATGGCGAGCTGCACCCCCTGCGCCGCGCCGTTCGCGGCGGCCTCGATCACGCCACCCTCGGCACTATGTCCGCCGAGGCGCCATCGCGTGCGTCCCGGACCCGGCGTCGCGGTCGCCATCGCACTCGCGGCCCTGGACATCCCGCCCTGCGTCTCCGGGACCTCGGTCTCGGGGAGGATCATCTTGGAGAGGATCAATCCGGCAGGGGCATTCATCACGCTCGCGGCGAGGAGGTGCGCGGCGATCCCTGGGAACGACCCCGAGAGCATCCCCACATAGGCCGCGAGCACGCCCCCCGCTACCGTCGCGAACCCACCGATCATCACGGTGTTGAGCTCGGAGCGAGTCATCTTCGCGACGAAGGGCTTGATGAGCGGGGCCTCCGTCTGCCCGAGGAAGATGTTCCCCGATGCCGAGAGCGTCTCGGCGCCCGAGGTCCCGAGCGTCCGCTGCATCACGCGCGCGAGCCCCTCGACGATCAGCTGCATGATGCCGAGGTAGTAGAGCACCGACATCAGCGCGGAGAAGAAGATGATCGTCGGGAGCACGTTGAAGGCGAAGAAGGCCCCGGTCTGCGCCATCATCGCGGTGGGTGTGGCGCCGTCACCGGTCACCGGCACCGCCGACTGCACCAGGTTCCCGAAGACGAAGCGCGCCCCCTGCTCCTGGAAGCCGAGGAGGGAGGTGATCGCGTCCCCGACCACGCGGAAGACGGCGCGGCCCGCCTCGGTCTTGAGGACGATGAAGCCGAAGAGGGCCTGCAACCCGAGGCCGGTGGCGATGAGGCGCCAGTTGATCGACTTCCGGTCGTACGACATCAGCCAGGCGATCGCGAGCATCGAGGCGACGCCGAGGAGACCGATGAGGCGCTGGCCGATGGGGATGTCGAGGCCGGCTTGGGCGGCGGCGAGGCGCTCCGCCGCGGTCTGGGTCTGGAGCAGGAAGGGGATGAGCATGGGCGCAAAGCTACCCTTCCTGTTTGATTCCAACCATGGCTGACCGGATCCGCACCCGCTTCCTGGTGATCGGCTCGGGGATCGCCGGCCTGCAGACGGCCTGGCGATGCTCGGACCATGGCGATGTCGTCGTCCTCACCAAGCGGACGCTTCGCGACTCCGCCACGGCGTGGGCGCAGGGCGGGATCGCCGCGGCCCTCGGCGCCGGCGACTCGCCGGCCCTCCACAAGACCGATACCCTCGCGGCCGGCGCGGCGCTCTGTGATGCGGCCGCGGTCGAGGTGCTGGTGGCCGAGGGCCCCGACCGCGTGCGCGAACTCGCCTCGGCCGGCGCACGCTTCGATATGGACGCCGCCGGCCGCTTCACCCTGGGGCACGAGGCGGCGCATTCGCGCAAACGGATCGTGCATGCCCAAGGGGATCAGACCGGGGCCGAGGTCGCGCGCGCGCTGATCCATCGGGTGAGCGAGCGCGGCAACATCCAGGTGCTCGAGACGGCGCGCGCGCTCGACCTCATCATCGTGCGGGGGCAGTGTTGCGGCGTGCGGGCCAACGTCGCCGGGCGTGCGGTGGAGATCATCGCCGATGCGACGGTGCTCGCGACCGGCGGATGTGGTCAGCTCTACAAGCACACGACGAATCCCCTCGTCGCCACCGGCGATGGCTACGCGATCGCCTGGCGCGCGGGGGCGACGCTCGCCGACATGGAGTTCGTGCAGTTCCACCCCACGGCGCTCGACATGGCGGAGAATCCCCTCGCGCTCGTCTCGGAGGCGGTGCGTGGCGAAGGCGCCGTCCTGATCAACGATCGCGAGGTGCGCTTCATGCCGCGTCGACATGCGCTCGCCGAGCTCGCGCCACGTGACGTGGTGGCGCGCGAGATCTTCCGGCAGGAGGAGGCGGGACGGCGCGTCTTCCTCGATGCGCGCGCCCTCAAGCGGAGCTTCGCCCGACGCTTCCCGGGGATCCTCCAACTCTGCCTCGCCCGCGGGATCGACCCGCGGCGCGATCCGATCCCGGTCACACCGGCGGCGCACTACATGATGGGGGGGATCGTCACCGACCTCGCGGGGCGCTCGACGGTCGATCGCCTCTACGCCGTCGGCGAGGTCTCGCGCACCGGGGTGCATGGGGCGAATCGCCTCGCCTCGAACTCCCTGTTGGAGGGATTGGTCTTCGCGGAGCGGGCGGCGCGGGACGCGATCAATCGGCGTCCCCTCGCCCGGCTCCCACGCGTGGCGCGCTGGTCGGTCGCCCCGCTCGATGACCGCGGGGCGGCCGAGGTCGCCGCCGACGAGATCCGGCGCGTGATGTGGGCCCACGCGGCCATCGTGCGGGATGGCGTGGGGCTCCGGAAAGCGCGTCGGCTCCTCGATGGGATTCGGACCCGTCTCGCGCCTGGGATGACCGAAGAGCTCAACATGGTGGATACGGCCCAGCTGATCGTCGCCTCGGCCCTTGCCCGTCGGGAGTCCCGCGGGGGGCATTTCCGTCGGGATTTCCCCAAGGCGGTCGCCGCCTGGAAGGGGCGCCATATCGAGTGGGATCGGGACCGGGAACGCTGACCCCGGGAGGGCGGTTCGTCGAGGGAGTCACCGCCCCTATCATTACGACATGGTCGACACCGTCTCCCCTGAGGATGTGCAGGTCCTCCAGGCCCGGATCCGCGCCCTCGCCGCCGAGCGAGGGGCGGTGATCCTGGCGCACAATTATGAGCGCCCGGAGATCCAGGATGTGGCCGACTTCGTCGGCGACTCACTGGGGCTCTCGCGCGAGGCGGCCAAGACCGATGCGCAGACGATCGTCTTCTGCGGCGTGCACTTCATGGCCGAGACCGCGGCGATCCTCTCGCCGGAGAAGACCATCCTCCTCCCCGACCTGGCGGCGGGGTGCTCCCTCGCCGAGACCATCACGGCGGACCAGCTCCGCGCCTGGAAGGCGGAGCACCCTGGGGCGGTCGTGGTCGCCTATGTGAACACGACCGCGGCGGTGAAGGCAGAGAGCGACTACTGCTGCACCTCCGGCAACGCCGTCGAGGTGGTGCAGTCGATCCCCGCCGATCAGGAGATCCTCTTCCTCCCTGACATGTACCTCGGCGCCCATGTGCGCCGACTCACGGGGCGTGAGAACATCCATGTCTGGATGGGGGAGTGCCATGTGCACGCGGGGATCGATCCGGAGAACATCCGTCTGCAGCGGCAGCTGCATCCCGAGGCGGAGTTCCTGATCCACCCCGAGTGCGGGTGCGCGACGAGCGTGGTCGAGGCGGTGAGCGCCGGTGACGTGGAACCCGAGGGGGTGCATATCCTCTCGACGGAAGGGATGATCCGTCGGCCGAGCGAGTCGCCGTCGGACACCTTCATCGTCGCGACCGAAGTAGGGATCCTGCATCGCCTACGGAAGGCGTTCCCGGGGAAGACCTTCCATGCCGCGAACGAGCGCGCCTCCTGTGCCTACATGAAGGTGACGACGTTGCCGAAGGTGATCGCGGCGTTGGAGCAGATGCAGCATCGGATCACCGTGCCGACGGCGGTCGCGGATCGTGCGCGCCTCGCGATCGAGCGGATGGTCGCGATCGGCGGGGGGATGCCTGCGTGGTCGGCCCCGGGCGTCGATCCGGGGGAGTGACGATGTCCGCCGCGCCGACCGTTCCGCTGGATGCTGCCGCGCTGCGCGCGGTGGTGCGCGCGGCGCTCGAGGAGGATCGCGCCTTCGCCGATGCGACGACGCTCGCAACGGTGCCCGCTGATCAACCGGCGGGGGCCGCGCTCGTCGCGCGAACGCCCGGGGTGGTCGCGGGGATCGCGCTCGCGGTCGAGGCGTTCCGGCAGATCGACCCCGCCGTTCGCGTGGAGGTCGCGGTGCGCGATGGTGCAGCGGTGGAACGCGGCACCGTCGTGCTGGCGATCGAGGGACCGGCGCGCGCGATCCTCAGTGCGGAGCGGGTCGCGCTCAACTTCGTGCAGCGACTCTCGGGGGTCGCGACGCTGACCGCGCGCTATGTGGCGGCGGTGCAGGGGACGCGCGCCGAGATCGTCGACACGCGCAAGACGACGCCGGGGTGGCGCGACCTCGAGAAATACGCGGTGCGCTGCGGTGGCGGGTCGAACCATCGGCGCGACCTCTCCGATGCCGTGCTCATCAAGGACAATCACCTCGCCGCCTGTGATGGCGATGTGCGCATCGCGGTGGCGCGCGCGAAGGAGCTGGCGCCGGAGGGAATGGTCATCCAGGTCGAATGCGATACGCTCGAGCAGGTCGATGCGGCGCTCGCGGCCGGCGCGCATGGGGTCCTCCTCGACAACATGGCGCTCGAGGATCTGCGCGAGAGCGTCCGAACCTGTGGGGAGCGCTGCTTCACCGAGGCCTCCGGTGGCGTGACCCTCGAGACGGTGCGGGCGATCGCCGAGACGGGGGTCGATCGGATCTCGGTCGGGGCGCTCACGCACTCGGCGCCGGCCTTGGACCTCGCCCTCGACTTCGCATGAGCGATCGCCTCGCCGCGGTGCTGCAGGTGCGTGCAATCGTCTGGGGATGGGGGCTCGCGCAGTTCCGTCGCGCACGCGTCGAGAGCGCCGAACACCCTCTCCCCGCATGACCGATACCCCAGACGGCCCAGCGAACGGCGAGCGCTGCGACTACTGCGGCTCGACCAATCTTGCCTGGCGGAAGTGCAAGCTGATCTGTGGCGACTGCCAGCAGATCAACAAGAGCTGCGCGGACCTCTAGCGCCGAAGCACCCCATGCGTGTGGCCACTGCGGTCACGCGCGCACCGGGAGCACACAGCCGTCGGGCCCGCAGATCGCTCCCGCCGGTGCCCCGTGGATGAACCCCTCCGCGACGCCGAGGAGATGCCCGAAGGCGAGCGGGCTCCGCTGCATCGGCATGGCGAGGGTCGAGAGCGCGTAGTGCGCCCGGTGGTGTGACGTCGGGTCCCCCGTGCGCCGCGCCACCTCCGCCTGCAGTTCGATCGCTAACGACGTCCCGCTGGGGATCGCGTTGTCAGTGACGTCACGTG
>Ga0315909_10007266_pt1 | contig 12392 bp, 5 predicted proteins | sample LakEriMetagenome_11_FD_203527 | JGI IMG/M metagenome (GOLD analysis project Ga0315909, IMG submission 203527) | Freshwater fungal communities from buoy surface, Lake Erie, Ohio, United States - Buoy 2 MA125 | ecosystem: Environmental > Aquatic > Freshwater > Lake | place: USA: Lake Erie, Ohio...
CTGCTTGAAATCTGCAAGACCCAAGGTGCTGCCACCATCCGTACCGCCCACGGCACGGTGTCGCGCAGGACTAACAAGAACTACTGGACGAGCGACTGGGACTCGTTCTACAAGTTCATCAAAGAACACGATGCCTTCTCGCTGATGTTTCAACGCATCAACAGCGCGAACATGTCGCAGTTCCTTGAAGAAAACCCCGATGTGCTTCCGCCGGGGCTCAACGCGGAAGTCACCCAGACCGTCGTAATCACCAAACGCTAAGGAGAATTTTCATGAGCAACGAACTCACCATGCTCGACAACGCGCTGCCGTCCTACCTGAAGGAATTGGAGCTTGATGACGCAACCAAGGCCCTGATGGGTGGCGGCGGTGGCGGTGGCGTCAAGCGCATCTCCATCAAGGGCGGCGTCTGGCGCATGATGGTCAACGGCAAAGAGATTGCCAAGAACGAAGAGCGTTCTATGAACGTCGTCATCGCTGCGGCTGCACCCAAGGTGTCGCGCACGTTCTACCTGAAGCAGTACAGCGAGGGCGGCGACGTGGCTGCTCCTGACTGCTGGTCCGCTGACGGCGAAGTGCCTGATGCCAAGGCGCAGAACCCGCAAGCCAAGCGGTGTGTGGACTGCCCCCAGAACGTCAAGGGTTCGGGCCAAGGCGATAGCCGCGCCTGCCGTTACTCGCAACGTCTGGCTGTGCTGCTGGCCAACGACCTCAAGGGCGACGTGTTCCAACTCACGCTGCCCGCTGCTTCTATCTTCGGTGAAGGCGCTCCGGGCAAGTGGCCCCTGCAAACCTACGCCAAGATGATTGGCAGCAAGGGTATCCCCATCACGGCGGTTGTGACTGAGATGCGGTTCGACACGGATAGCGCCACGCCCAAGTTGACGTTTAAGCCTGTACGTGTTTTGGAGAGCGCAGAGCACCATGTCGTCATTGAGCAGGGCAAGAGCGAAGCCGCCAAGAAGGCCATCACCATGACGGTGGCCGAGGCCGATGGTGTCAAGACCAAGCCCGAAGCCGCCCTGCCTGCACCGACCGAGGCCCCCCAGAAGGTTGTGGCTGAGGTGGTCGAAGAGCCGACCAAGCGCACCGCCAAGAAGGACGAGGCCCCCGCTGAGAAGAAGGACCTGTCCAAGATTCTGGCTGAGTGGGACGACGCGTAATGAGCGGGTACTCCACACTCACAGTGCGGGAGATCAAAGAGGCGAATGCAAACCTGCTCGGGGTCAAACTCGGGCTGGTTTGTATCGCCCGTGACATCCCTGTAAAAGATGTTGCGGAGTTCTTTGGTGTCAGTAGGGTTACCGTGTACGGTTGGTTCAAGGGCAAAACCATCGTTTCAGGCAAACATTCTGAGAAGATGCAAAAGCTGATTACAAAATTGTCATGAGTTTGGGTGGGCTAGGGTCGCGCCCGAAGAGGATGTTCGCCGTCGCATCCCTGCCCAATCCATTTTCGACGGCGCATTAAGGACGGCTAATGATTTCGAGGACCGAGTTTCTCTCGCTGGTGCTCCCATCTCTGGATGCAGGCGAGAAGTATTGCGCGGTCGGAATCAAGAAGGTAAACGAGGAAGATGTAGTACGGCAGCGGTTTGTAGACGACATCGAGGGGTTGAGTGCAGTTGCAGATGCCTTGGTAGGCGAGAACTTCAACGCATTTTTCGCAGTCGCCAAGTACGGCGATCCCAAAGAAGGACGTACAGCCAACAACGCAGTAGCTCTCAAATCGTTTTACATTGATCTTGATTGCGGCCCCGGCAAGCCTTTCGCTGATCTGGGTGAAGGTCTTGTAGCACTGAAAAATTTTTGCAAGGCAACTGGTCTGCCTCGCCCGACCATCGTCAAGTCCGGGGTCGGTGCGCATGTGTACTGGGTGCTGGAGCAACCGCTGCCACGCAAGGAGTGGAAGCCATACGCAGAACGCCTCAAGGAGTTGTGCGTCACACACAAGTTTGATGTTGATCCGGCAGTGACGGGAGAAGCCGCACGTGTGTTGCGCATCCCTGAAACACTGCACCTGAAGGACCCGACCAACCCGACCCCGGTGGAGGTGCTGCACGTCGCAACACCAATGACGAAGGCGCAGGTTGACGCGTGTCTGGAGCCAACGGAAAACATCTTGGCCGTGTTGGACCGCGCCGAGTTCAAGCGCGGCATGGACCCGGTGACGATGGCGCTGATTGGCGCGAGTCAATCAAACTTCAAGACCATCCTCATCAAGTCCGTCGAAGGCACTGGCTGCAACCAGATCGCCCACATCTACGACAACCAAGAGACTATTGAGGAGCCGCTGTGGAGAGCAGGGCTGTCGATTGCGCAGCACTGCGCTGATGGGGCCAAGGGCATCCATGTACTGTCTAGCAAGTACTCGGGATACAACGCCGCCGAGACCGAGCGCAAGGCCGCTGAGACCAAAGGCCCGTACACCTGCGAGACATTCAAGAAACTCAACCCGGCAGGCTGCGAGAACTGCACGCTGAAGATCACATCACCGATCCAGTTGGGTCGGGAGATCGTTGAAGCCACTGAAGAAGATAACACCGTCACCGACTTTGAGCCGGAGACCAAAGAAGCCAAGACGTACGTCATCCCCAAGTTCCCCTTCCCGTTCTTCCGGGGCAAGAGTGGTGGCGTGTTCGTCCACACCAAAGACAGAGACGGCAACGATATTGATGACATCGTGTATCCGTACGACTTCTATGTCGTTAAGCGGATGCAGGACCCTGACCATGGCGAGACTCTGCTGCTCAGACTGCACTTGCCTAAAGATGGTGTCAGGGACTTCATCATGCCTCTGGCCAACGTGCTGTCCAAAGAAAAATTCGTCAGCACCGTGGCGTCGTACGGCATCACGGCGCTTGGCAAGAAACAGGACACATTGATGCAATACGTCGCCAAGTGGGTAGAAGAACTTCAGATGAACGCACAAGCCGAAAAGGCCCAGAAACAATTTGGCTGGCTGGAGGACGAGTCCGCCATCATCGTGGGCGACCGCGAGATCAGAGCAACCGAGATCGCCTACAGCCCACCCTCCGCGCCAACGCTCCCCCACGTACCTTTGTTCCAGTGCAAGGGCGACTTCCATGTCTGGAAGGATGTCGTCAACGTCTACGGGCGTGAGGGCATGGAGCACCGGGCGTTTGCCCTGTTCATGGGGTTCGGCACCATGCTCATGAAGTTCACGGCGCTTGATGGTTTCCTGCTCAACTTGGTCAGCCGCGAGTCCGGGTCTGGTAAGACCACCATCCTGCAAGCGATCAACAGCATCTACGGCAGACCCAAGGAACTCCTGCTGTCCCCGAAGGACACGTACAACTCACGGATGCAGCGTCTGGGCGTGATGCAGAACTTCGCGGTGACCATGGACGAGATCACCAACATGCCGCCTGATCAGATGTCGCAACAAATCTACGACGTGACTTCGGGTCGGGGCAAGAACCGCTTGAAGCAACACGAGAACGCCGAGCGGCACAACAGCACCAAGTGGCAGACCGGCCTCATCACGTCGTCCAACCGGTACGTGACTGACGCGCTGCTCTCCATCAAGGGCTTCCCCGATGGCGAACTCAAGCGGATCATGGAGATCAACATCAAGCCTGATCCCAACGACGACGCCACATGGGCACGGGCTCACTTCGACCGCCTGATGCACAACTACGGGCATGCCATCGAGCCGTACTCGCAGGCGCTGGTATCGCAGTTGCCCATGGTCAAGGCCAAGCTGGAAGAGATTCGGGGCCGGGTCGATCAGGCTGCACAGGTGCGCAACGCAGAACGGTACTGGGCGCTCATGGTCTCTCTGGGCATCGCAGGCGGGTCCATCGCCAAGCACCTCGGGCTGCACGACATCCCCATCAAGCCGGTGTTCAACTACGCGATCAACCTTTTGACTGAGACACGTACCCGTGCACGGGAGTACATGTTTGACAACGACGAATTCCTAGGAGGATTCCTACAGCGTCACTTCCACGAGATTCTTGTTATCAAGGGCGAGAAGGACGCACGCAGTGGGCTGGACCACGCCCCGATACGGGAGCCACGCGGTGCGCTGACTGCGCGGTATGAGCCTGACACCAAGATGCTGTACGTAGTGGTACGCACCTTCCGTGAGGACTGCGCCAAAGTCATGGCGAACTTCGACGAGGTGCTGGCCCCCTACCGCAAGACCAAGGCTCTAGTGGACATCAAGAAGAAGCGCATGACGGCAGGCACCGTGGCCAACACCCAAGCTCCGGTCAACGCCCTGTGCTTTGACACCACCAAACTGGAGTTCTTCAATGACGCAATACTGCTGAACGATGAAGATAATGGGACTCCCACTACTGATTGAGTGGGACAAATTCAAACCGGGCACCTCGTTCTTCGTCCCGTGCGTTGATCGTCGCTTGACCGAACGGTTCGTACGGGAGGAGGCAGCGCGGCTAAAGATCGAGGTGATCTGTAAACAGGTTGTGGAGCGCGGGGTGTACGGTTTGCGTGTATGGAGAGTAGACGCTACAATGCCCCCGCACTCTGCTTCTCCTTGAGAAGAGTTGGGCCCCCGGTAATTCGGGGGCCTTTTTTATTCCTCTTCCTCGTCTGAGAAGAACTTCTCTTGGATTTCAGGCATCAGGCTCTTGTCAAAGCGCACGCCGTTGATCATCTGCTTCTCAGCAGCCTTGCGTCCGGCGATTGACTTGGCCAGCGTCTCTTGCGTGATCTTTTTGGCGGGGAACACCTCGTTGAACTCACGGATCATCACCTTCGTTTCTTCCCGCATGTCAAAGTCACCGGCCTCGTTGGCCATGTTGTAGCGGTCCAAGAGCTTGGCGCGTTTGGAGTTGATCTCACGCTCGTAGGCTTTGGCTGCGGACAGCTTCTCGTAGGTCGTGGACAAGTTCGCCGGGGCGAAACCGATCACCTGCATCAGTGAGTTGTAAGCACTTACATCCTCGACAACCGGGTCACCCTTGAGTGTCGTAGCGCCTTCGGTCATGTACCGGGCACCCTTCAGGCCGTTACGCAGCCAGCTTGGCAGCAGCGACTCCACCCCACGCATGACCTGCCCATCAGCCATGGCGTTGATACCACGCTCGGCGTTGACTAGGTAGGAGCCCAAGGGGCCGAAGGCTTGCTGCATGGCGGACAGCACGTAGCCGTGCTCGGCCACACCACGCGGATCGTCGCGGTAGATCAGGTCGGTTGCGATACCAGCACGGTTGGCCAGTTCGATGTTGGTGATGTAGTTGAAGAACCCCTTGTAGAAAAGTTCTCCAAAGAACCGCCGCATCTCCTCGTCGAAGTCAAACGGCTCGTCATCACCGAACATCGCGTTGAGCATCGTGGCCAGTGTGGAAGCGGCTCCGTAGAACGGCATGCCCTTCATACCTGCAAACGCCATGGTCATGCCGTACATGCCAATAAGTTGTCGCTGGGCGGCGCGACGCACTTCCGGTGTCTCCCCCTTGTAGGCGTTGTAGAAGGCACGGGCCACCACGAAGGCGCTGTTCCACACGAAGGACTTGAACGTGAAGAACACACGGCCAACCGGGTGCTGCATCCAGCGCGGAGCAGTTGCCGCCATGCCGGAGGTGTGAATGTCCTTGACCGTATCGAGCGCGTAGCGAATGGCTTTTTCTTCGCTCATGCCGCGACCCTTGGCCAAGTCGTAGGCAGCAACAGCCGTCACGCCACGGTTGTACCGTTCAGTTGCCGAGAAGGGGATAGACAGCGCGTCCATCATCTTGCCGTACAGGCTGAAGTACTGACCCGTAGTCTGGCGGCGACCCTCAAGCACTTCACGAGAGATCGTGTGCTCAAGCTGGCCGTGGTCCATCAGCGTCTGGTACAGGTTCTTGTACCGGGGGTTCTTGTCCAACCCGTTGATGATGGTGCGGCTTGCAGCCATCATGGCCGAAGACGTCTCACCGAAGCCAAACTTGCCACTGAGCAGTGGCCACACCAGCATGGGCAGCGACGTGACGTTGATCAGCGCCGAGGAGATGTTGCCTGCGATGTACTCAAAGTAGCTGAACTGAACAGCCGCGTTGACCATCGAGCCGTAGGTCGGGTTGCGGAAGAAGTCACCCTGACGCAGCACACCCTTGGCCGCTTCTTCAACCTGCAAGCTACCTGACTGTTCACCCTGCACGGCGATCTCACCGAGCGCCTTGTTGATCTGGGGCATGTACTCGGAGTTAGCCAGCTTGCGGGACCACCGCACCATGATGTCGCCGTAGTTGCGCACCATGTCACGCTCCATACCCCGCACGTTCTTGGCCTTCATGAACTGCTTGAGGATGGACTCGCCGGGGAACAGCGTCAGGTATGCCTGATATACGCTATCAAGTTGCGACTGATCTGCGCCCTGCTTCTGCAAGTCAGACATCACGCGACCAATGAACGAGGTGGGCGGGATGCCCTGTGCATCGTAGGAGATGCTTTGCAGATTCTGGTAGGCCCGATGCTGAATGCGCTGCGGGGTGAGCACGGTGTCGATGAACTGCTGGCGCTCACGAGTTGACTCAAAGGCAGAAGCTGCACGCTCACCGGTCTGCGGGTCGGCGTACTCCACCCAGAAGTCACCATGCCGCAGGAACGGCACGTAGCCTGTCACACCCTTGAGGTTCTGGAACTCCATCGACAGCCTCTGAGCCAGCGACGGTGAAACGGTTTGCAGCAAGATGTTGCGGTACTCACCCAAGGAGCGGTCGTAGTCCTTGCGCATCGTGCGGTAGACGTCCTGCACTTCCTTGGGCAGCGAGCGGTAGATTTGCTGCAACCGGTTGTACTCCGCCAGATTGGCGTTCGTGGGCTGGAAGTTGGGGTTCAGCAGGTCAACCTCAGCCAGACGGGCGTCGATTGCCATGTCACCCATGCGCTCCATCGCCTGCGGGAACTTCTTTTGGACGTCCGTGAACCGCTTGTAGTTCTCGTTGACCGTCTTGATCCGCTGCTCTTGTGTGCCGTTGCGCTTCTCAAGTGCGTCGATGAGCTTTTGCAGGCTCGGCAGTTCTTTGCCGTAGATCGTGTTGAGGTTGTCCAAGCGCAGCATGCCGAGGCCAGCCTGCAAGGCACCCACATCCTTGATGTTGGAGAAGAAGTTCTTGGTGCGATCAACAGCGGCACCAGTCAGGCTGGGCATCGACTGGCCAATACGACCAACCGCAGGGAATGCGCCCGTGCCCAAGAACATCTTTTGAGACGCGACTGGCTCCACATCTCCTGAGATGTTTATCGCGTCGTTGATGAAGTTCACGCCTTGGTCGAACGCGCTCTTGCCCTTGAACCCGAAGAACTCGGCAATCGTCTCCATGATGCGCCGAAACAGACTTTCGCTGCGCGGGGCCTTGATGGAACGCAGGATGGCTTGGAACTCGGGGTTGCCGACCAACTCGGCAGCAAACTCCTGCAAGTCCTGTGCGCCGTAGGCAGCGCCGAGCCGATCCTGTATTTGGATGAAGAACTGCTGGAACGCCTTGGTCAGCGGATGGCTGGGGTTGGCCAGTACGTTGGAGATCGCGGCGTGCACAACCTCGTGGATGAACGTGTGTGCGTTCAGCCCGTTGGTCGGGTCAAGCGTGATCGTGTTGGTAGCAGGGTCGTAGGAACCGGCCTGACCCCCTTCGACGGGGGCAATTACCACGCGGGTGTTGAGGTTCAACGACCGGATGCGCCGCAGAATCTGCTTGATGACCGGGTTGGAAGTCTTGTCGATCAGGTTGCGCAGCAGCCCATTGACGTCACCGGCTTGAGCCAGACGCTGCTGATCTGCATCGAAGGCGGGGCCTTGGTAGCTCGGTGAGAACAGCTTTCGACCAGTTTTCTCAAAAAACTTCTTATTGAAGTCCTCGACCATGGCGTCCAACTCGGCCTCGGTCGGTTCTGCCTTCTTGAGCTTGGCCTCGGGCTTTTCGGTCTGTTCGGCCTTGGTCTTGGAGACGAAGTTCTGTGCGTACTCGTCGAACATCTGCCGACCGACGCGGTTAATCTCGGAGATGTAAGCAGTCTGCTGCTTGGGCGACATGCCCTGCAACTGCTGAAACACTTGGACAGCTTCAGGCCCAGACCGGGCGATGGCTTCCTCGATCTGTTGAATCTGGTCGCGGTTCTTCTGCTCCTGCGGCGTGCCCATGGACTCACGGAGCATTTCCATCGAGTCGTTGTGTTGGGCAAACAGGTAGGGCAGGCGCAGGATGTTGTGCGCTTCGGTGCCCCGGTAGTTCTCAGCAGGCAGGTCTACGTCCTTGAGGCCAGCATCCCGACCCAACTCACGCAGCCGTGAAACAAGTAGCGAGTTGGCATTCTCGTCAACTTCATTTAGGAAGTTGGCCTGTTGTTGGGCGGACTCCTCACGGCCACGCTCCGCCTTGGCCAGATCAGTCTTGGCCTTCTTGCCGGGTTCGGCAGGGGCGGCTTCAACTACCTCGGTCGGTGTGGGTGCAGGGGCAGGGGCCTCGGCGGTAACTTCAGGCGCAGCCTCTACTGGAGCGGCGACTGCTCCTTCTCCGACAGCAGGCTGTCCAACATCTTCTGGAGCAGGTACCACTCCGCTTGGTTCAACTCCTGTAGCGACTCCGGGGGCGGCTCCGGCGACGGGTTCGCCAACCACGCCAGCGCCTGCTCCACTTGGTTGTTCGACAGGTTGTGCAGTGACATCTGTGACTCCTTGGAATTCGGGGCGCTTGAGATATGTGTCGATCTTCTCCGCTGCACCAGTTGCGGGTTTACCCGAAGCGTACGTCTCCAGCACCCGTTTGACCTCGGCGGCGTCCTCGGGGTTGGAGATGTCTTTGCCAGCCAACGGCCCATCTTCCCGAAGAATCCGGGCGGTCGGACCGATACCAAACATCTTGCCGAATGTTTTTAGGCCGGACGAGTCTTTGCCAATCGCAGTTGGCATCGTCTCAAGGGAGGGCGCAGGTTGTACCTGCGGAGTAACCGTAGGAGTTGTTGTAGGTTGTGCCTCAAGTGGTGCGGATACACTGGTCGTCTGAGTGACAGGCGGTGCAAATAGATCGCTTTGCCCCATGGCTTCAGCGGCCTGAAGCTGTTCTGCCTGTGCCTTGCGTTGATCAGCAACCTGCGACTCAAGCGCATCGAGAGACTCGGCATCGAATCCCGGCAAAGTGGCCTGCTTGGACGACAGGAACTTCTTGAGCTTGGCCTGAGCCTCCTTGACTTCGGCAGCATCACGCTGCGCAGCCAGTCGCTGCTTGTTGGCCTCGATCTTCTCGTCGCGGGTTGCGGCTTTCTCCACCGCAGGGGTCAGTTCGCCCTCGGGAGTGAACAACTCAGCCTGCTTGCCCTTGAGTTCCTTGGGCTCGACTTCAGGTGCAACCTCTTTAGCGCGGTACAGCCCAGTGGCCGGACCCATCTCCATACCGGGCAGCGCCATCTGCGCTTCTTGATCCTGCATGGCCATGATCTCGGCATCCTGCCGACGCACTTCGGCGGCTTGCTGCCGTTGACCCCGACGCTCCAACGCATCGGCGTAGGCTTGACGGCGTTCGGATGCGGCTTTCGCACGTTCTGCTGCACCACCCAAACCACCAAACGCACCACCGGCCACCGCGCCCTTAACGGCGGCTTCCATGATGCGGTCCCACTCCTTGCTCTCAAAGACCTGCGGGTTGTCCGCTACGAACTTCTCGGCAAAGATGCTGATGGCTTCCTGAGCGCCTTCGGTCAGACCTTCTGCGGGGATACCTGTGATAGTTCCTGCGGTTACAGAACGCAGGAGCCCTTTGTCCATGCCGGACTTCTCAAGAACTTTTTCGACGATACCCGCCTTGACCGGACCGGTCAGGTTCTTGGCTAGTGCAGCCGGGAGCACCGAGTCAAGCGCAGCCGATGCGATACCAAACAACGCACCTGCGCCGGGAGCCAGTTCACCTGTGTTCTCGTAGATGTTCTGGAAAACTTCTGGAGCGTTCTGCGCGTACGAGCCCAAGAAGATACCGGCGTTCTGGCCAGTAGCGGTGCGTGCAGCGATCTGAGGTGCCGCAGCCTTGAGGCCCTGCGCAACAAACTGCTCCGCAGCCGTACCAACAAGACCACGCTCAGCGGCCTCAGCGGCTAGAGATTTGACGGCGGCTTGAGTAGCACCGCGCGTAGCAAGTGCGCCAAGCCCAAGACCGGGGACGAGCGCGGTGCCGATGTTGGCAACCTGCTCACCAATCGTTTCGGCCACGAACTTGGGCACATCGCCCAGCCCCTCGACTTCTTTATATGAGCGGAACACCGTGGGCGCTTCGGCCTCACGTGCTGCACGTTTGGCAGCGGCCTCAGCCATCTGCTCTTTGGCGTACTCATCAAATCCAAGTGCAGACCCCGCCATAGCGGGGATGATGTCGGTGCCGAGTGACCCTAGTTCTTGGAAGCCACGCTTGGTGGCACGCCCAAAGGTTTGCAGGATGCCAGGACCGTACTCTTTTTGCAGGCGACGAACGTCCTCCGCCTCGACCTGCTGTTGGACGAATCCAAAAAGAGTATTGGGGTCCGCGTTCTCCGGCCCCTCTACCTTATAAATCTTCCCGTTGGGGGCTTGAACGCGGTAGATCGGCATCGCGTTTCCTTATTCGGCGTCAGGGACCAGTCTATATCCGGCAAACATATTGGGCACACCGCCACCGCGACTGGCGTCAACGCCTAGACGACGGGCCACAACCTCATCAAGTTTAGTCTGATAAAGCGCCGCAACCTTTTCGTCAAACGACTTGTCGGCTCCCGGTGCCGGAGTCTTAGCCAACTTCAGTGACTTGGCCAGTTCTGCACGCACCGCGTCTTGGTCCACCATCTTTTCAGCACCGGCACGAAGCTGCGCCAGTTGATATGGCGTAAGACCAGTGCCACGATTACCCATCGCATCAAGGCGCATCTTGGCGGCACCCAATGTGGCTTGGGCACCGATGCCAGCGGCCTGAAGCGTCTTCTCACCGGCAAACTGGGTCTTCCAGATTTCGGTGGCTTGATCACGGTCCTTGCCCGTGGCGTTGATGATGGCGTTGGTGCCAAACTCATCACGGCGCTCAGCCGAGGCGTTAGCCTTCTCCAATAGGGCATCACGACGCCGCAGGTTGTCTTGTGCCTCAGCACGACGAGCCTGCTCGATAAACGCCATCTGGCGTTGCCGTTCTTTCTCGGCCTTCTTCAGATCGCTGACAGCAGTCTTGTAATCTTCAAAGCCGGTCATTGCGCCCTTGCCAATGTTCTCAAGCGCATGCCGCGAGGTGCCAGCCATTGTGGCCAGACCTGCCTTGAGGAACGCCATGTATTTGGCTTGCTGACGATCTGCTCCAGCAGCTTCGGCTTCCTTCTTGATGTCGGACTCAAGCCCCTCAAAGGCTTTGCCTTCCAACTTGTTTTTACCAAGCTCTTCAAACAGATTGCGGCTACGCGCTTCAGATCGAGCGAGAAAACCGGGTTCCGTTTCAGTGCCGTACATCTGACGACGCACCACATCCTCCATCGACTCAGTGCGTGGGGGCGCAGGGAACTGGCCCTTGGATTGCACGAGATCGTAGATGCCACCACCCGGCTTGGGTGCAGCAGGAGCAGGTGCGGGAGCAGGGGCAGCAGCCGCAGGGGCAGCAGCCGCAGGAGTTGCAGTAGGAGCAACGGGTTTCTTTTCCGCTTCCTGCTTACGCAGCCTGTCAAAGTATGGCGTCATGCTGCTACGGTCACCACCGTAGAACGACTCAGGCAGATAGGGAACTGGCACACCAAGGGCACGCAAAGGCCGAGTCACTGCGGACTCAAACGCACCAGCAACACCACGCCCCGGCAGAGTCGCAAGGTCCATGGCCGAGTAGCCCAGCTTGCGCAACGTTTCAGCCATCGCGGCACGATCTGCCTGCGCTTGCGGGTCTTCTCTCAACTGTCGGAGCAACGGATCGCGCTCGGGGTCATAAATACTGCGCGGCTGCACCAGCCCCTCGTTCTGATACCGCTCAACCTCACCGCCCTCTTCAAACGCCACGATGCCACCACCGGCCATCTGAGCGGGCAAGCCACTGGGCAGTGCAGTAACCCCGGCATCCATCGGAGCGGAGTTGGCTAGTACTTCTTGCGCAACACTCGGCGCGTTCTGTTGAGGTGCTCCAGCAGCGGCTTCAGCCATCTTTGCCTGCTGTTGCTGCCGCATCTTCTCTTGAATAAGAGGAATCGCAATGTAGGCAGGGATGGTGCCGGTCTCCACCCCGCGTCTCAACTGCGCGATGGAGTACTTGCCGGGGTTAGCCAAGATGCTTTGTGCGATGCTCATATTCAGACTCCAGCCAGTGCTTTACGCAGGGCCAACTTGTCTACGCCATCCGACTCTTTAATCGCGCCGCCCTTCTTCTTGCCGCCACCCATGAGACCAGACAGTCCCACGCCAGCCATACCCAAACCGGCGGCTTGCGAAGCCAA
>Ga0315909_10007268_pt1 | contig 12390 bp, 9 predicted proteins | sample LakEriMetagenome_11_FD_203527 | JGI IMG/M metagenome (GOLD analysis project Ga0315909, IMG submission 203527) | Freshwater fungal communities from buoy surface, Lake Erie, Ohio, United States - Buoy 2 MA125 | ecosystem: Environmental > Aquatic > Freshwater > Lake | place: USA: Lake Erie, Ohio...
GTGTTGCCGTGATAACTGTCGAAGCGCCAGCTTATCACTCTCGCAGCAGAAGCTGCTGCTCACCGTGGGAGACAAACAATCCGGCAAGGAGAGTTGCGAGTGAGCATAGTACCCCCAAGACTCAGCATTACTGCCTATCTTGGGGGAGTACTATACAGAAATGAGACTTAACGATCCGTATAAGTGTCGTCGCTTCGTTTCGCAATTACAGTCATGAGTGATGGCTACCCGTTCGGGAAACTCTTGCCATTCTCGTAGGCGTGACTGTCAGTACTCTGCAACTTTGAGACCGAAGCAGATGTTTAATCCAGCTCAAGAGGGATAGCTGGAACCATTTAATCGCCTGTGCGTCCGATGTTTCAGGTGGTGCAGAGGGTACACGGTCGCCTATTTGACGACACATCAAATATAGGGCATCGTGGAAAAACGTCAACACTATGAATGAAGAAAATCAGGAAATTATCGAGAAAGTTTTAGCCTACAAGCTGGAGGATCATCCAATCCTGCCTGCGCCTAATAAGCGGGAAAGGTTGGCTATGATCCAGAACATTGGCCCGGAGAAGGTGCTTGATCTGTTCCTTATGCGGGAGAACAAGATTAAGGCTGAACAGAACGATCCGATGCGGTATGGGCACGAACTGGCGCACTGGCCCGACGCGGACAGCCTGCTCAACCGTTTTAACGAGACGGTCATCCTTGGCGGGAATAGATGCCTGGCTGGGGAGACGGAGATCACAGATGCCAAGACCGGCAAGAAGCTGCGCGTAGATGCCATCAACAAGCCGTTTCATGTTCTGGCCATAGATGAATCAACCGGGCAGGTTGTGGTGGCTGAGGCTGAGGTTCCTTTCAAGAAAGAAAATGCGGATCTCTTTGAGGTAAAGACAAACCTTGGCACATCGGTTGTTTGCTCAGGGGCACACCTTGTTTTGTGCAAAGATAAAACGTGGATGCCTATTTCAAAGCTGTCTACCAGCTCTGAGCTCTTTCATCCATGTGAAGACCTTAAGATAGAGTCAGTGCAATTTATACGGAATGACGTTGTGTGGGATTTCACCGTCCCAGTATATCATAACTACATACATGCGGCGATAACCCATCACAATTCAGGAAAAACCGAGTACGCAGCCAAACGGATGGCTCAAGCGTTTATCGGCACTGACCTGTCCGGCACTACACCCGACTGGATCAAGGAACGCCAGGGTAAACGCAACATCCGCATCTGGTGTTTGCACACGACCCACATGACCAGCGTGTCAGCACAGCAGAACGTATTCTATAAGTACCTTCCACCAGAGATTCGCAACATTAAACGTACTAATCATACACAAATTAGTTTTAGCCAGAAGAACGGCTTTAGCGACAATACGGCGGTGTACATGGGCAACCAGATCTGGTTCCTGAACTATGCCCAGGACATTAAGGTGGTCGAAGGTGGCGAGGTGGACTACGTCTGGTGCGACGAGCTTGTCCCGCAGAACTGGCTGGAGACACTTCGCTACCGGCTTGTGACACGCTCAGGCAAGCTGATCGTCACCTTTACGCCGGTGCAAGGGTACACCCAGGTCGTGAAGGAGTACATCAACAGTACCAAGGTCACCGTCAGCCGTCCCTCGCCGCTTTTGCCCAATAGCAACGTCCTTACCGTACCCAAGGGTGAGATGCCCTACATGGCCGAGAACCTGTACGGACGACACGCCTGCATCTGGTATCATACCGAGCTTAACCCGTACAACAACTGGGAACGGATGAAGCAGGAGCTTTCGGGGCGCTCCAGCCACGACATCAAGATCCGCGCTTATGGCTGGGCAGATCAGACGGCTGGCTCCGAGTTTCCCATGTTTGGTGACCACAACCTGTGGAAGGGTGAGCCGGAAGACTTGATCCCCGAAGGAAGCAACTACATGACCGTTGACCCTGCCGGGGCGCGGAACTGGTTCATGCTCTGGGGCAGGGTGGATAAATACGGTATACTTTGGGTCTACCGTGAATGGCCCGACCAAAGCTACGGGGAATGGGCGCTCCCTAGTGACAAGGCCGACGGTCGAGCTGGCCCGGCACAGAAGGCTGGGGCTGGCCGTGGGGTGAACGAGTATACGGACTTGATCTGGAGCCTGGAGACGGCGGGTGACCGGCGCGAGATGATCGTTGACCGTTGGATTGACCCGAGGACGGCTGGCACGGAGACGATCACCCGTGATGGGGGCGTTACAGTGTTGGATTTGCTTAATCAGACGGATAATCCACTTATATTTACCCCTGCCGCCGCCATGCCAATTGAAGAGCGGGTGATGTTAATCAATGATCTTTTGTCATGGGATAGAGAAAAACCAATGGAAAAAGGTGTAAATCATCCCAAGTTAATGGTGCATGAGCGTTGTCAGAACTTGATTTACAGTTTAAAGGAATGGACTGGACAAGATGGACAAAAAGGTGCTAGTAAAGATCCAATTGACGCCTTAGGATATATGGTGGTTATGCAGCCACAATACTTCGGCGGTGAACAATGGGAAAAGCAAATGAGGCAAATGGCTCAAAGCGGCTCTTATTGAACTTTATCTTTCTATGTATTCAGCTTCTTCAGATCCTCTGGCTATTGCAACAAATGTCCCCGACGTTGGGGATCTGTTGAGCGAATACAATCGTGCCATGATCAACTCGACGCAGGGTAACCTGACGATCAAGTTCGATGATGTGCGTTTTGCACGGTGGGCAGGCCAGAGTGACGACGGCAAGAAGCATAGCAACCTTCGCAACGAGGGTGACCCGGCATGGCCGTTTGAGGGGGCGAGTGACGTTCGCAACCGGCTTGTCGATTCGTCTTGCAACGAACTGTCTGCCTTGCTAGTGACCGCCTTTCAGCGTGCAACCATTAGAGCGTCCGGCGTGACACTCGATGACGCGCCCCTAAGCGGCATTGCGACCAACCTTTTGCACTGGATTCGTGACGCCAAAATGCCGCAGGAGTTGCGAAAGGAAGCTGAACTTGCCGCCCAGTACGCCCTACAGTATGGTTGGAGTGCGTTCTTTGTGGGCTGGCAGCAGAACATCAGCAAGCGCACACAGGAGATTACCGCTGAGGAGCTGTTCCAGATGGCCGCGCAGGCGCAGGGTTCCGTGCTTGCCGAACTGCCGCAGATGATTCTCGATGCGCCCGAACAGGCTGCTGCTGTCATTCAAGCTGCCATTCCCGGACTCGATGCCTCCGAGGCGTCCCGCATGGTGAACGAGATGGCGACAACTGGTCGAGCAACGTATGACCAGGAATATGTCAGCCGCAACCTGCCGCAGATTGTCGCGCTTAAACCGTGGGACGAGATCTTGTTCCCGCCTGAGACGGCAGATCTGCAACGCTCGCGTGTGATCTTTCGTCGCACATGGATGAGTGAAGTGGAGATCCGCGAGAAGATCACGACAGAAGGCTGGGACAAGGACTGGGTGGAACTGGCCGTGCAGATGGCCGGCAAAAGCAGCACGATGTACAACACGAACATCCTGCCGACTACAGAGCTTCTTGTATACAATGCGCTGAACTACCAGAACATGATTGAGGTGGTGTACTGCTACACCAAGAGTCTCGATGGAAAAGCACCATGCATCTACTACACGGTCATTTGTCCACAAGCAGCCGTGGATCACCGCAAAGAAAGAATCTCTTATGCTATACATGAGAGACTGGACTACGCGCACGGAGAGTATCCGTTTGTGGAGTTTCGTCGTGAGTGCATTCGTCGTGCCATCACTGATACTCGCGGTCTCCCTGAGCTTGCTCACACGGACCAGGACGAGATTAAAGCCCAGCACGATTCCATCCGAGACCATACTGCCTTCTCGACTCTTCCCCCCATTAAAGTCGTCAAACGAATCGGAGCTATTAACAAGGTTGGCCCGGGTGTCCAGCTTCCAGTCGTAAGTCCGACCGACTACAGCTTCATGGAGCCTCCGGCCCGTGAACCTACGGTGGCGTTTAAGCTCATCGAGCGTGTCGAGGCTAATCATGCCGCGTACTTCGGTACGGTGAACGCGCTTGTGCCGCCGGTGAAGACGCAGATGCTCCAGCAGCTCCTTGTGAACAACTGGCTGCTCACTTGGCGCAGTGTGTATCGGCAGATGTTCTCGCTTTGCTGCCAGTACATGAGCCCCGAGGAGATCATACGCGTGACTGGTGGTCAGTTGCCGCAGAACTTGTCCGAGATACACAACGAGTTCGACCTTAACGTCCGATTTGACGTGATGGACATGGACAAGGAGTACATCGCGCAGAAGATTGACTTCCTCACGAAGGTTGCCCAGTTGGACACTGGTGGTGTGTTAAACAGAACACGGCTGACCGAGATGATGATTCAGGCTATCGCGCCTGAGATGGCCGCTGAACTTATCCTCAACCAGCAACAAGCCAGCGTGCAGATGTTCAAGGACGTGCAGAGTGACATTGGCATGATGCTGCTCGGCAATGAGGCGCTATACCAAGAGAACGATCCGGCTGCACAGACCAAGCTGCAATACGCGCAGCAGGTGATGCAGGCCAACCCGAAAGCGCAGGCTGCGCTTCAGCAGGACGAGAACTTCCGGGCGCTCTTTGAGAACTACGTTAAGAGCCTTCAGATGTCTGTTATGCAACAGCAAAACGCGCAGATTGGCCGGATTGGTGTAACTCCTGTATCTCAACAATGACGGAAAATCAAAAAGACGCCTTTGGCTTTTCAGGGAAGAACATTGTCTGGAGCGAAGTGCTAAAAGTTATTGAGCAATTGCAGGAGCAACATTGGATGCTTGCTATAAGTAAAGACTGCAAAGGAGAAGATAGGATACATACAGCAGGGCAGGCTGATGGCATTAATTTAACTTTGAGTACCCTTATTGAATTAAGAAAACAGGCTAGACAATTAAACGGCTTGACAATAAACGAAGATTTGGCATAACGCCACTAGCGGGCTAACCAGCGCAACTGGTTTGATTAATTAAGGACTTGCTACCTTTTAGCATGACAAAAACTAATCCACAGCCTGATGCCGGGAGTCAGGAGGCAGACAGTAACCCCGTTGCAAGTAACCTCGGATCACTTAATGAAGACAGCCTAGCTGATTTCATTAAGACCAATTTCCTTAACGAGGAAGGGGCGGCTCCAGCCAAAGAGGAGCAGCAGGCCGAACCTGAGGTGGAGACTGAGGAGCCAATTGTGGACTCGGAAGTTGAAGCTGAGGAAGAAGCCGATCAACCCGCTGAAGAAGAAAGCGAGGCTGAAGAAAGTTCTTTGAGCAAGGGTGTCCAGAAGCGCATCAACAAGTTAGTTGCCGCGAAGAAGGCCGCTCAAGCTGAATTGGAAGCGCAAAAGGCGCGTCTTGCCGAGTTGCAGAAGGAACTGGAGACTGCAAAGTCATCCGCTCCTGCAAGACAGGTGGACGTTTCCGATGCTGTCGAGCGTTTAACCACACTTGAACAAGTGAAGGAAGAGCGTCAGAGAGCGTTGGATGTCATTTTGTGGTGCGAAGAGAACCCAGACGGTGGAAGCATCACCATGCCAGATGGCACGGAGAAGGATCTTACCGACCAGGAGGTTCGCAGCATGAAACGACTTGCCATTCGACGCAAGGAAATCGAGTTGCCCGCCCGTGAAGAGTACTTGCAACAGCAGAAGTACGTCGAAGCGGAAGTGGTGAAGGATTTTCCTTGGTGGAACAAGCCAGAGACTGAGGAGTACCAAACCGCTCAACAGATTCTGCGCGAGTTCCCAGAGTTGAAGAAGCGCCGGGCCGACTGGAAACATGTTGCCGGTCTGCTTGTCATGGGCATCCAAGCCTATGGCGAGAAGAAGGCACAGAAGAAGCCAGTCGCACCAATCAAACGCGCCCCTGCACAGCCAGCTGTCAAGGCGGCACCAGCGGCGACGACAAAGACCGATCTGCAAAAGGCCAAGCAGTCCTTCGCAAAGGACAATTCTGTACGTGGGATTGAAGACCTCATCAAAGCAATGGACTTAGTTTAGTCCTTAACCAATCAAACCTACTTAGTTTTATGGCACTTCTTACTGAACCTAATCTGTCTGGACGTGGTAAACGCGAAGATCTTGCTGACATGATCAGCATGGTTGACGCTAAAGACACGCCCTTTACGTCTATGGCCCGCAAGGGCAGCAAGCCCGGAAATATGTATTTCCGCTGGCAGGCAGACAGCAACCCCGCACCGAAGATCGGTGGTACGGTTGACGGCACTGACGTGACCTCAAGCGACTACACCAACTTCGATGTTGGCTTCCGTACTGAACTTGCAAACTACGCGCAGGTGTTCCGTATGGACCCTGTCCGTGTGTCCAAGCTGTCTACTGACATTGCTCAGGTGGCAGGCGTGCGCGATGAGCTGGCGTACAACGTGTCCAAGTCGATCCTTCAGTGCAAGCGGTCGATTGAAACGACCCTCTGCTCCAACCAGACAGCACAGCAGGACAACGGTTCTGTTCCCTACCTCACGGCTGGCGTTCAGACTTGGATCAGCAACTCAGGAGTTATTGGCGGGGGAATCCCAAATGTTCCCGGCACGTTTGTAACTCCCACCGACTCGATCCTGACTGGCGCGTCCAGCAGCTTGACCGACACGGCTGTGCAGGGGCTGCTCAAGAGCATCTACAACCAGACTGGTCAGTACCGCTCCTACGATGCCATCGTTGGCACCGACCTGAAGCGTGCTTTCACCAGCCTGCTTGGCACGACCGCACTGACCACCACGACCACTTCCGGTGTGACTGGCGCAGGCGCAACGAAGGTGCAGACCTTCCAGCGTGACGCTTCTGCTGACGCATACATCCAGTCTGTGGATGTGTTCCAAGGTGACTTCGGAACCGTTAAGCTGCACCCCACTGTGTTCCTCGGAACGATCAGCTCGGGCGTATGGACGGTGACCCCGTACAAAGGCCTTGTCCTGAACATGGACTTGATCGAAGTCCGTTACGGCGGAAACGTCGCTGCGGTGGAAGCCCTGCCTAGCTTTGGCGGTGGCCCTGCTCGCCTCGTTGAAGCGGTTTGCGGTCTTGTTGTTGGGAACCCGCTGGGTCTCGGCAAGTTTGACTTCTCAAGCTAGTCCCCCTACCAGCGACACCTGCCGACCTTGGGCCACCATACCCGTAGGCGCAAATGAGAGTGGTGTGACTAATCGGAGAGACGATTACTCCTCCAATTGGAGAGCGACACCTGCTGGTGGCTCCATGCCGCCGGACTTGATTGGCGAAAGCTGGTTGAGTCAGTGGTGTGACACCCCGGAGAGACGGGGACATTTTTATGCTCAACATTGACCCTAGTCTTGTCCCGCAGCTTGAGGCCGAGTTTCGACGCGGCTGGCAAATGAAACGTGTCAAAGCTGAAGTGCAATCCAAGCAAGCCGCCAAATACACTGGTATGCGCCACAAGTCAGTAGAAGGACTTGGGCAGAAGGTTGGCAGTATTCCTGGCGATGCTTATCACTTTTGGGGACATAAGCTGGGTTATCAGTGCTGGGACGATCCGCAGTTCTTGAAAGAATTTTGGCGGGACAACCCGCAGTGCAAAGTTAACTCTGGCGGGACTAAGGAAATCAGTATAGGATGGGTTCCATCTACTAACGTAAGATCCCGCACCGTTTACGCATGAAGACCGTCCCGTTTAGCGACATTCTTGCTTCTGTCTGCCAGCTTGTAGGGCTGGATCGTGCCACGCTGAACGATAAGTCTTTTGGAGCCATTCGTGACTTCACGGGCAGACGTTTGTCTGTGATCTGGGATCGCGAGGAGTGGCCCGACGTTCAGCGGTACATGTACACTTGGCCGGGAATGCCCGTGGAATCGATTGACGCGGGGCTAAATATTTTAGCTACGGAAACCAATGTTCCAATAGCCACGGAAGACTTGCAGGATTTGTTTTCCGAGAACGATCTCAACACAAACACAACGCGCATTAACTTTGACACCAACTTTAAGCGCATTTACTTGCAAGACTTTGCAAACGACGCTTACAAAAAGAATACAATTTCTCAGTCGTATGTAAAGTTTTTGAACCCATTTTACGGCTCAGCTCAAAACGGAGATCTGTCTCCAATTGACGAAGAACAATATCAGTTCACTTATTCGACGGCAGTTGATAGCATTGGTGAATATATAACAAGCATTGTCGTTGAGACGCCATTTACAAGCACAAATTATTTTGAGTACAGCGGCCCAAACTCACCTTTAACAAGTAAGGTGTTGTTTATGGACAACCAGCAACTGCTTATTCAGATTCCAGAAGGATCCTTGCAGGGGCTGAATATCTACAGCAACGACCCAAGACAATCGACTAGAGCAATTCCATTGCCGTTTATTGTTGAGGATTTTGCAGATCAGTCTCCGCAATCGTTTAATGATGATGTAAGTTACCTTCGCACATTTGATGCTAGCCGTCAGTTTGTGCAGTATCGCTTAGAGCCGCCTCGCATGTTTGGCTTAAAGTACGAGTCAACTTTTACATACACGACTGGCGCGCAAATTTATTTTGATTTAGGGCAAAATAGCGGCAGTTACCACATTGTGGACAAAACAAAGCCAAGCAATGGAAGCTTTTTCTTTGCCAAAACCAGCGTGCCCGCTGGGGCTAGCCCATCTGAACAAGCGTCGGAAATTTGGCAGATTGTTGAAATTCCTGCTAGGTTTAGGGATTATTTAACTAACTCAGTATCTTCAGATTTTTTAAAGTCCGAAGGCCGCACAGAAGAAGCTGTAGTGTTTGAGCAATTGGCGGAAACGGCCATTCAACAGCAGATTGACATTCTTGTTCGCCAGCAAGGTCAAGTTCAGAAACTGGATATGGTGTACACTTACTGACATGATTACTCAATTTATCAGAAAAAGAAACGCGAACACCTCTCTTGATATAAACAAAAATTTTGCCCGCGTTCAAGTAAGCGGCAACTCTAAAACATTTTCGTTTAAAAAGACAGATGTCCCAATAAGTTCTCGCATCTTGACGCAGGCAAGTGATTTTCTTAATACTGAGGCTAATCAGCGCATTAACATTGGCTAACCCATGAGCATTAAAATTTCCAATCTACCACCAGCAGCAATTGCAAATGACGCTGATGTTGTTCCAATAGTTCAAGGTGGCGTTACAAAAAAGGCTGCAATATCTTTAGTGCGCCCAACATTTGGAACAGGACCAACTGATGTATGTGCTGGCAATGATTTTCGGTTAAGCAATTCACGCCCCCCATCTGGAGCGGCTGGCGGCGATTTAACTAACAGCTATCCAAGCCCAGAGTTGACAACGACAGGTGTTGCTGCATTAACCTACGGATCCTCTAGTGAGGTTGGCCAATTTACAGTGGATGATAAAGGGCGCATCACTACAGCCGCTATTGTAGCAATTAGCCCAAGTGCAATCGGCGCAGTAAGCACGTCGCAGCTTGCTGCAAATATTGCAACATTTCTTTCAACGCCAACTAGCGCAAATCTGGCTGCTGCACTTACTGATGAGGTTGGCACTGGATCTGTGGTGTTTGCAAGCGGAGTTACAGGTTCTGGTGACGCTGTTCTTGCAACTACGCCAACAGTGCAAAATCCAACAATCAATGGATATGTGGAAGGAGTTACATCCGTAACAGTTGCATCAAATTACACTATATCTATTGCAGCAAGCACGGTAATTATCGTACAGCTAACTTCCAACACGCCATGCACGTTCACAATGCCTGCGCTGCAAGCAGGTAAATCATTTGCCTTGTATCTTAAGCAGCCGTTGACTGGAACGCCAGTTTCCACTGCAACATTTACTGGTGCCGTCTGGTCTGGAGGATCTGCTCCGTCATTAAATAACACATTTGGAAGGCTTGATATATTTTCTTTTGTTTCTGATGGCGTTAAATGGTATGGAAATGTTTCTAAAAACTACGCTTACTAATGTTTTCAAAATCTTTTGCAATTACTCAAGGAATTGCCGTTTTAACAACACCATTTAATGCATTGTTTGTTGCTGGCGGTGGAGGCGGCGGCGGATATGATTCAAGTGGCGGCGGAGGCGGCGGCGGAGTACTTACATTTACATCTACAACGCTAGAGGTTGGGCAACCATACAATGTAATTGTTGGGGCTGGCGGGCAGGGAAATTTTGCTATTCGTGGAGCTAATGGAAGTAATTCAGACATACAAGGCTCTATATTATTTTCTTTAGGCGGCGGTGGAGGCGGATCAAATGGCGTGGGTGGTATTATCGATGGTTCAAACGGCGGGTCTGGCGGCGGCGGTTCGTCAAGTACTATTAATGGAACTGGAGGGCAGGGAACTTCTGGGCAAGGTTTTAATGGAGGATCAGGCTGGGCTACAACCTCCAGAGCCGGAGGCGGAGGAGGTGGCGGTGGGGCCGCAGGAGGAAATGCAACTTTAACTGCCGCAGGAGCTGGCGGAGCAGGAAAATCCGTAACAATTCCGGGCAGTGCTGCAACTTTATTTGGAGGCGGAGGAAGCGGTGGCCGAGCTGATAGCGCTTCTGGATTACCGGGCGGCGCTGGAGGTGGAGGCGCAGGCGGCTGGGGAAGTTATAACAACGGCTCTCCGGGAACTGCCAACCTTGGCGGAGGAGGTGGCGGTGGAGCGTTTTTATCTGGCGGCGGAAACGGAGGCTCTGGGCGTGTTGTGATTTGGTACACTGGAGCACAACGAGCAACTGGAGGCACTACCACAACAGCAAGCGGAAATACGATCCACACATTTACAACCTCTGGTACAATCACATTTACTTCGTGATTGCATATCTGTAAGATTATTTTTGTAGCCACATAAAGTTATGCCAGACATCAAAATTTCTAACCTTCCAGTAGCAACTGTTGTTAACGACAGCGACATTGTTGTTTTAAATCAAGGGGGCGACACTAAAACTGCCGCAAAAAGCCTGATTGTTGCTGGGTTGGCTACCACAAGCCAAATTTCTGGATTAAACAGTGCGCAGGTTGCGGCGTTAACTTCCTCGCAGATTGCAATGATTACGCCAGCCAGCATTGGGGCGCTTCCAACAGATGCAGCATCTGGGTTTGCCACGACAACGGACATTCAAGGAATTGCGTTTACTTCACAATTAAGCGGACTTGTTTCGACCAGTCAAATTTCTGGGTTCACCAACAGTGCTCAAGTCGAAGCGCTCGCTTCCGCTCAAATCGCAGCAATCACGCCAGCTTCAATTGGCGCTTTTGCTACAAGCGACGTTATTGCAATCTCCAACGGTGGAACTGGAGCAACAGACGCCGTCAGTGCGCTAGCCAACCTTGGCGCTGCTTCCTCGCAACAGTTAAACGCTTATGTGTTAAAGTCCGGCTCAACGATGGAAGGCCGCCTCATCATGGCGGCAACCACGGATCAGGCCAAGGCTAACATTGGGGGGTTAATTGGAACATTAAATCCATCTACTGTAACGGCAGGGGATCTTTGGATAAGCAGCCAGAGCAAATTAACATTTTCTCCTTCATCTGGGGTCAATGTAACTGTTCCCGGCCTTACTCAGTCAAACACATTCAATCAGCCGCAAACCATTGGCGTTGGCGGCACTTCAACGTCACTTGCGGTAAATCAAAGCGGCACAGGCCGCGCAGCTACGTTCGCAGCCAACTCTACGGCTCCTGCTGTTGCGATTACGCAGACTGGCACTGGTGCTGCGCTTTCGGTGGACAGCAAGGGCATCTCATTCTACGACGGTACAGTTCAAACAGGCGGCACAAGCCATTATGTGACTGGGCTGGCAGCTTTGGTAAATCAAGCCGGAACGCCAAATACTGGCGTCGCGCCCAACACGTTTACCTACACTTCTTTTGGTACCCCAAATCTTGATGGCCAAAATGTTTCTCTTGGTGTTGTAGTTCTTTTTACGGCTCAGTCTGATGCAAAACAAAACGGGCCGTGGATTGTAACCACGATGAACACTGGTTCATCTGGCGCTGTTTTGACTCGCCCAACATGGTTTAGCGGAACCATCTATCAAGGTGTCACGGTCAGCGTTGGTGCTGGCAATACACGTTCTGGATACATCTACAACGTAGGCAAGGCCACAAGCGGAGCTATTAGTGTTGGCGTAAGCGACATCTCTGTTTCTGTTGTCAACTACAATCAAAATGCAGTTGGAACGGCTCAGATTTCTGGCTTTGCAACTACTGCACAGCTTGGATCGTATGCGACCACTTCGCAGATATCTGGCATTGTCACAACTGCACAGCTTTCAGGGTTTGCCACAACCGATCAACTTAGCGGCTATGCAACGACAACCCAGATTGACGCGCTTCAACCTGCGCTGACGACTGCCGCGCCTCTAGCCATCTCGCAAGGTGGAACTGGAGCGACCACCGACATTGCCGCGCTGGCAAGCCTTGGCGCGTTGTCTGCGACTGCCGCTGCTGGCGGAGATCTGTCTG
>Ga0315909_10007269_pt1 | contig 12389 bp, 11 predicted proteins | sample LakEriMetagenome_11_FD_203527 | JGI IMG/M metagenome (GOLD analysis project Ga0315909, IMG submission 203527) | Freshwater fungal communities from buoy surface, Lake Erie, Ohio, United States - Buoy 2 MA125 | ecosystem: Environmental > Aquatic > Freshwater > Lake | place: USA: Lake Erie, Ohio...
CAAATTTTTATGTTAAGGGCCCTGATTACAAAAATAATTTATTAGACGATACTAAGAACATTTATTTAGAAAAGAAATTAGTAGAAAAATTTAGAGGAAAAATAGTATACACAAATGATGAAAAATTTAGTTCTTCTAAAATTATTAATGAAAAAAATTTGCTTTCCATTAGCAGTGAACAAGAAAATTATATTAAAAATATTAAAAATAAATTTGGATACGATTATATTAAAAATAAAATTTATAATTTTAATAAAATAAAACCTTTAGTAATTGGTGAGTTAATAATAGATCAATATTGTTTTGGTGACATTATTGGAAAAGCCGGAAAAGAACCCCATTTAGTTTTAAAAGAAACTAGTAATGAGTATTATGTAGGTGGATCAGGAGCAATTACAAGACACATTTCTTCTTTTGTTAGTAATGTAAAACTTATCGCACCGTTTGGAGGTGAAAAATTTTTAAAAAAAATTTTAAAAAAGAATTTTGATAAAAATGTTAATACAAATTTTATAAAACCACAAACAAACTATTTATCAATAGTCAAAAAAAGATTTATAGATAAAGTCTCAAATTATAAAATGTTTGGCTCGTATATTTTACCAAACAAACCTAAAAAAAATTTTTCAAAAATTTTAATTTCTAAAATTAAAAGCAAATTAGCAAATATCAATATGATATTAGTTTGTGACTATGGTCATAATTTTATTGACAAGATTAGTGCAAAATTTATTTCTAGAATTAAGAAGTTTAAGGCATTAAACGCTCAATTAAATTCAGCAAATATTGGATATCACAGTTTAAATAATTACAAAAATATTGATGTTCTTGTTATTAATGAATTGGAGTTGAGACAAGAGCTGAGAGAAGACAAGTTAGATCTTAATATTTTAGCTAAAATTTTAATAAAAAGAAATAAAATTAAGAATTTAATTATAACAAAAGGCAAGAACGGAGTTGCGCTATACAAAAACGATTTTAAACCAATATTTTGTCCTGCTTTTGTTTCTCAATCTATAGACAAAGTTGGAGCTGGTGACGCAATGCTTTCTATTTCTTCATTAGCTATTAAACAGGGACTAGACTCAGAGCTTGTATTATTTTTAGGTTCTATTGCAGCAGCAATTAGTGTGAAAAATATTGGGAATAAAGTTTCTGTTAATATTAATGATCTAGATAGAATAATCGAGTATATGCTTAAATAATGAATAAAAAAAATTTTGATTTTAATAAGTATTTTTTTTTAATTAAAGAAAAAATATCTTCAAATAAATTTTTGATAGAAAATTTGAAAACGTTAAAAAAAGATATTTTAAATTGCAAAAAAAAAGGAAAGAAAGTTATTATATTTGGTAACGGAGGTAGTGCAGCTATTGCCAGTCATTTTGCAATAGATTTAACTAATGTTGGAAGGGTAAGGTGCGTAAACTTCTCTGATCCATCTCTGATTACTTGCTTTGCAAATGATTATGGTTTTGATAATTGGATCTATAAGGCTATAGATTTTTATGCAGACAAAGATGATCTTCTGATTTTAATTTCATCAAGTGGAATGTCTAAAAATATGATTAATGGAGTAAAAAAAAGCAAAGTAAAATTTTTATCTGTAGTAACATTTACTGGTTTTAGTGAAAAAAATGATCTCAAAAAACTAGGCAACTTGTCTTTTCATGTTAATTCAAATGTTTATAATATTGTTGAGAATATTCACCAAATTTGGCTGCTGTCTGTTGTTGACAGTCTATCTAAAAAATAAGTGAAAAATATTTTAGTTATAGGCGGCGGAGGTTACGTCGGAACATGTCTTGTCGATCAATTAATTAAAAATAATTACTTAGTTACGGTTTTTGATTTATTTATTTACGGAAATTTTTTAGAAAATAATCATAATTTAAATGCAATTAAAGGTGATATTAGAGATTTGCAGTTATTAAAAAGAATAGTAAAAAATTTTGATTGTATAATACATTTGGCCTGTATATCAAACGATCCAAGTTTTGATTTGAATCCTCAGCTAGGCAAATCTATAAATTTTGATCCATTTGAAGATCTAATAAAAATTTCTAAAGCTCAAGGTGTAAAAAGATTTATATATGCCTCATCATCAAGCGTTTATGGAGTAAAATTAGAAAAAGACGTTGACGAAAATTCTTCTTTAGAACCTTTGACGGATTACTCAAAGTATAAAGCTCTTTGTGAAGATGTTTTGCTTAAATATAACGATAAAGATTTTACTTGTTGTGTTGTTAGACCAGCAACTGTTTGTGGTCATTCAAAGAGGCAAAGATTAGACTTAGTTGTGAATATTCTAACAAATCTAGCTTATAACAAAGGAGAAGTATCCATATACGGTGGAGAGCAGTTAAGACCAAACATTAATATTAAAGATATGACTAATGCATACTTATTTTTAATTAAACAACCAAAAAAATTAATTTCAGGTGAAGTTTTTAATATAGGATTTGAAAACTATTCCGTGAATGCTCTTTGTGATTTAGTAACAAAAAATATTAAACACAAAGTGCTTATAAAGCGTTTAAAAAGCGATGATAATAGATCTTATCATATATCATCAAAAAAAATCCAAAAAAAATTAGGTTTTAATAACTATTATAATATAGAGGATGCTATTATAGAACTTGTAAGTATTTTTAAAAAAAAAATTTTGATAGACCCATTAAATAACGAAATTTATTTTAATATAAAACGAATGAAATCTTTAGGTTTAAAATGAAAGTGAGATATTCTTATTTACGCCAGCAGTTTAGTAATTGTCCTGATTTGTGGATAAAATTAAAGAAATTTGTAAAAACAGGGGATTTTACTTTAGGAAAACCATTACAGGAATTTGAAAAAAAATTTGCTAAGCTTATGAACGTTAAATATGCGATTGGTGTTAATTCAGGGACAGATGCAATAAAACTTAGTCTAAAAGTTTTAGGCGTTAGATCAGGTGACGAGGTGATAACAGCAGCTAATACTTTTGTAGCAACTATCGGAGCGATTACTGAATTAGGCGCAATACCCGTATTTGTAGATTGTGATGACACTTTTTGCATTAATACTAGTTTAGTTGAAAAAAAAATTACAAAAAGAACTAAAGCAATAATTCCAGTTCATTATACAGGATATATGACAAATATGATAAGGTTAAAAAAAATCTCAAGAAAATACAAAATTCCAATTGTTGAAGACGCATGTCAGTCTATTCTAGCTTCTATTAATGATAAAATATCTGGCTCATGGGGAGATTTAGGCGCATTTTCATTACATCCTTTAAAAAATATTAATGTATGGTCCGATGGAGGTATTATTACAACTAATAAGCTCAAGTATTACAAGGAGTTAAGACTTTTAAGAAATCATGGATTAGAGAGTAGAGATAAAGTTAAAATATGTGGATACAATTCAAGATTAGATACTTTTCAAGCTGTAGTTGGTAATTGGTTATTACCAAAGGCGCATAGCATAGCAAATGCAAGAATTAAGAATGCAAGATTTTATGATAAAAATTTTAAAAAAATAAAACAAATTACTATACCTCCTAGACCGAAAAATTTTAAAATTGTTTATCATCTTTATATAGTTTTTGCTAAAGACAGAGATAATTTATTAAAATATTGCCATAAAAAAGGTATTGAAGCTAAAATTCATTATCCAATTCCAATTTACAGACAAAGAGCATTAGGGTTTTTAAAGCATAAAAAAGGCGATTTTCCAGTCACAGATTTTCATGCACAAAATATGATCACCTTTCCATGTGATCAGCATATTTCTTCAAATCAGATGAGATATGTAATTTCTACTGTAAAAAAGTTTTATAATTAATTTTATTATGAAAATTCAATATGTTAATTTAGCAAATCAATACTATCTAGAAAGAAAAAAATTACTTAAAAAAATTGACAAAGTTCTTTTAAAAGGAAATTATGTTGGGGGAGATGAAGTAGATCTCTTTGAAAAAAATATAGCAAAATTCTGCAATACTAAATATTGCATTGCCCTAAATAGTGGAACTGATGCTTTAGTTCTAGCCCTGCATACTCTTGGAGTAAGAAGAGGAGATGAAGTTATTACTACTCCAAATTCATTTATAGCATCCACTGCTGCGATAGTTCATTTAGGAGCTGTACCGGTATTTGTAGATGTAAAAAAAGATCAAAACATAGATCCCGATAAAATAGAAAAAAAAATTACAAAAAATACAAAAGTTATTATGCCAGTACATTTGACAGGCAGAATGTGCGAAATGGACAAAATTATGATAATTGCAAAAAAATACAATTTAAAAGTAGTTGAGGACGCAGCACAGTCGATAGGTTCTATGTTTAAAGGAAAAAAATCAGGATCCTATGGTCATATTGGGTGTTTTTCTGCTCATCCTTTAAAAAATTTAAATGCTATGGGAGACTCAGGCTACTTAACAACCAACTCTAAAAAAATCAGTGAACATATTAAAAGTTTGAGAAATCATGGTATGGCAAATAGAAATATTGTTAAGAATTTTGGATATGTATCTAGAATGGATAACTTACAAGCGGCTATTTTAAATTTTAGGTTAACGAGTCTAAAAAATATTATAAAAAAAAGAAGAGAAAATGCAGATTTATATTTCAAATACTTAGATAAAAATAATATCTTCTTTGTAGAAGAAAATAATAATGAATTTAATACTTATCACACATTCGTTATTCAAGTTAATAATAGAGACAAATTAAAAAGATATTTATTAAAAAAAGGTATTCAGACAGCAATACATTATCCAATACCGATTCATTTTCAGCCTGCCGCTAAAAAATTAAATTATAAAAAAGGTGATTTTGAAATAACAGAGCGACAGGCTAAAAGAATTTTAACATTGCCTATTAATCAGTCTCTTAAAAAAGATGAAATTAAATTTATAGCAAGAACCGTTAATAGTTTTTTTGATGATAAGTAACAAAAAAAAAATACAACTTTACAAAGAGTTGTTAAGAATACGCCTTGTAGAAGAAACGATTGCAAAAAAATATAGTGAGCAAAAAATGAGATGCCCGGTTCATCTGTCAATTGGACAGGAAGCGATTGCAGTAGGAATATGTAATAATTTAAAAAAAAAAGATAAAGTTTTTACAGCACATAGATCTCATGCACATTACCTTGCTAAAGGCGGATCGTTAAGAAAAATGATAGCCGAACTTTATGGAAAATTTAACGGTTGTGCAAAAGGAAAAGGAGGTTCGATGCATCTTATAGACATAGACTTTGGTGTTTTAGGGGCTGTTCCTATAGTGGGAAGTACTATTCCTATAGGTACAGGAGCTGCATGGGCAGAAAAATTAAACAATTCTAAAAATATTGTTGTCATATTTTTTGGAGAGGGAGCTACCGAGGAGGGTGTATTTCAAGAAAGCTTAGATTATGCCGCATTACGTCAATTACCAATTCTTTTTGTTTGTGAAAACAACAGATATTCAGTTTATTCAAGTATAGAAAAAAGACAATCTTCTAATAGATCGATTTTAAGACTAGCTAAATCTATCGGCGTAGATGGACTTCATTTAGACGGCAATAATATTTTAAAAATTTATAATAAATCTAAAGAATTAATAACAAAGATTAAAAAGAAAAAAAAACCTTTTTTACTATTATTAGATACTTTTAGACATTTAGAGCATTGTGGCCCTAATAACGATGATATTTTATGTTATAGACCAGAAAAATATATAAATGCTTGGCTTAACAGGTGTCCTGTAAAAAACTTTAAAAATATTCTATTAAAAAAAAAAATTTTAACAAAGAAAATTATTCGCAAATTAAATCAAAATATTTCAACTGAAATTAAAAAATCTTTTTCTTTTGCAGAAAGATCAAAATTTCCTAAAAAAAAAGAACTATACAAGAATATTTATGCATAAAAAAAAATTAATAAATTTTGCCGAAGCTATAAATGAAGCAATATTAATATCCATGAAAAAAGATAAAAATATTTTATTAATGGGCCTGGGGGTTGATGATCCTAAATACATTTTTGAAACAACAAAAAATTTAAATAAAATTTTTCCGCATTCAAGAGTCTTTGATATGCCTACTTCTGAAAATTCCATGACAGGCATTGCAATTGGTCTTGCAATCTCTGGTAAAAAACCAATTATTACTCATCAGAGAGTTGAATTTTCTTTATTATCGATGGAGCAAATAATAAACCAAGCAGCAAAATGGCTTTACATGAGTGCTGGAAAAAAAAATGTGCCATTGGTAATAAGATTGATAATAGGAAGAGGCTGGGGTCAAGGACCTCAACATTCACAAAGTCTAGAAACTATTTTCGCTCATATACCAGGTTTAAAAGTTGTTTGTCCCTCCGACCCTTATAATGCTAAAGGGTTATTAATTTCTAGTATTAAAGATAAAAATCCAGTTATTTTTTTTGAACACAGATGGTGTCATGGCATTAAAGGATATGTTCCCAATAAATATTATAAGACACCTATTGGTAAATCTAGGTATGTAACTAGAGGTAATGATCTGACAATAGTAACATTTTCATATATGGTCAGCGAAGCTATTAGAGTTCATAAAATTCTTAGAGAAAATAAGATTAGTGTCGAGATAATCGATTTACAATCTTTGAGACCATTAGATAAAGAAAAGTTTTTAAAGTCAGCAAAAAAAACAAAAAAAATATTAGTCATAGATAATGGTTTGACAAAATATGGCATAAGTTCAGAAATTTTAGCAATAATTTCTGAAAACATGAAAAAAAATTTTTATGTTATAAAAAGAATAGGTGTTGCTGATACTCCAATCCCAAGCACTGTAGCTTTGGCTAAATTTTCTTATCCTAATCAGTTTACAATTATAAAAGAAATAGAAAAATTAATTAACAAGAAAATTATAATTTCCAAAAATTTTAAACAAGATATGATATATGATCAACCAAATAAAAATTTTATGGGCCCTTTTTAAAAGATAGATTTTCTTAAAAACTTATGATAAAAAATTTTTCAAATGAAAAAACTCCAGTAACAGAAGAAAGCTGGAGAAAAATGAATGAAGAGGACAGAATCGATAGAATATATAAATGTTTTGAAGAAAATCAGGCATACAAAGATTTCAAGATTTTAAATGCTTCTGATAATGGTCAGATTGTTCTTCAAATAGAGCGTCTTATACCTGCTAATGAAAGAGGAATTTTTCTTCTAGATCTAGAAATTATATTAAAGAATAATATTGACAAAGCTATCACTGTATGGTGCGAGCCCGTAGGCGACAAAAGTAAGTTAAGACAGCTAAGGGGAGTAAAAATTAAGATATAATGAGAGAAAACAATTATCAAAATAATGAAGTCAACACAAAAGATGGAAAATTAATTTTAGATTCTCATAAACTATCTTATCATTATGATAGAGTGCAGGCCTGGGAAAATGGAGAAAGAATTGCTCCTATCAGTGTAGATATGGCATTAACTCGAGCTTGTGGTGCAATGTGTTCTTTTTGTTATGCTATGGTTCAGGAACCTCAAGAGAGGGCAAATATTAAAACTAAAGAAGCTTTAAATCTATTAGATGATTTTGCTGAGATTGGTGTAAAAAGTGTATCGCTCATTTCTGATGGGGAGAGCACTCTTTCAAAAGCTTATGTACCTTTTATACAACATGCTGCCAAAATTGGTATTGATATTGGAAATGCTACTAATGGATGGGAGTGGGGGCCAGAAAAAATTGACCAAGTGCTGCCTTATCTAACCTGGGTAAGATTTACCGTCGCCGGCGGAACACCGCAGGGGTATGCAAAAATTATGTTTAAGAGTTCAGAAAATACTGAAGTTTTTGATAGAGCAATGTCTAATATTAAATATGCTGTTCAATTAAAGAAAAAATTAAATCTTAAAGTAACTTTAGGAATTCAGATGGTTTTAATGCCTGAATTCAAAAATGAAATTTTGCCATTTGCTAAACTGGCAGTTGACTTAGGAGTTGATTATGGTGTGATCAAACATTGTTCAGATGATGAGTTTGGAACTTTAGGCGTTGAGTATGAAAAATATGAAGATATGTACCCTTTGCTTACGACGGCCGAAAATATGAGCGATGAAAATACAAAAATTATTATAAAATGGGAAAAAATAAAAGATAAAGGAAAACCTTCTTATAACCGATTTTATGGACCCCAATTCTTGTTACAAATTAGTGGTAGTGGTTTAGTTGCACCTTCAGGAATGTTTTTTAATTCAAGATATTCAAAATTTCACATTGGTAATTTTGCTGATGAAAGATTTAAAGATATTTTTAAATCAGATAGATATTGGAAAATTATGGACTATTTAGCTTCTCCATATTTTGATGCGCAGACAATGATGGGGACTCTTCCAATTCAACATTATGTTAGTGAAGCTCTCGATAAGCATTTAAAATCTATAAAAAAAATAATGCCTGCCAAAGGACCAAAACCCTTACATGTAAATTTTTTATAATTTTTTTATATGAGAGAATATTTAAGTTTATTTAAAAAAAAAAACTTATTTTATTATAACTACACTTTAGATAAAAAATTTAAATTTAAAATATATAAAGACAAATTAATTTTGCTGGAAAAAAAAAAATTTTTTATTTTCGATTTGTATCAAGAAATTTACTCATCAAAAAAAAAAAATATTCAAGAAAGATGGAAAGTAATAAATAAAATTATTTTAAAAAAAAATTCAAATATAAATTTTTTACTTTATAATAGTATTAAATCATATTAACCATATTTAATGAGTATTTTAGATTTTTTTAATAAACATTATAATCAAATTAAACATGGCGGGGTTGATGTTTTAAAAAAAAAAATATTTTCATTTTCATTTTCATTTTTTATTGAATATATTTTAGCTTTATTTGTTTATTTGCTTATTAAAATAATCAAGCCTTTTATACTTATTAGATTTTCATTAATAAGATCAGATGCGATGGGAGAATTAACAGTCTCAACTGAGTTATATTTTGCAGAAAAAAAATTAAACATAAATGTTCCTAAGAGGAGATATTTAGATTTATTTGTAAGAAAAAAAAAAATTTGCAATTATTATTTATATGAAAAAAAAAAAAGAAACCTAATTGTACTGCCGAATTATGTATTTGAATGTGTTGTTAATATCATTAACTTCTTCAATGACAAAAAACATATTTGTGCAAACTATAATGCAGATAGAGATATTTACCATGTTTTCGACAACGTTCAATGCAATTTTTTTTTTAATAAGATTGAAACTAATAAAGGGAAGTTTTTTCTAAAAAGTGTAGGAGTTAATGAAAATTCTAAATTTGTTTGCGTTTACGTTCGTGATAAAGCTTATTTTGGGTACAAACCAGCTTCAAATTATAGAAATTCAGATATTGATAATTTTATACCAGCTATAAAATATTTATTATCAGAAAATTATTTCGTTTTTAGAATGGGTTCTAAAGTTGAAAAAGAACTTAAAATTAATAATCCAAATTTTTTTGATTATGCTACTAACGGCATGAGAACTGAATTTTTAGATATATTTCTGGGCACTAATTGTTATTTTTGCATTACAACTGGCTCAGGTTTCGACGGCATACCAGTTTCAGCTAGAAGACCTACTGTCTTGGCATCTTTTGCTCCCCTTAATTATTTTTGGAGTTATAATTCAAAAAATATTTTTATATTTAAACACTATGTAAATTTTCAAAGTAATAAAAAATTATCAATAAGAGAAATATTTGACTCAGGTGTTTCGCAATCATTGAATGCAGAAGAATTTTTGTTAAAAGGTGTTAAATTAGAGGAAAATTCTTCTAAAGAAATTCTTGATGTTACTGTAGAAATGAATCTGCGACTAAAACAAAAATGGAAAGAAACAAAAAAATCTAAATATTTGAGTGATTCTTTCTTTTCTAGATTAGATAAATATGCAATTGGTTATAATCAAAAAAAATTACACAACCAATTTAAATGCAAAGTTGGTAGTAATTTTTTAATAAAAAATAGATACCTTTTTGAATGAATATTTCTTTAGAAAAAAAGAGAAATATTCATGAGATACAATTTTTACGAGCACTTGCAATTTTACAAATTTTTTTTTTCCACTTATTTCCTAATACATTTATTGGGGGATTTATAGGGGTCGACATTTTTTTTGTGGTCTCAGGTTTTTTAATGATAAAAATTTTAGATCAAAAAAAGCAATCCCTAATTAATTTCATTTTATATAGAATAAAAAGAATTTTCCCCGCTTTATTTTATGTTTCTTTCATTTCTATTTTTTTTTCTTTATTAATTTTTTTTGGAGATATCCAATATAATTTTTTAGGCCAATTAATTTCATCAATATTTTTTTATTCAAATTTTTTTTTTTGGCAAACAACAAATAATTATTTCGGTATTCAAAAAAATGATTTAGTTAATTTACACACATGGTCTTTATCTTTAGAATTTCAATTTTATTTATTTATAGCTTGCTTTTACATTTTCGTAAAAAAATTAAATAAACAATATTTTACTATTTTTTTTTATTTATTTTTAATAATAATATTAATAAGTGTTTTTCTTTCTTACAATTTTATAGGGAGATCTCAGAGTTTTTACTTATTACCATTTCGAGTAAATGAATTTCTATTAGGATCTTTATTGTATTTCTTAAATAGATCTAATGCGCCTAAAATTATTTGCGACGTTATTTTTTATTTTATTCTAGCTATTTTTATTTTGCTATCAATTACATATAATCAAAATAACTTTCCAGGATTAAAAGCATTCTTTGTTTCTTTTCTAGTTTTTATAATTTTATATTTTAATAATTATGGGTATTCTTTAATTTTAATAAAAAATCGATTTATTCAGCACATCGGCAAAATAAGTTATTCACTATTTTTAATACATTGGCCTATCATTGTATTCATAAATTATTTGATGATTCGTGAACTTTATATTTATGAAAAGTTTATTTTAATTCTTATTATATTATTTTTATCTAATTTATTATTTTATTTTGTAGAAATCCGATTTAATCAACTAAGTCTAAAAAAGGCCATTAATAAAATTATAAAATTTTATTTAATTACATTTTCGCTAATTTTTGTTTCATTTTTTTTAATTAAAACAAATGTTATTTCCAAAATAAAATTAGATAGTCAAAAAATAAATTTACTAAATATTATCAAAGACGGTGATCCTCATATTTTGGGTTTAAAAAATAACCACGGATTTGAAACTATTGATCCTGAAAAAAAAAATATTTTAATATTTGGAGATAGTCATGCTCATGATATTCAGTTTTCCTTAATGCAACTAAGTAGTGATTTCAATTATTTATATATAAGTAATAATCTCGACTGTTCTGAGATTTTAAGTAAAAAATTACAAATTCACTGGTTTGAAAAATTTACTAATCTTCTTTTTAATAAAAAAATTGTAAGTCAATATTTATACGATACTTGTAAAATTCAATACGAAAAATTAGATAATATTTTTAAACTTAATAAAATTGATAAAATACTGGTATCTATGAGGTGGAATATTTCTGAAGTTAACCATCTAGATTTCATTATAAATTATTTTAAAAATAAAATATCCTTAGATAGAATTTATATTTTTTCAAAAAGGTTAGAAATATTAGATCCAAATAAGGTAATTTTAAATTCAAATTATAATTTAACAGAGTTAAACGAATTTCTCGATAATAATAAAATTCAATATCCAGATATAAATTCTCTTTTGCAGAGAAAGACATCTAATTTAAATATACAATTTATAGATATTAACAAATATATTTATGAACCTAATGGTAAATTTATTTTTTTTGATCAGGAAATAAATAAAGCACGTTATTCAGATTACAACCATTTTAGTATTACAGGTGGAAGATTGTACATTCAGAGATTTTACAATGAATATATTATTCGGTAATAATTTTTTATAATTATTCCGTAAATATAATTATTTTTTTTTAAAAAAAAAAATCTAATCAAGTTATTAAAAAAAATTACTTCTTAACTTGAAAAATTAAAAAATAATCATGTTTTTTCTGTTTTTTTGAAAAATCAGTTGTAAAATTTTGAAAATAAACATTTTTAATATATTTTTTAAAAAGATAATGTAAATCAAATGATGTTTTAATATTTTTATCACCATCGTCAATGTTGATTCTATAATTTTTTTTATGTGAGCTAATAGCGATAGCAACAATAGAATCTTTTTTCGAGCATCTTATTATTTCTTCAATTATTTTTTTACGATTAGTTGAATATGTGAGTGTATAACTGCATAAAATAATATCAAATATATTATTTTTATAAAAAAGATTATGAGCATCACACAATTCAATTTTTTTTGAATAGGAAATAAGATCAACTGCTTTAATATTTTTTAAACTAAAGCCATGAGTGAATAAATTATAGATT
>Ga0315909_10007270_pt1 | contig 12388 bp, 1 predicted proteins | sample LakEriMetagenome_11_FD_203527 | JGI IMG/M metagenome (GOLD analysis project Ga0315909, IMG submission 203527) | Freshwater fungal communities from buoy surface, Lake Erie, Ohio, United States - Buoy 2 MA125 | ecosystem: Environmental > Aquatic > Freshwater > Lake | place: USA: Lake Erie, Ohio...
ACTATTGAAGAATACTGATTTGCAGTGTTACCCCTACCTCCAACTACTATAGTTCTTGTGCTTGAAGCCGTATTACCACATCCACCAACAACAAGAGAAGCATATCCTCCTGATGCAGTGTTTGAGCATCCTCCTCCAACAAATGACATGCAACCTGATGCTATATTGCCAAATCCACCTGTTACTGCTGAATAACTATTTGTACTTTGATTTGATCTACCACCTGCTATAGTTGACCAAATTCCACTTGCGTAGTTATCTCTACCACCTCCTATTGTTGTTTGACATCCACCTGCTATTGTATTGCTATAACCACCTGAAATTGTACCTGCATATACACCATTAATGATTCTGTTGTTATAACCTCCTCCTATGAATGAATAGTATCCCGAAACACTATTGGCACTACCGCCAACAATAGCTCCTGAGTGTTGAGCATAAACACAGTTGTTTCTACCTCCAACAACCGAGCTAAATGGTCTTTGAGCTTGGTTTCCTCCACCTGCTCCAACAAATGCACATTCACCTGACGAAATGTTATTTACACCTCCTGCCGTTACTGCACGATAGCCTGAAGTAGTATTGCCAATACCCCCTCCTACAAAACTCCAACTTCCTGAAGCTAAGTTACTACAACCACCTCCTACAAATGCACAGTTGCCTGAAGCTACATTACTTGCACCTCCTGCAACCACACCTCTATAACCTGAAGCAGTATTATTATCTCCACCTCCCACAAAACTTCTTCCACCACTTGCGGTGTTGCCTGCCCCACCTGCTACTGTTGAAAAATATGCTCCACTTGCCGTATTGCTATCACCACCACCGACTGTGTTAACTCCAAGACCTGTAGCTTTATTATTAACTCCACCACTTATAGTTGAACGACATGTTGTAGCACAGTTTAAATATCCCCCACCTACGAAAGCATGTGAAGATGTAGCTTGGTTTTGTTGTCCACCTGCTGCTGTTGAATAGTTTCCTGATGCAGTATTATTGTAACCACCACCCACTCTTGAATTTGTGCCTGAAGCACAGTTATCTTCTCCACCTCCAATACTACTAATATTACCTGATGCTTGGTTTCCTTTACCTCCTGATACTGTAGAATTTGAATTTGTAGCTCTGCTGCAAGTACCACCTGAAGCTGTAGCATTTGTCCCTGTTGCACAATTTAAATAACCTCCGCCCACGAAAGAACAATACCCTGAAGCTGTGTTAGTACTACCACCTGCAATAGTAGAACGGTTACCTGATGCAGTATTAGAAATACCCGCACCTACAAATGAATAATCTCCTAATGCCCTATTGCAACAAAACTGCCCATTACCACCACCTACAACAGCAGCAGCCCTTCCCGATGCAGTATTGTTATAACCTCCACCCACAACGGTCATATAACCGCTTGCTGTACTACCTGAACCACCGCCCACTATAGAATAACTTCCTGTAGCTTTACTATATTCACCACCAAGTACAGCAGAAGCCTCTGCGCAAGCACAGTTATATCTACCACCTGCAACAGTAGTGGCATTTGAAGAAGATATGTTTGATTGACCACCACCTATTGTAGAAAAAGCACCTGATGAAGTGTTAGAAAGACCGCCACCTGCAGAAGAACAGTTACCTGATGCAGTGTTAGCTCTACCCCCAACAACAGTTGACATAGCACCTGAAGCTATATTATCATTTCCACCTCCCGCAAAAGAGTAAGCTCCTGATGCTGTTTGATTATCTCCCCCAACTACAACTGAAGCAGTTGCTGTTGCATCATTAATTCTGCCTCCACCTATGAAAGATAAAGATGCTGTAGCCCCGTTTGAACATCCTCCACCTACAAAAGAACAAGCACCTGAAGCTAAATTACTTCTACCACCAACCACACTCGCATGACTATTATTAACTGTATTACTTTGTCCACCTACAACTGAAGACATATAACCTGAAGAAGTATTACTATCTCCTCCTCCAACGAAACTCCAATTACCACTTGCAGTATTTGATGAACCACCAACAACAACAGTTCTATAAGTAGCACTTGCAGTATTTGATACACCACCTCCTATAAAAGACCAAAGTGCAGATGCTGTATTATTTTGACCTCCTACAATAGAAGAACGATAACCACTTGCAGTATTAGACCTACCTCCTGCTATTACAGCTGTATTAGTGCCTAATGTTGTGCAGTTGCCATATCCGCCACCTATAAAGCTACCCACCTGACACGCTATATTAGCACAACCTCCTCCTACAACTGAATTATCACCCTTTGCAGAGTTTGATTGACCGCCTGCTATAACAGCTCCTGTACCTGATGCCACATTATATATACCACTTAATGACCCTGAGTAAGAGGCTGAAGCCGTATTAATTCTACCAAAGGAAACTCCTCTTGCTCCCGAAGATATATTACCTTGACCAAGTGCAACTGAACCATTACCACTTGCTGTGTTACTCTGACCTATTGCTGTTGAATACCTTCCACTTGCTGTATTTGCACCACCTCCTGCTGTTGCAAAACAGCTCGATGCAACGTTACAACATCCACCAATAACAGATGTAAAACACGCACTTGCCTGATTCTGAAATCCACCACCAATAGTAGAGAATCTTCCTGCATTACATCTTGTAGGAACAACTGAAAAATAGTTGCTAAATGTACCCCCTACTGTGTTATTACCTGCTCCACCTCCCACTGTAGCACCTAAAGCACAAGTAACTCCTAAATTGTGACAAACTGAGTTAAAACTACCTCCTCCTATAAAACCATAATCTTGGTTATTAAGACCTTCGTAACCACCACTTATAACTCCTGCATAACCTGAAGCTGTATTTTGTCTACCACCACTTACATTAGAACTTCCACCTGAAGCTGTATTACTGATACCACCTCCTATTGTTGAACAACCTCCTGTAGCTGTGTTAGTACCACCTCCACTAACTGTAGACATCCCACCTGAAGATGTGTTAGCACAACCGCCACCAATTCCTGAACAGTTTCCTGAAGCATTATTGCTAACACCTCCTGATACAGCTGAACGACCTCCACTTACTGTATTAAACACACCACCTGATACAACTCCATCAAAACTTGTAACTACGTTTCCATATCCACCTGATATAGTACCTGTTGAAGCTCCACAAACTCTATTGTTTTGACCTCCACCAACAGAAGCCAATGCTACAGTTGCTTGGTTATTTATACCACCTGATACAACAGAGCATGCTCCTGAAGCCGTATTACCTTGTCCCCCACCTATTGCAGATGCTCCTCCCGAAGCAGTATTCCCATTACCACCTGCAACTGCACCACAACCTCCTGAAACGACATTGAATGTACCTGCTCCAATAAAGTTTGCCCAAGCTGAAGTAGTGTTTCCTACACCACCTGCTATAGTTCCATAATAACTACCTGATATAGTGTTTGTATTACCACCTCCAATAAATGCAAGACCTGAACCTCCTATACAGTTAGCACTACCACCAACAATTGAAGAACGACCTGTTGAAGCTGTAATTATATTACCATATCCACCGCTTATACTATTACAAGCAGTAGACGTAGAGTTACCTCTACCTCCTAAAATACTTGAAGTATTACCACTTGATGTGTTATTACATCCCCCAACAACGATTGAATTTGCACCTGAAGCTGTGTTTGTACATCCACCGCCTACAAAAGAGAGAGTACCACTTGCAGCATTTGCCTTTCCACCAACTGTTGCAGCACAGTTACCACCTGCTGAGTTTACACTACCTGCTCCCACAAAAGCATAAGTACCACTTGATGTATTTGCGTAGCCACCTGCTACAGTTGCATAACCATTTGATGCAGTGCTTTGTGAACCACCTGATATTGTTGTGTTGTTTGAGGAAGCCAAATTACTTGTACCTCCTGCTACTGTAGAACGATTTCCTGTTGCTCTATTTTGATAACCGCCTGAAACTGTTGAATATGTATTTGAGGCAGTATTATTATATCCACCACCAACAAAAGCTCTTGTGCTTGTTGCACAGTTATTACTACCGCCTACGCTTGTAGCCCAAGCTGCTGTTGCAATATTTGCACTGCCTCCACCTACAGTTGAGCAGTTACCTGAAGCTAAATTAGCTCTGCCACCTAATACTGATGCAGAACATCCTGAAACTACGCTACAAAATCCACCCGCTATAATTCCAAATATACCTCCACTACAAATACAGTTAAATTCGCCACCTGCAATAGTTCCTGATGCACCTGTTACTGTGTTTAACAAACCACCACCCACAGTAGACCTTGTATCTGCTGCTGTATTACTACATCCTCCTACTACCACTGAAGCATATCCACCTGATGCAGTATTACCACAACCGCCACCAATGAATGACATACAGCCTGATGCTGTATTAGCCTGACCACCTCCAACTGTACTTAAACATCCTGAAGCTGTGTTTGTAAGACCACCTATAATTGCTGACCTATATCCTGATGCTGTACTACAATCTCCACCTGCAATTACACTTCTGCCACTATTTGCAGTATTAAATCTACCTCCACCTACAGTTGTCCAATTATTAGAAGAAAGATTATTTTGACCTCCACCAATTGTTGCTCTATATCCTGATGCTGTATTTGTTGCCCCACCTCCAAGATAAGACCTATCACCTGAAGCGACATTTGAAGAGCCACCTGTTATAGAAGAACGATAGCCTGATGCTGTATTACTCACACCACCTGCTACAACAGATTCAGAGGTAGCAGAGTTATTAACACCACCTCCAATGAATGACCAATATCCTCCTGAAGCACTATTATTTTGACCACCTGCAACAGTTGTTCTACAACCTGATGCTCTATTACATAAACCACCTCCTACTGTTGTATGTCCACTTGTTGCACAGTTTGTATCACCTCCGCCAACTGTTGAACAAGCACCTGATGCTAAGTTACACCATCCTCCACCTGTAGCCGAAATATTTCCTGAAGCGACATTATAACCCCCACCACTTACAGTGGCATAAGTGGCTGTTGCCCTATTCTGAAAACCGCCACCTATTGTCGAAGCACAACCTGCTGCGTAGAAGGTTGTGGGAGCAACACAGAAAGTTGTACCATTAAATGTACCACCTGATGTATTATTTCCTATACCACCACCAATCGTAGCACCTGCTACGCATGCTCTATCTACATTACAACAAATGAAGTTGCATATACCACCACCAATTGTGGCTTGGTGTCCGTTAACTCGGTTTCTATAACCACCACTTACGGTGGAAGCATAGCCATCTGAAATATTTACATACCCACCTGTTATAACACTATAGTTATTAGATGATGAATGACCATAACCACCTCCCACAAAAGACCTTTGACCGCTTGCAACATTATTGTCACCTCCAACTACAGTAGAAATATTTCCTGAAGCAGTGTTACACAGACCACCTGCAATTGTCGTATTACTATTTGATGCTAAGTTATTAGAACCACCTGCAATAGTGGAAACTGAACCTCCTGCACTATTTAAAACACCACCTCCTATTGTAGCATAAGTATTATTAGCTACATTACCATTACCTCCTGAAATAGTAGATATGTAACCTGAAGCTGTGACATTAACGCCAAATGCAACAGAAAATCCACCGCTCGCTGTGTTAGTTCTACCACCTACAACTGAACAAGCACCTGAAGCAACACTACCACATCCACCCACTACAGTTGAAGAATAACCACTTGCAGAATTACCACATCCACCACTTATAGTTGAGCAGTTACCTGATGCAACGTTGTTCTGACCCCCACCTATATATGAAAGTGATGCAGAGGCAAGATTACTACTACCCCCTGCTATTGCAGATATAGTACCTGATGCTGTATTTATAACACCCCCTCCTACAAACGAACAGTTACCTAAAGCTCTACCATTTGCACCACCAACTACTACAGAATGTGCGCCTGTTGCACAGTTTGGCGTTAAAGAACATCCGCCACCACCAACGAAAGAATGGCTACCTGAAGCAGTGTTATAATAACCACCTCCAACAACAGCCATATATGCTGATGCCGTGTTTCCTGAACCACCACCTATAAAAGAATACAATCCTGTGGACTTATTGTATTCACCGCCTGCTACCGTTGAATTTTCACCAAAAGCACAGTTGTATCTACCACCTGAAATTGTAGTGGCATTTGTACAAGCAATGTTTGAGCAACCTCCTCCGATAAAAGAACGACTACCTGAAGCTGTATTAGAAACTCCGCCAACAATTATAGCATAATTATTAGATGCTACGTTACCTGAGCCACCAACAACAGTAGAATAATATGCCCCTGAAGCTGTATTGCTTGAACCGCCTCCAACAAAAGTATAAGTTGAACTTGCTACGTTTGAAGAACCATTCCCAATAAAAGCGTAGTATGTCCCACTTGCTGTGTTATTATTACCTCCAACAACAACGTTGTAAGAAGTTCCACCGATAGTATTACTTGAACCTGATAGGTTTCCTGTATATGCTCCCGTTGCACTATTGCTAACACCACAACGAACAGAAGAACAAGCACCTGCACCAAGTACAATTACAGCACTTGATCCAACGTTTATACCACTAGATCCAGAAGATCCTGAGGTTCCACTGGTACCTGTCGTACCGCTTGTACCACTCGTAGCACTCGTTCCACTTGTGCCAGAGGTTCCTGGACTACCATTAGTACCTGCTGTACCTGATGTTCCACTAGTACTGCTACTACCAGATGATCCACTTGAACCTGATGTACCAGAAGTTGCTGATGTACCAGACGATCCTGCTGTTCCAGAGCTACCACTAGTTCCAGACGTACCAGGACTACCTGCTGTACCACTTGTCCCAGCACTACCACTTGATCCTGAGGACCCACTAGTTCCACTAGTGCCCCCTGTACCATCTGTAGCTGATGTACCAGAAGTTCCAGAAGTGGCAGACGTTCCACTAGAACCACTGCTTCCTGAAGATCCACTACTACCGCTTGAGCCAGATGTGCCTGTGGTGCCGCTGGTTCCACTTGTACCGTCAGTTCCACTAGTTCCTGTAGTACCTGAGCTACCTGACGTAGCAGACGTACCACTTGAACCTGATGTACCTGTTGTACCAGAGGTACCAGCTGTTGCAGATGTACCACTAGTTCCTGATGATCCACTAGAACCATCACCACCTGTGGCACCATCCAAGTTTACTTGCCATGAACTATATGTACCAGACCCTGTAAGTCTAAATACAGTGAAACTTAATGAGCCAGTTGCTGGGTTATAAGAAGTCACCTCAGCTTCTACGTGATTATTAGCATCGTAGGCAACAATAATAGACTGAGCTATAGTGTATGCTAGTCCTGTTCCCACTGTAATAGTTCCTGTTGTACCTACAGCTCCTAATGTATATGTTGATGTTGATGTTGTGGCAAATCTATCACCACTCAAACCTGAAGATCCAGATGTACCTGTTGTTCCTGCTGTACCAGAAGTACCTGATGTAGCACTTGTACCGCTTGTTCCACTTGTTGCACTTGTTCCAGATGTTCCTCCAGTACCATCTGTTGCAGAGGTACCACTTGTACCGCTACTACCTGATGTTCCTGTACTACCACTCGTTCCAGAAGTTCCTGTAGTTCCAGACGAACCACTAGTTGCACTAGTTCCACTAGTACCTGATGTACCTCCTGTTCCATCAGTTCCAGAAGAACCTGATGATCCTGAGGTGGCAGATGTACCTGACGTACCACTAGTTCCTCCTGTTCCGTCAGTAGCTGACGTACCAGAAGTACCTGAGGTTCCGCTAGTTGCAGAGGTACCTGCTGTTCCAGAAGAGCCAGAAGTTCCAGATGTTGCACTAGTTCCATCTGTACCAGACGTACCAGATGTACCGCTCGTACCTCCTGTTCCATCTGTACCACTAGTTCCGCTCGTACCACTTGTTGCAGAAGTACCAGAGGTACCAGACGTACCTGTAGAACCTGAGGTTCCAGAAGTTCCAGTTGTCCCAGACGTACCGCTAGTACCAGTTGTACCTGATGTACCATGGGTGCCTGATGTACCTGAGGTACCAGTTGTCCCACTAGTGCCACTCGTTCCTGTGGTTCCGCTTGTACCTGAGGTGCCAGCTGTACCACTGGTTCCAGATGTACCTGAAGTGCCTGATGTGCCACCACTACCATCTGTACCTGATGTGCCACTTGTACCCGTAGTACCAGAGGTGCCACTGGTTCCAGCACTGCCACTAGTACCAGATGTTCCAGACGTCCCAGAGGTTCCAGAGGTTCCTCCACTACCGTCAGTACCACTTGTACCGCTTGTTCCTGATGTACCAGATGTGCCAGAGCTACCTGAGGTGCCACTAGTACCTGCTGTAGCACTTGTGCCTGAAGTTCCGCTGGTGCCAGTAGTACCTGAAGTACCTGCTGTACCAGACGTTCCTGAGGTGCCAGAAGTGCCACTCGTACCAGAGCTTCCTGCAAGTTCGTCAGCAATAGCTGCCTCTATCTTCTCAAGAGCTGTCTGGAGGTTGTCATTTGTGTTGATCTTTGTATAGATCAAATTGGGTCCTTCATAGAACACACAGGTGGCGTTCAATGTGATAGGACAAGGATCAGCAGCACATATTACTGGGCTGCTTGTAAAAGCTGTATTGTTATTTGCATTAGCAAATAGCTTAGCCATAAACGATTGGTTGTCTGCTGGATCCACAGGATCAGGAGCAGCAACGTAAATGATTGGCTCACTAGTAATAATAGGGGTCTCCTGAATAAGAGTCCTACCATATAGCTTGGACAAAAAGGAGTTCTGACTAGATGATAATTCACTAGGTGGTGGCTCCACTGGAACCACTGGGTCTATATAAACTGGGAAATTATTTACGTAGTCAGAAGTCTGTGACACACCTGATGTACCAGATGTGCCACTACTTCCATACTGTAGTATGTTAGGAAGTACGTTCATGTCTTAGATTAATGTACGATTTTCAACACGTCACCTGTACGGTAAACTTGACCATTTGTTAAACCACCAACAATAGCAGCTGCATTGTCAGCATACTCAGGGGCTCCTGTGTATGGTGTAGAAAGAAGAATCCTCCAATCCAAGGAACCTGTACCCACTGACTTAGCAAAATACAGGTTTGGAGATACAGAAGTTCTCACGTAAAGTTGTCCAAGATAGATGGCTCCAGCTGTAGGAGCACCAGATCCTGTTACAGGAACCAGATTGTCATTTATCTTTTCCAATGCTACCTCTAGAGAGTCAAGAGGGTTTACGTCAATATTGGTCAAATATTCACCGTTATAGAGGATGCACAAAGCATTCTCAAAAACAGCACATGTGGGGCAAATTGCAGCGGTACGCATATTAGCAAAATTAGTTGTTAGTAATGTATTTTCAATGAGTTATGAGAAAATAAGTGATATAATATAGCTATCATCTCCTGCTTTCTTTCTGAATGGTAATGTCAAATTCCTTAGCGAAATCAGCATCCAAAATACCACCATAGGTGAACAGAGATTTAGTTATAGGGAACATCTTACCGAAGTTCTTGATAGGTTGGGCTTTCTTCCTCACCTGGTCTGCAGACAGCTCAGGGTTAGAGGTGTCTATTCCTGTCATTTCCATAGTGACATGACTAGAGAATCTTCCTATATCTGAGAAGATACCAATTGCTGGGAACATAGATCCACTGAGAATCTTCTGGAATTCAGCAGGATTGTAGAAGAAGGAAAGCTCCCCAATGAACTTGTCAATAGTTCTTTGGGCATATCTGTGGAAGTTCTTATCAGCTCTGTCATCATCGTCATCAGGAGCAGCAAACCCAAGGGCAAACATGGCACCAAACATAGACAAGAGAATAGAAAGTTCTTTCACCTGGTTTCTGAGGTTGGTTCTAATCATGTCTATGAACTCATCCCTATCCATTTCCAGGGGTTTACCTGTACGCTTCTGGTATTGCTCAGCAAACTCATCGTACATCTTATCCAACGCAGCAAGTCCTTTCTCATTGAGACTCAATATGTTATATATGTTTGTTGACTTATCTCTGATGGATGTACCCAACACATAAGCAAAAAGTCTAATTCTTCCTATGTCATACTTCTCTCCTGTGGTGAGACCATCTTCTCCTATTTCCACAGAGAAGTCATCGCTCACCTTTCTGAACTCCCCAAAGCGTGTATCCACAAGCTTAGGAATCCAGTTCTTGAAGATCATCATAGACTTGGTCCAGATGTTCATTCCCATACGGTTAAGATCGCTATCAGCTAGGTTACCTGTGGCGTTTCTAGATATACGTCTGGTGAGATTGGTGAGACGCTGAAGCTCTGTGACATTAGATAGGTCAAGACCAGGGATGACAAGTTTGCCATCTTCTAGCTTCTTGATAGCGTTAATAGACCTAGTCTTCTTAAGCTCTTCTATCTCCTCATCTATCTTAGGGGCCACCTCTTTGTACCTAGAGGCTGAATCATAACGGTCTTTATACTTCCTCTTGACAAACTCACGAATGCTGACGATCTTTCCATCCTCCACCATCATGTTATCCAAGAGGGTGAGGAATATAGATTTCTCAATATGTTGTTCTGGCTCTCTCATGAACACCATGAGGAAGTCAGAGAAACTAGCTCTTGTCAGTGCTGTGAGACCAGACTTCTGTAGTTTGTCGTATGTAGGATCATCTTTCAAAGGCATGAAGGAATCAATCAGTTGAAGGAACATCTCACGCTCTTCATCATTTTTCCATCTGTTTCCAATGAGTTTTGTCTCATTAGCCAGCACTTCTCTAGCCTTGAAATAGTTACCAGCCTGTGTAGCAATCTGGATGTTACCACCAAATGCGTTCACAGCACCAGATATAAACTCTAGTCCTAATGTTTTAAGCTGGAATGCTCTGTTTGCAGCATCCATAGTTTTCACTAGAGATGTTGCAGATGGGTTTTCTTCAGGCTTAAACACCTCTCTACCAGCCACACTATTAATAGCGCCTTTGATAAAGTTTGACACCTTTCCTAAACCAAGCGGTGTGTCACTATCAGACAGAGGATATTTCTGCTCATAGAGAAGGGCACGGAGGAAGTCATTAAACACCTTGGCATTACCCTCACTGGTAGACTGTCCTTCAGCCATCACTTCAGGCTTACCATCTTTGTACACCACCTCACCCATTCTATCTGTATTCAGATAGCCTTTGAATGTCTCAATAGTTTTAACCAGTTGAAGCTGGTCTTCCACCTCAGATAGATATTTGTACTTCTCCATATGGTTGATGTACAATATCATATTCTTGAACACGTCTTCACTCACATCAGAATAGTCATTCACCCCATCTTCACCACGTGTGAAATCGTATGTATAGTATTTAGGAATTGCATTCTCTAGTTCACCTGTAAGCTCATTCACTTGACCAAACCCTACATCATCAGCTTGAATCTGTAGGTTCTTACCAAAGTTCATTACAGCAGACACATCAAAATCCCAAGCTAAGCTTTCAGCCATTCCCTTTCTTACAAATGGTAAGAACGTAGAAGCCACCTGATTGCTAATGTATCCAGAGGATTTAGCCTTCTGGTTCATTTCAGATATGAAGTTGTAAAGCTCCAGAAGCTCTGGGTCCTTCAGAAGGTTCTTATATTCCTCTGAGTACCATTTGGTTAGAGGATGTCTCTTAATAATATAGTTGTTCCAACCAATGAAATCCTTTCTATCAACATCCCATTTACGTTGTTCTTCAAGAATTAAACGCTCCATCAAGTCAACATCATCATCATGAAGCTTCTTGATTCTTGCTATCTTCTTGTCCAGAAGTTCTTTAGCTTCTTTTCTGTAGGCATCAACATCAATGTTGTCCATGATCCATTTCTTATCACGGTAACCTTCAAGAGAATTATTGTCCACTTCTTCAAAGAACTTCCTATCAAACTTGTATATCAGTTTGTTAACCAGTTTATCTTTGCTATCTTTCTGATAGATTTGTTGTACAAGCTTTCTTACATCTCCACCTCTGTCTACAAGTTTCTTGCGAATAGCCATAAGTCTATCCACCTCACCAAGCGCTTCTCTAGATGCTCTACCCTTTGCATTAGTTACAAGTTTGTAAAGCACTTGCAGAGATGCCATAGGTAATTCAGATACACCTCTGAAGGTGGCAGATAATCCTTTCACCACAGCTTCAGCACTCAATAGTCCTTTAACGAGGTTCTTCTGTCCAATAAACTTATCAGCAAACTCACCAGACACCTTCTTGATTTGTTCTGCAGAAAGACGGATTTCTCTAGCCTCATCACTGATGTTCTTGAGAAGCTCCTTTCTCATAGCTATATCCTCCTGAGCTTGCTCAGTGGTAGCATCTTTCTCCATCTGTTTGCTATAGATGAGTTCACCAATCAGGTCATCTATTCTACCAA
>Ga0315909_10007275_pt1 | contig 12379 bp, 29 predicted proteins | sample LakEriMetagenome_11_FD_203527 | JGI IMG/M metagenome (GOLD analysis project Ga0315909, IMG submission 203527) | Freshwater fungal communities from buoy surface, Lake Erie, Ohio, United States - Buoy 2 MA125 | ecosystem: Environmental > Aquatic > Freshwater > Lake | place: USA: Lake Erie, Ohio...
ATCAGCTTGCTGACATCGAAGCCGGCAAGCTCTGCTGGTGTGAACGGGCGGCCCCGCCATGACTGGAGATCCTTGCGGAGGCTTGCCTTCTCGTTCAGCGAGAGCGTGTACCGCTTGGAGATGCCTCTCGGCAGATCCTTGCCTTTGATTTCGATCCGCTCTCCTGGGATCTCAAACGCTACGACCACCTTGGGGCGCGGCGTGTATTGCTGACTGGGTTGAGTGCCGACCGCTACGACTCCGTAGCATACGGCATGATGGGTTCCGGCGGGAACCGGATCGGACTTGGAGCCTGAACTGGCTGATACTGTGATGGGCATGGTTGTTTTGGTTGGACTTACTGGTTTGGGTTACTAACAAAGGGACGCTGTGTGTGTCTCACACCCCTGCCGGCTGTGTGTCGTCGGCAGGGGTTTTTCATTTGGGTCGGTAGTTCTTGAGGTACTGCCAGAGGTAGAGGGCGGACTTGAACGCACCCCAAGCCTTGTCGAGCGTCACGTCATCGTAGCTGACGATCTCCACCCGCCCTGGCTCGGTCGTGCTGATGTACACGTTGGCCCCGCAAGCGCCGTACTGAATGCTGCCAAACTTCGCCATGCAATAGGCGGCGATCTGCATGGGCTCGGTCTCCCACGGCTCGCAGAGTTGTCCCGGCTTCGTCTTACGGGACTTGAAGTCGAGGATGCCCTGCTTGCCGTTTAAGACCATCACGGCGTCCGTGGTGCCTGCGTAGCCATCGACCGTGTTCACCAGCCGTAGTTCATGCTGGAGCAGCTTGATGCCAATCCGCTCCAAGGCACCGACGACGGGCTTGACGTACACCTGCATGGCATCTGGAACGGGCTGGCCCTTGAAGTGAGCTTCGATGGCTGCGTGGATTCCAACTCCAAGATCCGCAGCCTCACCCACTTGCTCAAATGCACCATTGATGATGCGGCGGCTGTAGGTCGCGGCGTCCTCGTTGTCCTGCGGCGGGTTGCTGTAGGCCCGCTCGGCCACTTGCTGGAGCTTCCAATCATCCAAGCTGGGCTTGGAGAGCACGGAGAGCACCGTGGTCACGGACGGGTACAGGTTCAGTTTGCGGGCGTCGGCGATGGTAGTCGCACGCATCCCGCCACCTTTGGCCTTGGCGACCTCAAAGACAGCGTTGCCGTCCTTGTCGTACCAATGCTGGGACTTGCTCATGGCTTTCCCTCCTCGCCCAGGGCGATGTCGATGTTGTGCAGGTCAGCCGATACCTCTGCGACCATGAATTCAATCTTGGAGGTCATCCGGTAGGCATCCCAATACCCGCCGTCCTTGATAAGCTCGGATGCTCGGGTCACCTCATCGATGACTTCCATGAGTTTAACGCAAAGGTTGGCGCGAGCCAGTAACTCGTCAGCCGACACAGGAACGAATTGTTTGTTGGAGACCATGTTACCATCCTCCTTTCAGCATCGCACTCATTTCCAAGTACCGCTTGAAGCAAGCAGCGGTAAATTCTATTGCGACTCGCTCGGCTGACATCGGATCAGACTCGTCAATGGTGACGTCTGACGTTTCGGGATTGCCGTTGTCGCAACCGTGCTGAATCACCAAAATGAAATTAGTTCTGGACCCGCGAAATCCGGTTAAAACGACTTCGTGAATTTCGATTCCGAAATTGTCCGCAACGATTACGGACTCTCCATCGCGTTCAATGATACGATAGCGCAACGGATGCGTGACCATGGATGCGTGCGGGCTCCACTTGGCCCGCGCAATGCAGTCGCTAATCATTTCAGCTACCAGTTCGATGTGTGTCGTCTGTGTGTTCATTTGATGCTTCCCCAGAAGTTATTGTTGCGATTCGTGTTGGCCTGAAACCCGTCAACGGTTAGGTAACCGGCAGTAATCCCAAGGCGGGCAAGGGCGTGCATGGCTGCAATGCGCTGCTTGTGATCTTGAACGTAAACGTGAAAACGCTCGTTGCCGTGCTTGATGGTTATAGCTGTTTTCATGGTCACGCTCCCAGGTTGTATTTTAGGCGTGTGCGGGCATGGCTGATGGCCCACTTGGCTTCCTGTCGCATCGCGGTGCGGTAAAAATCGCGCCGTGCCGGATCGCTGAAATTCATGGAAAACGTCCGCAAAAGCTGGGCGCGACCGATGAACCATTGGCAAGCGGGGTTGTTCTTCAGGATGTGTTTCATAACTCACCACCATCCTTTCTCGGCCCAAACGTCGGCATTCCAGGTGCCGGTCTCCTCATGCAACCGCTCCATCTGCTGGAGCGCGACGTACTCGTCGAGGCCGGCATCAACCGGCTTGTTGGCGGAGGCCAAGTCATCGAAGAACTTGGTCTGTTCATCGTGGTACAGGTAGTACTCACGAACGTGCTGATCTAGTGTGTCGGTGTGTGTCATGGCTGGTACTGGTTGGGTTACTTGCGGGACTTGCGTCCCAGAAACTGGAGGAGGGCTTGCCGGATTACCCAAGAGCGACTGCGGTCGTTCTTGTCGGCAAACGCATTTAGGCGGGCGAACAGCTCGGAATCAAGCTCGGTCGCCACAATGTGTCGGATGTCTTCCGTGTTGGTGGTGGTGCTGACCATGGCGCAGAGTGGACACCATGTTTGCAGGTTGGTCAACAAAAATGTTTACATTTTTTACGTGTAGCAAGGAAACACGAATTCAGAAGCATGGAGAGGCATGACAACGTACACAGTGGAATGGACCGTCACCGAGACCGTGTTCCCGCAGCCAAACCGTGAGATTGATGGCCGCATTTTGTCCAACGCGCCTGCTACCGTAAACTGCGGCGGCTTCACGCGAGTGCAGGCAATCTCGCCCAATCATGCGATTGCTCACATGAAAGAAGTTATCGGGCCGTATCGCCGTGCGATACTGAAAATCGCTTGACGGCGGCGTGATCGCCGTTTGGGTGCGTCCTTGTTGGGGCGCTGACCCACAGAAAAGCCAGCATCGTGAGCGACCACCCTGACCGGGAGTCCTGCCACGAACCAATCGGCAGCCAGAATCATCACCCGCTGGCTTAAGAGCGAAGGTCAAACCTAGTGAGCCGAGGGAGCAACCGTGTGCAATAGGCGCATCCGAGCGGTCCCCTCATGTCGAAGCGACACCCCGTCCAAGGCGCGTATTGCTCCAATCGACTGACAGCTTGCCCCCGCAAGGGGTGAGCTGTCTTCGCACCGTTACCCGAACCAAAACGCGGTAAAGCCCCAGTAGGCTTGCCCCGAGCGGCCCAGCCGCTACCTAGCCCGTATGAAACAGTTCCTCCGTACCATGTCGCTTCAGCGGATCGCTGATGTGCTGAAGCTCAAGCTCAACGGCACGTTGTTCAAGAGCCAGAGCAACTTGGACATTGTCGGAGGCCGGAACATTACCTTGGCCCAGACGGAAGCGGACAATTTGACCACAGTCACCGTCACTGCTGGGAAGAACGGGGTGCTGGGGTACTGGGGCAACTTCTACGACACCACCACGCAGACAGTAACCAGCACGACCGAAGCATACGTCATCAACTTGAACTCGGCTGATCCCCAGAATGACGGGGTGGTGGTGACGGACGGGAACAAGATCGTGCCGACGACGCCGGGCGTGTACAACATCAGCTTCTCCGCCCAGGTGTCCAACACGGACAGCCAGTTGCACGATGCGAGCTTCTGGTACCGCAAGAACGGGGTGGATGTGCCTTACTCGGCGTCTATACTGTCTATACCGAACAAGCATGGCGGCATCAACGGGCGGATCATCTTTTACGTGGACATCGTTTTCCGGTTGGAGGCCTCGGACTATGTGCAGCTTGCTTGGAGTGCGACTAGTACCGCTCTGTCATTGGAGACGATCCCAGCAGGCACGATTGCCCCCTCCCCTGTCAGTCCGAGCGTGATCGTGTCCGTGGTGCAGATCTGATGCGGTGGGTGGATGCCAGCTTCCGTCTTCCGATGTCCCAGAATATGCCTGTGGAGGTGGAACTGGCAGGCGGCGGGACGGAGCGGCGGGATACCGTGACGGGAGATTGGCGGGCGGTTGTCCGCTGGCGTACCGTGGTTGACACCGAGCCACCCAAGCGGAAGAAAAAGGTATGAGCGTCACCTATCGCGGCGAAACCTTTTCCGGCTACAACTCCCCGAAGAAGACACCCGGCGGGCGGAAGAAGTCCGCTGTCCTCGCCAAGAAGGGCAGCAAGGTAAAGTTGGTGCGGTTCGGAGATCCCAGCCTATCGATCAAGAAGGATCAGCCCGCACGGAAGAAAAGTTATTGCGCCCGCTCCGCCGGCCAAGGGAACACGGGCAACATCTTCTCGGCAAATTACTGGTCGAGGAAAGCCTGGAGCTGCTAGTTGGCTGGCCCGCTAGGAGTCGAACCTAGACCAAGCGAGTCAAAGTCGCTTGTGCTGCCATTACACCACGGGCCAAAGTAGTGGCCCCGCCAGTTTCGGTTGGTTTTCCCCTATGACTGGCCGGGGCTGTTGGCAACGCGGCTACCATGTAGCTCCCGCTCGTAGACTGTCAAGCGGGCAACCACGCCCTCCCGAGTGAGGACATGGGGCTGCCGCCTAGGGTCGCCATGCTCCCATGCTTTCACCGTATTCCGTGCGATTTGGAGCCTTTCAGCGAGCCGTTGCTGGCTTACCCCGTACTTGGCCCTAAAAGCCCGTAAAACGAAAGGAAAGCCATTTTCTGGTGTGTCTGGTGTCATGCTTTGGCCCATCGGATGGCGTTGTAGTTGGGCGGGATGCGGCCGCGCTTGTTCCAGAAGTAATGATATCCTTCATCAATAGCTTCGTAAAGCTCTGTGGGAGAAAGATCTGGGAGAGTCTTGGCGTTCTTCTTGGCCTGCCGGTCGTTGGGATCTTTGCGCTTAACGAGTACTTGCTGCCACTTGTTGCTTGGCCGGTGCTCCAGCGCCCAGTTCCGGGGGTATCGCTTTTGTTTCTTCACTCTTCGACCTTCACCATGACGCCACGAATCTCATCACGGACGTAACGAAGCAATTCGTTGACGTCGGTGAACCGCTCGTCGCCATGCTTGAGATAATTTCGCAGGGTCTGGTCAACGTGATGTAGCGTACGGAAAGCCTCGGCGCCATGAATTGCGTGCAAAGCCAACTCGTTTTCGTCGTCTCCAAACTCAAATGTGATCTTCATCCGCGTGCCTCCTTCGCCTGCTTGCGCCAGTAGTACTCGCTCGCGGTTTTGCACGCTAGCTTGCGCTTCAACTCCTTGATCTCCTCGCGGAGGTCAACAAGCTCGGCTTCAAGCTCCAATTTCTTCTCGGAGTAATCGCACAACTGACCTTCCATTTCAGTCAGTTGACGTTGGAGCGATCCAATTCGGAACTCGGCGCTACTTTCGGACAAGCGGGCGCCGGAGCGGATGAGAAGCGTGCTTAACCGCACGCGGAGTTTGTTGATGATGTTCATGGTCATTCGCAGGAGTAAATTTGATCAGCACGCTTGAGCCCAACAGGCCACGCCATGCCAGTAGTGAAGCTCTTGTCTTCAAAGATCACTCGATCCGTCGGCTGTACGGTGAAACGACCGTTCATCGTTCGGATGAACATAAACTCTTTGGCTTGCTCCGGTACTTCCGAGAATCCGTCCCCAACGGGAGCCACGGTGAACAGGTATTCCCCCATCACCTCACGGTCGTAGCACTTGGCCCTGCACCGCAGCGACCGCAGGAACGTGTACTCGGTGGCACTCCAGCCGTATCCGTAGCAGTCCCATTGCTGCGCGTGCTCTGGCTGCCATCCGTCTTCGGGGTACCGGTCATGCGCCAATGCATGGAGCGGCAGCCCCCGGTAGACTGCGCCGCTCTCCAGCATCACATTGCAGCCCCACATCTGCCCTGGGTGCGATACTAGCCCAAACCACACCGCTGGGACGAAGCCGATGGCGGCCCGATGGGTGAAGGATGAGTCTACCCAAACGTATTGATGCTTGGGCAGACTGCCGATCAGTGTGTGCATCCGCTGTGTGGGCCACAACGTAGCCCTCCTTACAAGGCCAAATTGTTTTGGCTGGTATTTTTTCGGGTAAAAACGGTTTTCCGAAATTGGTTTGGCCGTTTTCCCGGAGGCCAAATTGTTTTCGGGCCAGAATTTCCGGGTTAAAATCGAAATCCAAAATTCGATTTCGGAATTTGCCCGCCATTACGGGATGCCGGTCGGTGGATCGGCAACGGGATCGGCAGGCAGGCGGCCCGCGCCGCCCCGGCCCGACCGCCAACCCGACCGCCCGGCCGCCGGGCTTGGCTCCGCGCCCGCCCGACCGCCCGGCCGCGAGGCAGGCAGGCAGGCGCAAGCCCGGAGCAAGGCAGGCAAGCGCCGCCCGCGCCCGTAGTAAACGCGCCAAGGCAGGCGCCCGTTGCGCCCGCTTGTAAACAAAAAGCCCGCCAGGCGCCAAAGGCGCGCAAGCGGGCAAGGGAAAGGCGCGGGGAATTAACCGCCGCGCCCGGAGTGTAAGTTTGCGTTTACTTCATGCCGGCCGCCCTCCCGGCGGAATAGTAGGAAATCGGCGCGCATCCTGTGACCGCCTCCGGGCATTTACTCTCCCGAATGCGGGAAACGGAAAGGCGCATTCCGATTCCGTACCCTTGCGGGAATTCTTCCAAAGCAAGCAAGCGGGCAAAGAGGCGGGAAATGGTAATTACCTTTACCTCCGCGACCATCTTTCCATCCCGGAGAAAACGAACACGCCAAGCAACGGGGCGCGGAATCACGGGCCGCCCCTTTCCGCATGGACGCAAGCGTCCGAAAAGGAGCAAAAAGCTTCCCACTCCATTTCCCCGAAGGAAACGTAATAGAGGGAAAAGGCGGAATCCCAGGAAATGAGCGCCCGCAAGGCGCCCGAAGGCTCCCGCATTTCCCAGACGAAATCTTCCCGTTGGTGAAGGTTCATGCGTATTTACTCCCGAATTTACTGTCCGCAACTTCCTCCGCCTGCCTTGCAAGGTCCGCGAATCCTTCCTCCTCCAGCATTTCCCGCAGGCATTCGGCCGCCTGCGCAATCGCTTCGGCAAAGTTTTCCTCCGTTAACGGGCCGCCTTCCCATTCGCTTTGCCAATGGTCGCGGAAATCCATCCCGCACGGCAGGTCGGGCAGGTCGCGAATGGAAAGCCCGCCACACAGGCGCTTCGCCTGATAGTTAAGGCAGGCGCCCGCAAGCGCCCGCGCCCCTTTTCTCCGGAGTATTTCCTCCGCTTTGGCAAATGAGGCGCTCATTTGACACCTCCCGTCGCGACCACAAAGCCCGATTCATCTTTGCGGGCCGGCCCCTTTGCCCGGAGCCCGACTATTCTCCCGCGCCCGTCGAGGAAGCGTAAATCATGCAAGTCCCCGTCGATCACGGGCCGCCCGCCCCATTTCGCGGGCAAGGGCTCGCCTTTTTTCGTGTCAAATACGACCGCGACGTTTCCGCCGGCCCGCGCCAATTCAAGCGCCGTTTCCCCGTTGCATTCGCTCCGGGAGAATGTGAGAGAGTAATTTTCGGGCAGGCGGCCCGCGAGGAAAGCCCGAACGCGGGCCGCGTTTTTCGTGTAGTCGTAAAAGCGAATCGCGGGGAAGCGACGCATCAAGCAAACGCCAATTTGCCCGCCTAGGTTCTCCCAAGGGAGATCCGACGTTCCATTTAAGCGCACGCAAAGTTCCATCCCGAGACGCTCCGCCTTGCGTTGCGCGCTCGCGATGTCCTCCGCCAAGGTTTCCACGAATCCCTTGGCGTCGCGGAAAAAGGCCTTTGTCTTCGCGATGCGGGCATCTTGGACATTAGAAAAGGCTCCCATGCCCGCCAAGTTAAGGCAGGAAAACAGGCAGCCTTCGCTTGCGTGCGCGCAGACGTTGCGGCCCGACAGTGATCCGGGCGCAAGGTAAAGGATTGCGGTTAAATAGCCAAGGCTTTCGCCTTTCGTCGTCTTCGCGTTTTCTGTGGTCAATAGTTGCATAACTGGTTTCGTTTACTGGTTGGGTTACTGGTTGGGTTTACTTCATCCGGGCAAAGTGTAAGCAAAGGCGAGCCCGATAGCGGCGCCGACTAGGCAGCAAATAAGGGTTTCCCCGATGCGGCGGAGAGTGTCGGGCTTCATGCGCCACCCTCCCGCTCCGGGAATTCCCGCTTGTATTCCGCGAAGGCGCGGTCGAAGGCGGCGGCGCTTTCCCAGGCGCGGTCAAGGTCGCGTTCCGCCTCTCCACTGTTTACATAGGCGCGGAGTTGAATCTCCGCCCGTAGTGATTCGATAAACGCTGCTAGGTGGTTGGTATGCATTGCGGGCACACTGTGGTCAACCCCGCTTCCCGCTTACAAGCCCGAATCCTCCCGCCCCGCTTGTCAGTAGCGGCCCTAATCCTCCGCCTCATCCCGTATTACCTTGCCTTTCCGCCCGGCCCTGATTTGCAATTCGTCCGCCCGCTTAACCTTTCCCGCCCTTGTCTTCCCTCTCTCCCGCCTCCTCCCTTGCTCCCTCCCTTACAAGCCCGGAATCGGGCGGCCCGACCGATAAAGCCCGCAAAGCAGGCAAGGGAAGACCGCGAAAGCGGGCAATAGCTGGCAGGAAAGCCCGCTTTAATGTGCTAGTGAAGGCGGGCCGCATTGAAGAGGCTTGCGCCTGGCATAAGCGGGCCGGGCTTGCCCGGTACGGGATCCCGCTGCCCGCCCTACCGGCTCCGCCGCCGCCCGCTGCCCACCCCATCGGCCCCGACTCTGGCTCCGCCAGCCACGGGGGGGCGGGGGGTCAACAGCGCCACGGGCGGAGTAATTGGGATAAAACCACCCAAGAACTACAAAATTCGCAGTGCAGTCCGTTAGCTACGGCCAGTGCTGTGCCGCTGGCAGTGGAAGCTGACCTCACTCGTCTGGCAGCTAAAGCTGACTGCACTCCCACTGTCACTCCCCCTGCGGGGGAGTCGGAGGGGGAAAGGGGTTTTGGTCAAGCAGAAATTAGAAGTGGGGCTGATAATGCGGGAGTTACGGATAAGATTGTGAGTATGTGGCCGGAGGGTGGGGAGGGGATTGTGGGGAAGGTGTGTCGGAACAAGCAGTACAATGAGTTGAGAGTGATGGGGGAGAAAGGAGAGCTGTGGACGAAGGTGGGGAACTGGCAGTTTACAGGTGGGTTGGTAAGAGGGGAGCGGGTGCTGGTGAGGAAGATCTGGGGAAGCGGGGATGACACGGATGCGGAGTATGAAGTGGTGCGGAGGATGGATGTGAATGAGGACGTGCCGCAGGTGCCGACCGTAGTGGAGCAGCCGAAGTCAGAGTCAGGGTCAGACTCGGGGTCAGAGTCATCCGCAGTTCCCGAACAGGGAACGCCTGTGGCGATCCTGCCGCAGTTTCAGCGGGAGGAGCCGGATTATCCGCGTAAGCAGGAGTCAGCGGATGACTACATTGCCCGGATCAGGGCGGAGGCGGCCATGTGGGCCAATGGGCAGGGACAGTAGGCGCCATGCCCGAAGGAATTAAAACGGATGGCAGCCATGGCCGGACGACGTACTCACCGCAAAAGCTCGTCAATGACTTGGCGGTGGCTACGTTGGAGGGACGGGGGCTGGGCCTAAAGAAACACCCTCGGCTCGGGTATGTGACCGAGGAGGACAAACGACTATTTCAACGAATCGTGGGAATCACCGTGGAAGAATTCAACCAAAGACTCATCGGCAAACTGGACAACTTGGCTGACCGGATCGTGGACCGGATGCTCGATACCGTGGAGGACACACCACTCAACAGCCTCGGGTTTAACTTGGCCGTGGCGATTGATAAGCGGCAACGGCTGGCCGGGCTGAATGCCACGCAGGGGGCGAACGTCAACATCCAGGTCAACAACTACGGGAGCTTGAGCAAGGAGGAGATCGTCGCACGGTTAAGCGGAAAAGCCCCCGTGCCGACGATACAAGCCGCCCCCGTGGAGCTGCCCAACCCCAACGACATCGACGTCAAGAAACCCGTTGCAGCGACCGTAACTGGTTGATTTCTCTCCAAAGAGATTCGATCTCTTTGAAGTAGTTTTTGCGTTCTTCGACGGCTTTGCTCAACTGCACCCTCAAGGCGTGATTTTGCGCCGCTAGCTCCGCGCATTCGATGCCGGTCTGGCCGCCTTGGTGCGTCCTACGCAGTTCAGCGTTCTCCGTTTCCAGCGGTGCTAACTCGTTCTTGAGGAGGCCAACTTCCAGTTCGTACGCATTACACCGAGCGTTTACATCGCGGTAATTGTCAGCCAACTCATCGTACTGCTGGTCTAGTTGCATTAGCTCCCGCTCCAACTCACGGGCAAAGTTGGCTGACACGCGGTCAGGCCGGCTGACTTGCAGTAACTGCCTTATTGCCGCGTCCGTTCTTGGTGTGTCGCTCATAGTCCGCTTTCAGTTTGTTGTGCTCCTCTAGGAGTTGGTTGTACTGGTCGAGCAGCCCGAAGAACGCATCGGCCTGGCGGCCCGCGTGCCACTTCTGCTCCGGTGTCATTACCTTCATCGAGGCATTCATCGCTTCTGTCTGTTCTTGAAGTATTGGACCCTGTTGCGGCTGATGCCCAGCTCGGAAGCAATCTCCCGCTCCAGCCATCCTAGTTCAAAGTACAAACGGCGCACGCGATTGCCCAGCCGCTGCGCCTCTTCCGTATTGGTGAGCCTGCCTACTTTCATCCGAACCTCCACACGCGATCCCTGTCCGTCCAGAACAGGCCGAACTCCATCTTCACGCATACTTGGTTGCCCTCGTACTTGAGGATGATCACCGGCTCCAAGTCACCGCACGGGAACTTGATGAAGGTCATTTCTTCTTGGTGGCCTGCGCCTCCAGCATCTGCTGCTTGATGACAGCCAGCTCCTCTTTGCGCCACGGCTCGGACAGCATCTCCAATAGCTTGGCGGTCTCGACCGGCACCACCACGGATGCTTGGTGGCCCAACACCATGAGCGTATCCATCCAGATGTCGTAGCCCGCCGCCCGTGCTAGGTCGCAGAAGCCAAAGTCCTCCGAGATGAAGGCATTGGGCTCGTCGTAACGGATCGTCAGTTCCCGCTCGATGCGTGCGCGTAGCGCCTCATCGTTCTTCACCTCGGACAGCGCCGCCCAGATCTGTTTCATCCGATGCTCTGGCGTGTTCCTACCCTTCAGCTCCATTGGGAACAACTCCGGTACGAGCTTGGGCGCCTTGTTTGGGTCAACCAGCATGGCAACCCGGTCCACGTTTGCCAGGGCGATCTTCTTGAAGACGGGTACTTTGATCTTGGAGAAGCCAATGCTGGCCCGCTCGACGCGCTGCAAGCCCGCCTCATCCGGTTCCTCGCCCTTAATTGGGTGGACATGCCAATGCGTGTTAAGCGAACGCGACGAGTAGACTGCCGTCACGATGTCCCGGTCATGGCTGATCAGCCGCATGAGCGCACTGGCGGTCACATCCTCCCCATTACGCTGGGCCAGCACGTCCTTGTCCCAGAAAATCAGCTCATCAAACTTCTGTTCCACCGCGTAGTGGGCGATCTCGTTGCGGGCAATCTGCACCGCTGGCCCGTCCAACAGGATCCAGTCCAGCTTCACGTCAGGTATCTCCGCTGTTACCATTTGCAGGCTGGTGCGGAAATAGGACTTTGGGATGTCTCCCTTGAGTGGTGTGCCGATGAGGATGCGTTTTTGGGCCATTTCTGTACCTATGCCTAGGATTGGCAGCCGTTTAAGCCCAAAGTTCAACGACAAGGCACTTATTAGCGGAGTTAATAACCATCAGCATCTCACTTGTGAGACTTTACTGACGTTAGTGCTCACAATATTGGCAGTTATGGTCACAAAACGAGCGGTGGACGAGTGGTTGATCGAGCCGGACGTGGAAGGCGTACGGGAATACGCACGCTTGAGCATCTACGCCGAGCCGGAAGGGCTGAACATTGACGGCCAGGGGCTGATTCCGTGGTCCCAGTTGGAGTCCAGCCGCCTTACCTACGCAGTCAGGATGAAAAAGCGCCATGCAGCTCGCTGACCGCTACTACGCAGACGACTTCAAGCCCGATTTTGGCATTCCGTGGATCGCCAACCCGCCCGATGCGGAGCTGTTAAGCTGGCCGCATGACAAACTCGCCTCGTATCTGGCATTTCGGGAGCAGCGGAACAAGGAGGCGTTGGAAAACCCTGTCGGTGCAGGCTGGATTCTCCCGTCTTGGCAGACGGTGATGAACAACTGGGGCAAGTACACGAACCACATCATCCTCGGCGGCAACCGCTCGTCGAAATCCATGATCGCCAGCCGCCTTTGCGTGTGGGCGGCGGGTACGATCCCGGGTGCGGAGGTCCGCGCCTACCACGTCAACGAGGATCGCAGCATTGAAGACCAGCAGCGGATGGTCTGGGACGCTTTGCCGCTCGGCATCCGCAACCTACCGACCAAGAAAGGGTTGAACCACAGTG
>Ga0315909_10007276_pt1 | contig 12379 bp, 16 predicted proteins | sample LakEriMetagenome_11_FD_203527 | JGI IMG/M metagenome (GOLD analysis project Ga0315909, IMG submission 203527) | Freshwater fungal communities from buoy surface, Lake Erie, Ohio, United States - Buoy 2 MA125 | ecosystem: Environmental > Aquatic > Freshwater > Lake | place: USA: Lake Erie, Ohio...
TCTTCCAATATATCCCCGAAAACCGCTGTAATGACCCAAAGCGGGCCTTGTTTGGGCCAGCCTGCTCAGCCTTTAGACTAATGAGTACCAAACCTAAACAGACCTTACGGGGGCTAGTGCAACCGCGCTTGCATAACGTTTTGTTATCAGGCCCTACTAGGGGCGGTGAGGTTGCAGAGCTTGCCGAGCGTATCGGCCTGCCGCTTTTACCGTGGCAGCGTTTTGTCCTAGATGATATGCTCACAATAGATAAAAATAAACAATTTATTAGACGTACAAACCTAGCTATATGCGCCCGGCAAAACGGTAAGACTCATTTAGCGCGTATGCGTATTTTAGCGGGCCTGTTTTTGTTTAATGAGCGTAACCACATAGTAATAAGCTCTGCTAGGTCTATGGCCCTTACTACTTTTAGAGAGGTAGCTAACGCTATTGAAGATAGCGCAGACCTAAAGAAGCAACTAAAGAAAATACTTTATACAAACGGTAACGAGGCCATTATCTTAAAAAGTGGGGCTAGGTTAGATGTTAGAGCTGCTACTCGCGATAGCTCTAGAGGTGCTAGCGCTGACTTTCTGTTTATAGATGAGTTACGCGAGATAGACCAAGAAGCCTACGCAGCTGCTCTACCTGTAACCCGCGCTAGGCCTAATAGTCAGACCCTAATGGCTAGTAATGCTGGAGATGCCTTTAGCACTACGCTTAACGACTTACGCGAGCGCTGCCAGAGTAACCCGCCGCCTTCTTTAGGCTATTACGAATATAGCGCCCCGCCATTTTGCGCCCTAGATGACCGTAAAGCGTGGGCAGCTGCTAACCCGGCGCTAGGCATACTAATAACTGAAGAAACCTTGCAAGAAGCTCTAACGGTGCAGACTACAGAGCAATTTAGGACAGAGAGCCTTAGCCAATGGATAGATAGCTTGCAAAGCCCGTGGCCTTTTGGCTCTGTTGAAGATAGCAGCGATATAAACCTAAAGATGAGCCCCGGGCCGCTTACTGTTTTTGCCTTTGACGTTAGCCCTAGCCGCCGTGATGCCAGCCTAGTTATGGGCCAGCTGCTACCTAATGGCAAGATAGGCCTAGCAGTACTAGAAACCTACAGCTCACAGGTAGCAGTAGATGAAGTTGTAGTAGCAGCCTCTATAAAAAAATGGGCTGACCTGTATTACCCGCGTTTAGTCTGCTACGACAAATACACTACTGCCAGTATTGCTCAAAGGCTACAAAATGCAGGCGTACAGACCCGGGATATATCGGGGCAGACCTTTTACACCGCCTGTAGCGATATGTACGATGCTTTAGTAAATGACCGCTTGCGCCATAGCGGGCAAGATGCGCTAATTCAACAAATGGCTAACTGCGCAGCTAAACAGACCCCAGATGCTTGGCGTATTGTAAGGCGTAAATCTGCCGGGCCTGTAGATATACCTATAGGCCTTGCTATGGTTATTCACATATTGGCGCAACCTGTAGCAGAGGCAAAGGTATACGCCTAGACACGCCCAAGCCTAAACTCTGTACCTATACTTGACTTTTAGGTAATAATGCCCCTATGGGATTACTGCAAACTATAGGCCTGCGTAAAAAAGACGTAGAGGCGCAATTATCGCCGCCTATTATGCAACAAACTTACGGCGCGGGCGTTTATACGTTTGGCGGTTTATACAATACAAACGGCGTACCATTTATAGATAGAAACTTAGCCTTGCAAGTACCCGCGGTAAGTAGATGCCGTAACTTAATCTGTGGCGTTATTGCAAGTATAGATTTAGAGCTAATACAAAAAAGTACAGGCCGTAAATTACAGAGCCCTGTTTGGTTAGACCAACCGGACATAAGACAGCCACGCAGCGTTACCATAAGTTACACCGTGGACAGTTTACTTTTATACGGCGTGGCCTATTGGCGCGTTACGTCTTTGTATGAAGATGACGGCAGACCTAGCGGTTTTGAGTGGGTAGCTAATACCCGCGTTACAGTAACTACAGATAATTACGGCGATGAAGTAGATTATTACTCAATAAATGGGCAGCGCGTACCAGATAGCGGCGTAGGGTCTTTAGTAACTTTTCAAAGTTTGTTACCCGGGGTATTAGAAACAGGCGGGCGCACAATACAGGCCGCGTTAGATATACAAAAAGCGGCAAGCGTTGCAGCTGCTACACCTATGGCAACAGGATTTATTAAGAATAGTGGGGCAGATTTACCAGAGGCACAAATTAGCGGCCTACTGGCAGCGTGGAAAGCCGCGCGTAACTCACGCAGTACGGCTTATTTAACTAGCACGTTAGATTATCAAACTGTGGGTTACTCACCTAAAGAAATGATGTATAACGAGGCATCACAGTATTTAGCTACAGAAATAGCGCGTTTAATGAACGTACCGGCATATTACATAAGCGCGGATATGAATAACTCAATGACTTACCAAAATATAATAGACGGGCGCAAAGAGTTTGTAGCTTACTCATTACAGCCGTTTATAAGCGCTATTGAAAACAGGCTTAGTATGGACGACGTAACCCGCCGAGGTAATCAGGTGCGTTTTGCGTTAGATACAACATTTTTACGCGCTGATACTTTAGCGCGTTTGGAAGCTATAGAAAAAATGCTAACGCTAGGTCTTATAGATGTAGAGCAGGCACAAAGTATGGAACAGCTAAGCCCTAATGGACTAACAGAGAGGCCAAACAATGCTATTAACATTTAGCGGCAACATAGAGGCAGTAGATAACGGCGATAGGCGCACGATTAGCGGCAAAATTGCACCTTATGGAGAAGTAGGTAACACAAGCGCCGGGCGCGTAGTTTTTGCAGAAAACTCTATAACCGTGCCAGAGCCAAGCAAGGTAAAACTTTTAATGCAACACGATAACAGCAAGCCGGTAGGACGTATGCAAAGCGTTACCAGTAATAAGACCGGGTTATATGCCAGCTTTAAGGTAAGCGCTAGCACACGCGGTAGTGATGCAATTTTACTTGCACAAGAACAGCTAATGGACGGGCTGAGTGTAGGCGTAGAGGTAGAGGACTCACGCCAAGAAAAAGATTATCTGCTAGTTACGGCTGCTACCTTAAAAGAGGTATCTCTAGTAGAGAGCGCTGCATTTCCAAGCGCTGCCGTGTTAAAAATTGCTGCACAAGAAAACGCAGTAGATAACCAACCAACAGAAACGAAAGGTGAAACCGTGGACAAAGCCCCGGAAGAAATGGCATCAGAGGCAACATTTTTGCCAGACGGTGCAACAGTAACGCTAAAGAGCGTTAGCTATAAAGATGATGAGGCCGCGGGCGCTACTGAACCAGTAGAAGCCGCGCGCAAAATTATTAGACCAAGTGCGCTTAACTCACAAAGAGTACGCACACCAATTACATCTATGGGCGCATACACAGAGCATAAAATTAAAGCTGCTCTAGGTAATGATGAATCAAAGCTATACGTAACAGCTGCAGATGACAGCTGGACTACAAACCCAGCCTTTAATCCAACGCAATATCTAACAGAGTTCATTAGTAACACACGTTTTCCACGCAGCGCTGTAGATGCTTGCAGCCGTGGAGTTTTGCCACCTAAAGGCAACACAATTAACGTACCTGCACTTGTAGACTCCAACGGCGGTTTATCAGGTGTAGCACCTACTGTTACTGTAGAGCCAGAGGCTGGAGCTGTATCTAATACAGGTATGGTTACTGAGTATCTAACTGGTACTGTAAATAAGTACTCGGGTATGAATACGCTAAGTATTGAGTTGCTTGAGCGCACAGATAATCCAAGCTTCTTTCAGGAACTTACACAGCAAATGCAAAACGCATATATGAACGCAACAGACCAAGCGGTAATTTCTGCAATTAACGCAACAGGCTTTACTAGCACAGGCGTAGCAGCTACAGCGGCAGGTTTAATTTCTTACACCGCTGAAAGTACAGCTAACGTTTACAAAAACAGCGGTTACTTTGCGCAAAACTTTGTAGGCAGCACAGGTATCTATAATCTATTACTAGGTGCAGTAGATACCACAGGCCGCCCAATTTTTAACGCTTATCAGCCAAATGCGGCAGCACTTGCTAACGCAGCTGGACAGGTAGCTAATAACTCTGTACGCGGTAACGTATTAGGTCTAGACCTTTATGTAGATAGATTTATGACCGCTGGCGTAGCTGATAACTCAGCATTTATTCTTGCGCCAGAGGCATTTACTGTTTATGAAAGCCCTCAGGCTTATATGAGCGTAAACGTAGTATCAAATCTACAGGTACAAGTAGCTATCTATGGCTTTATGGCAACTATTGCAAAAATCCCATACGGTATCTGCCGCCTAAATATCGCTTAATAAATAACTAATAGTCTGGTAGGGCCTTAGCCCTTTGGCTCTACCAGACCTACAAAGAAAGGTACAAATATGCCGGCTACTTATGTAACAGCTGCAACACTTAAAGCATCACTTGGCGTAGGCACTTTGTACGACTCTTACACTTGGATAGAGGACACTTGCCAGACGGCGCAAGATTTAATAAACGGTTTTCTATGGTTTGACTCTGCACCTGTAGTTGGGACAGCGTTAGTAAGTAACGTAGCTACAGTAATGATAGCCAACCCCGGCCTATTTACTACTGGTCAAACCGTCACAGTAGCCGGGGCTGGCACTACTTTTAACGGAAGCTACACAATTACTAGTACCTTACCTTTTAGTTCTGGTAGCACTAGCCTATTACCAGCGTTTAATTTACAGCTTAACTATTACCAGTACCCACAGGGTTACAGCTTTATACAATATGCAAAAACGGCAGCTGACCAAAACTTTAGGCGCGTAGTACCTAGTGGCACTATGACGGGTGATGATACAAAGACGGCTACTTACGCTAATACACCTGCTATAAACGCAGCTGCACTTATGCTAGCTGAGAATATCTGGACTAGCCGTTTTAGCACACAAAACGGCGGCGTGAGCGTAGACGGTTACAGCCCTAGCCCGTTTAAGATGAGTAATACTTTAATGGCATCTATACGCGGTTTGTTAGCGCCTTACTTATCGCCTAATGCTATGGTGGGATAATGCCAGCCGCGATTACTACACTACGCTCTACTATAGCCGCTGCCTTAGCTAATAACTCTGTTTGGAGTACGTTTAGTTTTCCACCTAGCACAATAGTAGCTAACAGCGTAGTAGTAGCCCCGGCAGACCCTTATTTAACCCCTAGCAATAATAAACAGGCAACTATATCGCCTATGGCCAATTTCAAAATTATTATGACCGTGCCTATGTTTTCTAATGAAGGCAACCTACAAGGCATTGAAGATACGATAGTAGCCGTGTTTGATAAATTAGCTGCTAGCTCTATCGTTTTTAATGTTACCGCTGTTAGCGCGCCTAGCGTACTAACTTTACCAAGCGGTGATTTACTTACAAGTGATTTACAAATATCCGTACTAACGAGCTGGAGCTAAAATGGCACTAACAGATGAAGAAAAAGCGTTTTTAATCAAAATAGGCCAAGAACTGCCTATAGAGGTTAAAGAAACAAAAAAACAAAAAGAAACACCCACAGAAACACCGACACTACAGAAAGAGGAATAACTAATGGCCATATTTTTATCTAATGGCGTAGTAGTTACGCTTAACAGCGTGGCCTTATCAGACCACGTTACTAGCGCAACTATCAACCGCTCATTTGACGAACTGGAAGTAACAGCTATGGGTAAGTCATATTGCCCGGTTATTGCGTAAGCAAATAACATGAATTGCGCTATATCGGTGAAGGCCGCCAAGAAAACGGTTAATACCGAGGCAACCTGCTTAGGCAGAGAGTCCGTAACGACTACACGCGCAACCCCTAGAAATAGGGTGAAGATATAGTCTGAACTGCATCAATGGTAAAGATGCAGAGGTAAACAGAAATGCTTTACCCGCCGCAAGGTAGTAACAAATTGGATACAGCTCACAAGTTCGTCAAAGGTTTAGAGGCAAGCACTATCACGCTTGATTTTCTAAACGATACGGCAGCATCAAACGTACTTGCAACCTTGCAAGCTGCGTGGGGTACTACTGTAACGCTAACCCTAAAACAAACTAGCGCTGCTACAAGTGCTACTAACCCGCTGTATAGCACTACAGTTTTGGTAAATAACACTACTGATATTAACGGCGCTGTTGGCGATATTTCCACACAAAGCATTACATTTACTTGTAATTCACCTATAGTAATTACTACAAGCTGATAACTAGACAAAGGGGCAACAATGGCACAACTTAAAATAACAAGGGCAGACGGTAGCGTAACTGAGCATAAGATTACGCCCCGTATTGAGTATGCCTTTGAGCTGTATGCTAAAAAAGGTTTTCATAAAGCCTTTAGAGATGATGAAAAGCAAAGTGATGTTTACTGGCTTGCTTGGGAGTGTTTACGCACTAGCGGGGAAGTAGTAAAAAGTTTTGGGGCAGAGTTTCTAGAAACCTTAGCTAAAGTTGAGGTTTTAGATGATGACCCTTTGGAATAGTGGGGCGCGGTAGCTTTGGCTATCTAATCGCACAAGTGGCGGTAGAAACAGGCATAGCGCCCCAGTATTTATTAGATTTAGATGAAATGATGTTTAGTAATATATTAAAAGTTTTAACAGATAAAGCTAAGGCGGTGCAAGATGCCAACAGAGTTAAGAGGCGCTATTGAAGCGCGCAAAGCATTACGCAAGTTTACGCCAGAATTATCTAAAGAATTGCAAAAAGAAATGGTGGCTTTATTAAAACCTATAGTCACAGTTGCCCGCGGTTTTATACCTGCTACTGTTTTAAGCGGGTGGAGTAAGGCAGAGGCTAGCGATACTAAATATAGACAATTTCCAAGATTTGATGCAGCTGCCGCTAGGAGAGGCATAGGTTATAGGACAGCGCCTAGTAAAGTTAATAGAAACGGTTTTAGAGCTTTAGCGCGTATAGCTAACGTAAGCGCTGCCGGTGCTATTTATGAAACTTCCGGGCGGCTTAACCCACAAGGCAGACCACAAGGGCCTGTAGTAGACCGTTATATAAATGGCGTATACGACAAGACCACGGCAACCGGTAAACAATATTCTAAGAGCTTGAACCCTAACGCTGGTAAACAGTTTATAGATGCCCTAGATGCCACAGGTAAAATAGTAGATGCTAATAATCAAACAGGCGCGGGGCGTAGGTCTAGAAAGATGAGAGGCCGGGCTATCTATAGAGCGTGGGCCGAAGATGGCGGCAAGACTAATGCAGCTGTAATTAAAGCTATAGAAAAAACAAAAATTATATTTAATAATAATTTTAAGTCGGTGGCATAATGGCTGTAGACCCACAAGTAGTAGTAAATATAGCCTCTGAGTTTACAGGCAAAAAAGCGTTTACACAGGCAGAAACAGCAACTACTAAACTTGGTAAAACTACAAAAAACTTAGGCAAAACTTTAGCAAAAACGTTTAGTGTAGCTGCTGTCTTAGCGTTTGGTAGGGCAGTAGCTAGGGCGTTTAGCGATGCACAAAAAGAGGCTGCATTATTAGCCAATAGCTTAGACTCAATAAACCTAGCGTTTGCTGCACCATTTATAGGACAATTTATAGACAAACTAGCTTTAGCTACAGGCAAGGCAGGCGGCGATTTAACTAATGCGTTTATAAAATTATCACAAGCTACAGGCGATGCAACTACAGCACAAAAATTATTACAGACAGCCTTAGATATAAACGGAGCTACAGGCAAAGATTTACAAAGCGTAAGCGTAGCTTTAGGTAAAGCATTTCAAGGTGAAACTACAGCGCTAGCAAAATTAGGTATAGGTTATACACAGGCAGAATTACAAGGCGTAAAGTTTGATGAATTATTAAAATTACTAAATAGTAGGTTTGGCGGCTCAGCTGCTAAAGCTGCCGACACTTACGCAGGTAAGTTAGCAAGAATAGGACAAGCGGCAGATTTAGCTAAAGAAAAAATAGGTGAAGGTTTTGTAGATGGGCTTGAAGAGTCAGGGGTTAGCGTTGAAGAGTTCCAAGAAGCAATAATTAACTTAGGTACAAATATAGGCAGAGCCTTAGGTAAAATTACAGCGTTTGCAGGTAAAATAGGTGAAGAGTTTGATAAATTAAAAGATAACCCAGTAATTGCTTTGATGTTAAAAATATCTCAAACTATAGGAGCATTACGCGGTTTTGATACACTAGGTAAATTATTTGAGCCTGGCCCGGCTGAGGACCCAGCTAAAGTACGCGCAGCTGCACGTCTTAGACGTCAAATCTATAGACAAGAACAAGAAAATCTTAAAAAAAATCTAACATTAACAAAGGCATTAACTAAAGAAAAGAAAGACCAATTAGCCTTAGATAAGGCTGCCCTAGCTTTAGGCAAGGGTGAAGGTATATTTGACCTAGATAAAATACAAGTACAGGCAGCGCTACTAGCTAAGCAAGATGAAATTAACAAGCTAGGCTTAAATGCTACAGACCAGCAAAAACTACAACTAGCTAATGACCTAACGCGCTTATCTATTAAAAAAACTATGGCAGAGCTAGAAGATGCTATAGCCGCTAAAGATGTAGAGGCTGCTACACGCCTTGCTAAGAAACTTAATTTAGATTTAGCAATACTAGGCGCTCTGCAAGGCCAAGAGTTTAAGCTACAAGATATAAACGATATTTTAGAAAAGTTTAAGCCAAAACAGCTTATAGATATAGATAACTTAAACGAGGCTTTATTATTGCTAGGTAAAATGGCAGGCTTAAAAATAAACCCTAATTTAGGCGCTACACCTATTACACCTATTACACCTATTACGCCTATTACGCCTATTACGCCTCAAGTACCGGCTAAAGTGCCGGCTACTAATGTAGCTAGTCAAATTGCAACACTAACTAGCTTACGGGCTGCTACTAGCACAGGTACGGGTATTAACTTTTTATTAAAAGAGCAGATAGATACGCTTACAGATGCTATGAGTACTAACGCGCTTAATGCGCTAGGTGATGAGCAAGCAAGATTAAGAGCTATGGGCATATTTGATACACCGGGTATAGGCGCGGGCTCTACCTTTGACCCTGCCCGTTTCCGTATGGCAGATAACATAACAGTAAACGTAAATGCAGGTGTAGTAGGTAGTGAGGACACAATAAGCCTAGCCGTGCAAAGAGCTATATTAGATTTAGAGCGTAAGGGCGACCCGTTGCGTTACACCGGTGGGCTATGACCCTGCCAGTAATAAACGCTATTATTAACTTTAGTACTGGCCCTAGTTTTGCGCAAGCTATGATTTTAGGTGAGGGCATATTAGATACAAATATATTAAGCGATAGCGCGGCAGTAATTGTAGACGTGTCGGACGTAGTGGACTCAATACAAACTAATAGAGGCCGTAACCCACAGGCTGACCAATTCCAAACAGGTACATTAACTTTAAGAATAGTAGACCAAAACGGCGATTTTAACCCACAAAATCCTAGCAGCCCTTATTTTGGTTTGCTTGACCCTATGCGTAAGGTAGCTATATCAGCTACTTACAGCGGTGTTACTTACCCTATCTTTAGCGGCTTTATTACTAGCTATAGCACTACTACACCTAAAAATGCGTTAGACGTTGTTTATACCACAATAACGGCAGTAGATGCGTTTAGACTTGCCCAAAATGCACAGATAGCCACAGTAACAGGAGCTACCGCGGGCGACTTATCCGGCACACGCATTAACCAGATTTTAGACCAGATAGGTTGGCCTACCTCTATGCGTGATGTAGATGCCGGCTTAACTACACTACAGGCAGACCCCGGCACAGCCCGTACCAGCCTTGCAGCTATGCAGACGGTTACCCTAAGTGAGTACGGGGCGCTTTATGTAGATGCTACCGGTAGCTTTGTATTTCAAGATAGGCAAGTTACTACAGCTAGCATAGGCGGCACACCTACCGTGTTTAACGATAACGGCACAAATATAGGTTATTTTGATGCAGTTTGGCGTTTAGATGATACTTTGGTATTTAACGCAGCTAGCATTACACGCACGGGCGGTACTACGCAGCTAGCCATAGACCAACCAAGCATAGATAAATACTTTACACACAGCTATAACCAACAAAATCTACTAATGCAGACAGATGCCGCGGCCCTAGATTACGCGCAAGCCTATGTAGCTAGCCGTAAAGAAACCTCTATTAGATGTGATGCCATTACCCTAGATTTATACACAGATAACTATAATGCCGGCATAATCGCCGCCCTAGATTTAGATTTTTTTGACCCTATAACTATTACTACAAACCAACCGGGCTCATCTACTTTAACTAAGACTTTACAGGTGTTTGGCGTAGCTATGGCAATTACGCCTAACAGCTGGAAAACGACACTAACCACACTAGAGCCGATAATAGACGGCTTTATACTAGACTCAAGCCTATACGGGGTGCTAGACACCGGCGTATTGGCCTATTAGGGGGTAACAATGGCAGCGGGCTTAGGATTTAAGACCTTTACTACAGGTGAGGTTTTAACAGCCGCCGACGTAAACGGCTATTTAATGCAAGGCGTATTAGTTTTTGCTAGTGAGGCAGCTAGAAACTCTGCAATAACTAGCCCACAAGAAGGCCAGTTTGCATTTACTAAAGATACTAACAGCTTATGGTATTACACAGGTAGCGCGTGGGCAGCTAGCGGCGCAACAGGTGATATAGAGGGCGTTACAGCTGGTACAGGTATTAGCGGCGGTGGCACTAGCGGCACAGTAACTATTACTAACTCTATGGCTACAGAAATTACAGCTAAAGCCGATTTAATTGTAGGCACAGGTAACGCAGCATTTGATAATTTAGCAGTAGGTGCAAACGGCACAGTTTTAACAGCCGATAGCACAGTATCACCAACAGGGTTGAAATGGGCTGCCCCTGCTGCTGGTTCTTTAACTCTAATTGCTAGCGGTTCTCTTAGCGGTTCAACTTTTACAATAAGTAGCATACCTCAGACTTACTCAGATATTAGACTTTATCTATTTAATTGGTCTGCCAATAATAATGGTGATTTAGTCTGGAAAATAAATAACACTACGGCCAATACTTACTACTATATTGCCTCAAGCAACGCTGCCATAAATAATACGGGGACAGGCGGGAGCGGTATTAGGTTATCTTCTAGCATAACTCAAGCCGCTTATACTTCTAATATGGGTTGTTTAGAAATATTAAATTACACTAGCACTACTGCTTTCAAACCTATTCGCGGATTTTCATTAAATCAACAAAATGGGCCTTATCTTGAGTCTTATTATGGTGGTGGCGCATTTGCTGACAACACAGCTGTCACCAGTATTGTTTTAGACCCTGAGTCAACTAACACTTTTGATAATGGAACTTACGCTCTCTATGGCATTAACTAAGAATTGAGGAACAATGATACGCGTTGAACACAATGTCACAACTGGTCAGATTTTAGAAATTGAACTAACACCTAAAGAAATTGAAGAAAAACAAGCACAGGCCGCTTTAGTCGCAGCAGAAAAAGCTGAGGCACAAGCCAAACGCCAAACCGCCCTGGCTAAACTTGCAGCTTTAGGGCTTGAACAAGATGATGTAAAGGCTCTTGGCCTCTAGCATAATCCCTCAATATTATTCTAAAATAAATTACTATGCTAACGAGCTATAACGGCTGGCCTGCCAGTAAAGACCCGGCAGAAATAGGCATAAAGAGTTATCCAGTACCCGGCACTAATAGGAAACTTAGATGCGCTGAGGCTGTAGCACCTTTGCTAGTAGGTTTTGCCGCTGAGTTCCACGCGCTAATAGAGCCAATAGATGAAGGCGGCCTAGATGAGTGGGGCTACGCATTTAGAGATGTAAGGGGCGTGGTCGGTAAACTTAGCTGCCATAGCAGCGGTACAGCTATAGACCTAAACGCTACTAAACACCCGCTGACTAAACGCGGTACATTTCCAACTGAGAAAGTGCCAATGATTAAGGCGCTATGTAAAAAGTACGGGCTAACCTGGGGCGGCGAGTGGACACGCGCGGATGAAATGCACTTTGAGGTAGCTGTAAATGAGGCTAAAGCCGCTAAGATAATCTCAAAGTTAGGATTAACAAATGCCAATTAGTACGCAGGTAACTATAACTACAACCGCTAGCATTATTGTATCTGCCAATTCTTACAAAAATATTTATTTACATAATTTAGGCGGTGGAGCTATTTACTTAGGCGGGTCAAACGTAACTACTAGCAACGGCTATAAGCTAGATAACGGCGATAAATTAACTCTTATTATTGGGGATACAGAGGCATTATATGGCGTTGCTGCTAGCGGTACTCATACGTTAGCGGTACTTGCACAAAAATAACTAAGGGGCATTTAGGAGCAAAAATGAACAAGAAAAAACTAGAGGCGGCTGCGTGGAG
>Ga0315909_10007277_pt1 | contig 12379 bp, 5 predicted proteins | sample LakEriMetagenome_11_FD_203527 | JGI IMG/M metagenome (GOLD analysis project Ga0315909, IMG submission 203527) | Freshwater fungal communities from buoy surface, Lake Erie, Ohio, United States - Buoy 2 MA125 | ecosystem: Environmental > Aquatic > Freshwater > Lake | place: USA: Lake Erie, Ohio...
CTTGCAGGCGTACAAGGGACGGGCAGAACGCTGACCTTGGATGTTTCCGCCAACAGCGAGATGAACATCAATGCGCCCGCCAACCTTACGCAATTAATCAAGGACTCTTCTGGTACACTAACGCTATCCAGTGTCCTCAATGGGAATCTTCAATCCAGACAAGGTATCACCAGAATCAGCGGGCAAATTAATGGATCAGTGACCATATCAAATGGCTCAATACTTAAGGGCAACGGGACAATATCGGGCAACCTTACTAACGCGGGAGTTGCTGCTCCAGGAAACTCCCCGGGCGTTCTCAACATCATCGGCTCCTACACATCATCAGCAGGCTCATTCTATGAAGCCGAAATAGCTGGCAACGGTGGCCCAGGGTCTCCGAACGGACATGATATGATATCTGTAACCGGCTCACCTGGAACCTTTGTTATTCAGCCAAACTCTGGTTTAAGGTTACTAAAGCTGAATGGCTTCGAGCCTTCACTTGGCGAAAACTTCAGATTAATAAACGCATCGGGTGGAATCACCGGAGATTACGCCACAATCAGCAGTCAATTCAGCCAATGGCTTCTTTATGATAGATCCTCAGGGCGGCTTTTTGCGACTGGGCTACTTCCCGGTCAAACCTTCTCACAGGTTATCCCGTCTTATGGAGATATCATTTGGGAAAATGCGGTGTCGATCAAATCGAGCGATCCAGTTAACGGATACACTGGCACCTTTGATGGGACCACAACCCTAGGACAGGCAATACTGACGATCCTCTCCGGCGATCCGCTCCCAGGGTCGACGGACGCATCACCCTATCTAGTCGCGCCCTCGGTATTAATCTCTACAATCCGCGATGAAAGTTATAACCTTTTTTCCCTTCTTCAAGGTCGGCGATTTGAAAGGGCCCAGTTGCCTCAACCAGGCTGGACGGGATTTGCACAATACAACCAATTGTCAGGAAGAACGTCAGGCAGCAACAGCTTCTCATCCTCCGGTGCGACTTTAGGATTGATTTGCGACTTAACGCGCACCTCTTCAGTCCAATTTGCGGCCTCTAACAGCAAAAACCAGGCGACATTCGTCAATAATCATGGGCGATTTAGTGGTAACGGATTCAACGTATCGGCTTCTTTTTCCACATTAATTGGCACTAACGACGCAGTCTTTATTGACGCTTGCGTAAGCGCCGGAAGAAACCGGGTGACGACTTATAGAAACACCTTCTTCGGATCACAAAATTCGGCAAGCGATACCTCGAACTTTGGCGCATTCACCAGACTTGGAACAGGCTGCTTACTTCTAAAGTCACTGAGCATAACGCCTTACGTCGGCCTCGATCACGTAAGGGTAGCAGGATGCTCTGCTGTTGAAAACGGGGATCTGTCAGCCTTAACAGCTAAAGTAAAAGCAACCAGTTCACAAAGAGCTTTAATTGGCGCAACTTTTGACTGGGTCGACAACAAAGGCCCAAGTTCAACTAAGCTATCCCTTAGTCTAGAAGCCTTTGATGAGCTAGGGACATCAACAAGTGAAGTAGCCTTCACGGGGCTAAACACCCCTCAAGACACACTAAAACAAATTACCAGAAATAAGGGCGGCCTCCGAATCACTCCACGCGCAGAATACTCACCCGACAAAGTTAATACTTTCTACCTCAACTACACCCACTTAAACTCTGAGGGAGAAGTCTTTGACTCGTTTAATTTTGGTTTTAGACGCTCTTTCTGAAGCAAACATGTTTACGTTCTTTTTTGTGAACTGAACTTTAGCTTATGATGTAGTTCTCGTACAAGAGTCCTCCCAGGCGGGGTCTACGATACAGAACACCTGCGCGACATGGTTAAACAATAACCTAGGGTAAACTACTCTCGCCACACCCGCCGACCTATTCCGTTCCCAGAAAGGGAAAGCGGCCCCCGATAGCGGCGGGGAAGTGCTCCCGACTCCAGGCCCTGCGGCGCCAGTGGATCGGGATGCCGGCCTTGGCCAGGGCTGACTCGACAGCGAGGACTTAGGACGGCCTGCGGCCGACAAAGGATTTGAAAGTGACTACGGCAGAGAGCTGGTGGGCGCGCACCAGCTCGCACCATGACGATACCGCTAGAACATACCCTGCGGCAAGGGTCAGCGCAACCGCTGCTCATGGGCCTGCCTGGCGAGCCTGGCCGCTATGGCCTTGCGGTAATCTTCGGCCCGAGCCTTCGCAGCGGCCAAATCGGCCGGGGAGAGGCTGGCTTCCAAGTCGGACAGGGCGCGGGCGGCCTTGGCATCACGCGGACCGACCATCAGCCGAAGGGTATAGGCCTCCACGAGGTCCTTGGGGACACCTTCACCGCGCTGATAGGCGCCGGCGAGCCAGCCCTGGGCGCTGGCTTCACCTTGCTCCGCGGCCTTCCGCCACCAGCTGGCGGCCAGCACGGGATCCTTGGCCATGCCGAGGCCATAACCATAGCAAAGGCCGAGACTTGCCTGCCCGGAGGCATCGCCTTGTTCGGCCGCCTTCCGCCACCAAGCGCTGGCGGCTTGTAGATCCTTGGCGACCCCTTTGCCGGTGAAGAGATGCATCCCCATCTTCACCTGCGCGGGGGCTTCGCCTTGCTCGGCAGCCTTGCGATACCAGACAACGGCTTGCTCGTCTCCGCCCGGTACGATGCCCTGGGCATAAGCCGCCCCGAGAAATGACTGCGCCCGCGCTTCGCCCATTTCCGCGGCCCGCCGCCAGAGAGCGACGGCCGCGACGGAGTCGGCTCGGACGCCTTCGCCACGTTGATAGCAAGAGCCGAGGTTGACCATGGCCCGCGGATTGCCCAGGTCCACCGCTTTGCGATACCAAGACACGGCTTCCGCATGATCCTGCGGGACGCCCTCCCCCGCGGAATAGGCAAACGCCATGATCACCTGCGCGTTCGAGTCGGCGACGGCCGCACGACGGAGCCAGTGGAAGGCCTTCTCGTAATCTTGCTTCACGCCTTGGCCGACGAAATAGCAGAACCCAAGCATGGACTGCCCCTCCGCCTCGCCTTTTTCGGCCCGCTTGCGGCTGGCCTCGAAGTGGTCGACTTCGGCGGGGCTCAGCCCGGCGTCGAGCCAGGCGGCCATCAGCAGGAGCGGGGCAACGAGAATGCAACGCATAAGGGTAATATAACTACGGGACCAAGACAGGGTCAACCCCTGGTGCGCCTCACTACCCTACCCCGCCGCGCGGATGCGCTCCCAGAAGGGGAAGTAGCCGCGGGTGGCGTGCGGGAAGTGCTCCCGATCCCAGGCCCGACGGCGCCAGTGGATCGGGATGCCGACCTTGGCCAAGGCGGACTCGATGGCGAGGGCCTCCGACAGCCAGGGGCCGACAAAGGGTCGGAAAGCGACGACGGATTGGAGCTGGTGCTTGCGAGCCCAGTCCACGATGGAGGCCGCCAAGTCAGAGGTTTCCGCAGTCGAGACTTCAGCCCCGAAATGGGAGGTGGCGCGCTGGGCACCGTCGCTGAGCGCTGCCCGCGTCCAGTCGGCAACCTTGGGTGACCAGCCGGCAGAGGCGGCCAAGCGTTCCGTCCAAGGGGCATTGATGGCGGCCAACCTTAGGCCCGCGAGTTCACCGCGTTCGACGGCGAGGTCCTCGGGGTGTAGCCACAGACCGACGGGGCCAGCGGCGTCCAAGCCCGCTAAGGCACCTGGAGCCTCGGTCCAGATAGGCACCTTGGGGAGCGGCTCCTCAGTGAGGGCAATCGTCGTCGTAGCGAGGCGATCGGCCGCAGGCACATGCCGGCCTTCGGTGTAGTGGGCGATATTGTCGGCGCGGGCGAGGTAGGTCTTGCCGGCCGTCTGGAGCCCCGCCACCCAGCGCCAGGAGAGCGTATTGCTGGCAACATCGCCATCGAGGAGGTACTCGTAGAAGAACGCCGCGCCCAGTTCCCACGGCAGCCGGAGCGTGAAGATCCAGATGGAGGCGAACCACATGCGGGCATGGTTATGGAGGTATCCCGTGGCCACCAGTTCCTGAGCCCAAGCATCGAACCCGGCGACACCCGTGCGTCCCTCGCGGGCCGCCTCCCAGGTCGCGCGCTGATCACCCTGCAAGGCATCCGTCAGCCGCGGGACCGCCTCCCGCCAGCGCGTCCAAGCCGCCGGGCGTTGCTCAAGCCATCCTTTCCAGTAAGTGCGCCAATAGACCTCCTGCACGAACTTCTCCACCGCGGCGAAGGGCCAACGCTCACGAGCGGCGGCGACGACCTCCTCCTCCAGGAGCAGGCGCTTCTGCAGCCAGGGCGAGAGCTTGGAGACGTGGTCGTTGCCCGAGCGGACGAAGTTCCGGTCGGCCGCATAGCGCCCGGCCGCAGGCAGGAAGGCCTCGAGACGAGCCAAGGCGGCGGCACGGGTCGGCGTGAAAACCGGGTCGAGAGACATCCCCAGACCTAAACGGAACCGCCGCCCGGCGCAAATACACGGCACCTATCAAAGGGGTCAGGCCGTAGTTGGACTAGGGTGTAGATTAAATCGGGCTTTTATGCCTTTTTTAACTACACCCTGCCGTTGCTACGGCCTGACCCCTTTTGACGGAACGCCGCTACTTCTTCCGCAGCTCGTCCCTCAGTTCCTTGATCTCGGCGTGGAGGGCGCGGACCTCGCGGCGCATCTCCTCGTGGTCCTTGGTTTCCTTGGGGAGGATGAGCTTGGAGGTGATGATGGCCGACATCGAACCGAACAGGGCGATGCCGACGAGCATGAGGACGGCGGCGATGACGCGGCCTTCGCCGGTGACGGGGTAGGTGTCGCCATACCCCACGGTCGTGACGGTGGTGAGCGCCCACCAGAGCGCGTCGCCACCGGTCTTGATGGTGGCGTCGGGCGCATGGCGCTCGGCCTCGAGCATCAGGGTGGTGGAGAAAAGCACCATGACGAAGGCGACCCCGGGCAAGGCGAGGAGCTTCTCGGTGAGGGAGGTGCCGGTCGCGACTTCCTGGAGCTTATACAGGGCGCGAAGGACGCGAATGATCCGGTAGATGCGTACCAGCTGCAGGGTGCGGAAGGCGGCGTCGAAGGGGATGCTCGCCAGCAAGTCGAGCCAACCCCACTTCCAGAAGCCGCGGGACCAACCCTCGCGGCGCCAGCGGACGACGACATCGACCAGGAAGATGCCGCAGGCGGCCCGATCGACCATGATAAGGGCTTGGAAGGTCGCCGGCGACAGCACGACGAAAGTCTCGATGACGACGAGCACAAGGGACAGCACGGCCACGCCCAGCACGAACCAATCCCACGGGCGGAGCTTCTGCCGGAGTTCCTGCTGGATAGCCATGTGCCACCTTGGCCCAGGGGCCGGGCCGACTCAAACGGAAAGGCGTCGGCTCGGCTCTTGCCTCGGTCGGGCGGACGGCTTTCCTGCGGGCATGGCCACCCTGCCCTCTTCCCGCCGCGAATTCCTCGGCGCCGCCGCCTTCACGCTGGCCGGCCTGGCCGCCGGCGCCACCCGCCTCGCCGCCCAGGAGGCGCCCAAGGCGCCCGTGAAGCGTCCGCCCAACCCCTACGTCTATAAGTTCAAGATCGGGGCCATCGAAGCTTTCTCCATCAGCGACGGACACATGCTCTTCCGCGAAGGGCTCAACCTCATGTGGCCCGAGGCCGACCGACCGAAGATGAAGGAGTCGATGGTCTTCAATCGCGAGCGCCTCGACGCCCTACCCCTGTACATCAACATCATGGGCCTGCGCATCGGCGACGAGGTCGCGCTGATCGATGCGGGCTTCGGCGAGCGCCACCCGAACGTGAACTTCGGCTGGATGGAGGAAGGCCTCCGCTCCCTCGGCATCAAGCGCGAACAGGTCACCGCCGGCTTCCTCAGCCACTCGCATTCCGACCACCTCGACGGGTTCGTCGACCGCGACAAGCCGGCGTTCCCCAACGCGAAGATCTACCTGCTACAGGAGGAGTATGATTTCTGGCGCGGCCCGAACCCCGACTTCTCCAAGTCGAAGCGCGACAAGCGGCCGCTGCCGAACATGGTCAAGACGGTCTGCCGCAACTTCGACATCCTGAAGGACCAGCTGGTCATCGCGAAGGACGGCCAAAAACTCTTCCATGACGCGGTGGAGGTGCTCGCCGCGCCCGGTCACACCGACGGCCACGCCTGCTTCGAGATCCGCTCCGGGACCGAATCCCTCGTCCACATCAGCGACGTCGTGCACCACCACCTCCTCATGTTCGAGAATGTCGGTTGGACGGTCGCGATGGACCACGACCCGGAGACCGCGGTCAAGACCCGCCAGAAGCTCTTCACCCGGATGGCCGCCAACAAGTCGCGCGCCTTCGGTTTCCACCTCCCGTGGCCCGGCATCGGCACGGTCGTCCCGAAGGGCGACCAGTATGCCTGGGTGCCGGAACGCTGGAGCTGGGGCTCGTAAGACGGGCGGACCGCCCCGCCGGCTCAGCGGCCGTGCGGGAACTGCTTGAGGAGCTCGGCGGGATTCAGGAAACCTTCTTGGGCCTTCGTGGCCGCGCGCTCCTGGGCGACCTGCGCCGGGGTGATCGGCGCGGCTTGGTTACCGAAGGAATTGCGCACGTACGTCAGGACACCGGCGAGTTCCTGGTCGGAGAGGCCCTTGAAGGCGGTCATGGGGACCTGACCGGGATACTTGACTCCATTGACTTCGATCGGGCCCATGAGGCCGTGTAGGGCCAGGCGGATGAGGCGCGCGGGGCTGCCCGTGACCCAAGCGGACTTGGCGATGGGCGGGAACTGCGCCGCCGGCAGACCTTGGCCGTCGGCCTGGTGGCAGGTGATGCAGTGGGCCTCGCGGCGGTAGACCTCGGCGCCGAGCTCGAAGAGGCGCTTGGCATCCCCGGTCAAGGTGGTCACGGCCTTGGCGGGCTCGGGCGCCTGGACGGAGCCGCCCTTCTGGTAGGTTTCGGCGGCGGCGAAGACGGGCTTGAGCCAGGCATCCTCGGGCTGACGACGGGCTTCCGCGAGCACGTCGAGGGAGAGTTCCTTGCCGAACCAGGTGGCGGCGTTGACGGCCTCGAGGCGGACGCGTCCATGGGCGTCGGCGGCCGCACGCTTGAGGAGCGCGGCATGATCGGCGACGACGTGGGTGTTGTAGCGGAGCACGCGCACGGCGGCGGCGCGGACGCGGTGATCCTTCGCCTCCAGAAGTTTCTTGAGCAGCGGCACCGAAAGCTGGTCGACGCCCCAGGTGGCCCAGAGGCCTTCGAGCTGATGGCGCTCGAGGTTCGGGTCGCCGGGCTTGAGCGAGGCGAGGTAGTCGTCCAAGCCGCGCAGGATGTCCTTGGCGGGGTGGCTGCGGAGTTCGAGGCGGCTGCGGGAGCGGGCGCGATCTTCAGGCAGGGTCAGGTTGGCGTAGAGCTGGCGGATGGAGGCGCCGGCGATCGGGGGCGGCGTGACCAGCGGGCGGCCCGGGTAAGTCATGCGGTAGATGCGGCCGTGGGAGTGGTCGCGCATCGGGTCGCGGGCGCTGTGCTGCATGTGGCCGATGAGCGCGTTATGCCAGTCCGCGAGGTAGAGCGAACCATCGGGGGCGAACTCCATCGAGACCGGGCGGAAATTGCCGTCCTTGGACTGCAGGAGGTTCTGGCGGAAGGTCAGCTTGAAGCCAGTGCCCTCCTCGGCGACGGCGTGCTGCTTGGTCCCGAGGAAGCCGATCGTATTATTGATCAGGATATCGCCCTGGACGTCATCGGGGAAGTGGCGGCTGCTCACGAACTCGAGGCCGGCGGTCGGGCGGACCATCTGGGCCTTGGGCACGAGGTTGGGCGGAAGCGGGGCGAACTCGCCGAAGGGAACGCGGAGCGAGGCCGGAGACATCCAGCGCAGGTTGGGATCGGAAGTGTCCGCGAAGAAGTCCTGGCCGTAGGCATCGAAGGCGATGCCCCAGGGGTTGGGGATGCTCACGCGGGCGGTGCGCTCGAGCTGCCGACGCTGCGGGGCGTAGCGGAAGAAGCCGCCGTTCGTGCTGCGCTCGACGCCGTAGGCGGTCTCGACATGGCTATGGAGGAACGTGCCCTCGGCCAGGTAGAAGGCGCCCGAGGGGTCGGCCCGGAAGGCGCTGATCGCGTGGTGCGTGTCGTGGTCGTCGAAACCGGACAGCACGACCTCGGAGCGGTCGGCCTTCCCGTCGCCATCGGTGTCGCGCAGCAGGACGAGGTGGCTGCTCTGCGGGATGTAGACGCCCTCGGGGGCGAACTCGAAGGAGAGCGGCAGGTGCAGGCCGCGGGCGAAGATGGTCTGCTTATCGGCCTTCCCGTCGCCATCGGTGTCCTCGAGGATCAGGATCTTGTCGTCGGGCTTGGCGTCGCCGGGGCACCACTGCGGGTAGCTGGGCATGGTGGCGACCCAGAGCCGTCCGCGGTTGTCGAAGGTCAGGCGGACGGGGTTGGCGAGGTCGGGGAACTTTTCCTCGGAAGCGAAGAGCTCGACCTTGTAGCCGGCGGGCACGGTGAAGGTCTTCACGGCCTCGGCGCCCGGCAGGTAGTTGGGCGAACCGTTCTTGGAGTTGCCGGCGGAATAGTTGGTCTTCACCGGCGGCAGCGGAGTCGTCTGGGCGTCGGCGGCGGCGACGTCGAGCTTGGCGCCCTTGGCGGCAGCCCAGACGGCGCGGTCGCGGATCAGCACCAGTTCGTCGAGCTTCTTGAGTTCGGCGGGGAAATTATCGGGACCGAAAGGCTTGTGGCGGCGGCCGAAGACGTGGACGCCGTTGGGCACCTTGTACAGTTTCTCCCAGTACCAGTTCTTGTCGTCGACCGCGGCGACGAGCGCGGCCTGGTCGACCTGCGCGGAGCTGCCGGCGGCGAAGGCGCCGTCGATCAGCACCTTGGCCACGTCGGCCGACGCGGCGGCGTGCAGGTCGACGAGCGGAAGCTTGCGGGCGGCGGCCACGTCCTTGATGGCCTGGGCGTAGAGGGCGACGTTCGCGTTGACGGCGGCGGCCGCGGCGGCGCCCTGCGGTGCGGTGGCCGCGTCGAGCGCCCGGGGCGTGACCAGCACGACCTGCGGGGCGACCTTGCCGTTGTATTTCTGCTGGGCGGTGTGGTCGAGCCATGCTTCCAACTCGGCCTTGAAGGCGGGGACGCCCTCCTTGCCCTTGAACGACTCGGCATAGCCGAACCACGCGAGGACCACGTCGGCCTTGAGACCAGTCAGCCACTGGTCGGGAGACTGCGAGAACCCGGAGCCGGCATGGCCTGAGCCCCAGAAGTCCTTGGCCTTGGAGAGCGGGTAGAACTTCTCGGCGCCGGGGAAGGCGTAGGGCGAATTGCGGCCGGAGTGGTCGCGGTAGCCCGGGGTGTCGCCGTCGTCGCAAAGGTTGCGGATCGTCAGGTCGCGACCGGCGAAGCGCCGCTGGAGCTCGGCCTCGAAGGTCGCATCCCGGAGCAGCCGCTCTCCCTGACCGCCGCCGACGAGCACGATGACGCCGCCTTGGGCGGGATCGATAAGGGCGGCGGCGAGCTGGGGGAGGCTGGCGACGGTCAACGAGGCGAGCAGGGACCAAAGACGGGCGATACGCATGGCGAAGGGCAGGCATCGTGATTTCCGCCCCCGCCCTGTCCAGCCTGACCCTCCGGGTCCGCCACCATTACCCTTCAAATACGGCGAGAAGCCGCCTAAGGCATCCACCTCGGCTTTTGCTTTGAAACCCTGCCCCCACCCTTTTGTCTCATACTCAGCCCCATGCTCTCCGCCCTGCGACCCCTGGCGTTCCTCGCCCTTCCCTTGTCCGTCCTCGCGGCCGAGGAGGTGCGCTACAACCGCGACATCCGCCCCATCCTCTCGGAGAACTGCTTCTCCTGCCACGGACCCGACGAGAAAGCGCGCAAGGCGAAGCTGCGCCTGGACCTGCCCGCGGACGCCCTGAAGGAACATAAGACCGGCATCCCGATCGTCCCGGGCGACCTCAAAAAGAGCGAAGCCTGGGCGCGCATCACCAGCGGCGACGAGGACGACGTTATGCCGCCGCCGAAGTCGCACCTGAAACTCTCCGCCGAAGATAAGGCGAAGGTGAAGGCTTGGCTCGAGCAAGGGGCCAAGTATGAGGACCACTGGGCCTTCCTCCCTCCGCGCCGGCCCGCCCTGCCCGCAGACCTGAAGGGCTCACCGATCGACGCGTTCGTCGACCAAGGCCTGCACCGCACCGGCCTTAAAGCCAACCCCGAGGCCGAACGCGCCACCTTGCTACGCCGGCTGTCGCTCGACCTGACCGGTCTGGCGCCGTCGGCGGAGGAACTGGAGACCTTCCTGCAGGACCGCTCCGGCGGCGCCTATGAGAAGCAGGTGGACCGCCTGCTGGCCTCGCCGCACTTCGGCGAACGCATGGCGCTCGATTGGCTGGATGCCGCCCGCTACGCCGACACCAACGGGTTCTCGATCGACGGCGGTCGCCAGCTCTGGCTTTGGCGCGACTGGGTGATCCAGGCTTTCAACGACAACAAGCCCTACGACCGCTTCCTACTCGAGCAGCTCGCCGGCGACCTCCTCCCGAACGCGACGGACGCCCAGCTGATCGCCACGGGCTTCCAGCGGAATAACATGAACACCCACGAGGGTGGCACGATCCCCGCCGAGAACCTGCTGAACTACAACGCGGACCGCGTGAAGACGCTGGGCGAGTCCGTGCTGGGCCTGACCTTAGCCTGCGCGCAGTGCCACGACCATAAGTTCGACCCGATCAGCCAGAAGGATTACTACCAGGTCTTCGCTTACTTCAACACGCTGGGCGACGCTGGTCTGGATGGCAACGGCGGCAATAACTCGGGACCGGCCACTTCCAAGAAGACCGTCCTGCGCACCGATGAGGAGGGTAAATTGACGGCCCGCATCGCCGCCCTTCGCCAGACCTTGACGACGCGCGATGACGCCGTGCTCGTAGCCTGGGCGAAGGGGCAACGCGCCTGGCTGGCGGACCGGACCCAAGGCACCCGCCTCCACCCGATCAACCTGACGAAGATCTCCACGCCGAACAGCGGGGGCGGCTTCACCGTCGAGGGGAATACCTTCAAGGGCCTCGGCGGCGCGGCTTACGACCTGCTCGGCGAGCTCCCCAAGACCACGGAGCCAATCATCGCGCTGCGGCTGGTCTTCCAGGCCAAGATGACCCCAGGCGGCAAGCCTGCGCCGAAGAAGGGCGCGGCCAAGGACGCCAAGCCGGAGCCTGCGACGCCGCCGGCCCCGAGCGTCTACCAGGTCTCGGCCGTCGACGTGACCGTCGACAAGGTGCCGGGCGACCAGGTCAACATCCACAAGCTGCAGAAGTTCAGCCGAGTGACCGCCAGCTCCGTCGACGCGGCCTACCCGCCCGGCAACGTCCGCGCGATGAACGTGCGCCTCGCCTGGCAGCCCGACATGAAGGCCGCGGGAGACCAGTCCCTGACGCTGACCTTCGCCAAGCCGATCAGCGCCGCCGAGACGCCTGCGATCACCACGCAGGTCTACTTCGGCACCGGGCGCCCGCCACTGCAGGGACAGCTCTTCGCCGTCACCGGCCATGACGACGGCACGGACCTGCCGCCTGACATCATCGCCGCCGTGCAGACCGCGGACGACCGCCGCACCCCCGAGCAGACCAACCTGCTCTGGGCCTATGTGGCCAAGCACGGCGAGGCGCTGCGCCGCGTCCGGGTCGACCTCGCCAACTCCGAGGAACGCCTAGCCACGCTGACCCAGCCGCAATCGACGATGGTGATGAATATCTCGGCGAAGCCCCGCGAGACCTTCATCCTCAATCGCGGCGACTACAGCCAGCCGACGACCAAGGTCGGCCCGGGCACGCCAGCCGCCCTACCCCCGTTGCCCGCCGGCGCCCCGGCTAACCGCCTGGGCCTCGCCCAATGGGCGGTGATGAAGGAGAACCCCTTGACGGCCCGCGTGGCCGTGAACCGCCTGTGGAAGACGCTCTTCGGCACCGGACTCGTCGCCTCGGCGGCGGACTTCGGCCTGCAAGGCGAGTGGCCGAGCCACCCCGAGCTACTCGACTGGTTGGCGGTCGAGTTCGTCGAGAGCGGCTGGGACTTCAAGCGGCTCACGCGGACGATCGTCACGTCGGCCACCTACAAGCGCACCAGCGCGGCCACCGCCGAGATGCTCGCGCAGGACCCGGCTAATCGCCTCCTCGCCCGCGGCGCCCGCTTCCGCCTGCCCGCCGAGCTGATCCGCGACAACGCCTTGCGCGCCAGCGGCCTACTCGTCCTGCAGCTCGGCGGTCCGAGCGTCAACCCGTACTCGCCGTTCGACCTGTGGCGCGAAGTCAGCCACTACGGCTCGACCCCGGCCACCGCCCAGAACTTCGTGCAGGACCACGGCGACAAACTCTACCGGCGCAGCCTCTATACTTACTGGAAACGCACGGCCCCGCCCGCGAACATGATGGCCTTCGACGCCCCGAACCGC
>Ga0315909_10007279_pt1 | contig 12377 bp, 14 predicted proteins | sample LakEriMetagenome_11_FD_203527 | JGI IMG/M metagenome (GOLD analysis project Ga0315909, IMG submission 203527) | Freshwater fungal communities from buoy surface, Lake Erie, Ohio, United States - Buoy 2 MA125 | ecosystem: Environmental > Aquatic > Freshwater > Lake | place: USA: Lake Erie, Ohio...
ATTAAATCAAAAACCGTCATAATTTTTGGTGATCCCGGTGAGATTTGAACTCACGACTTTATGTTTAAGAGACATATACTCTACCAACTGAGTTACGAGATCATAAACTTTTGGAGTTTTACTACACCACAATGTTGAGCCCCAACAGCGTTCGCAACTTAATCGGGCCTTGCTGAGACATTGCGTAGACGGGCGACTCCGACCGGTAATTTGTATTTGGTGCGCCGATGAGATTCGAACTCACATCCACTATCAAAGATAGTACTCTTGCCAGTTGAGCTACGAGCGCAAAATGTTTTGCAATAACTCTGTGTGCTGCTACGCCAAAAGACACTAAAGGAAGTAACCATCGTCGGACTTCGACCTTGCGACTCTGTAACTAACATTGGCTTCATCGTTTTTCAGGGTACTGCTAACTTCATTACCTGTTGATCCATCGCCATTCCGCATTATAGATGCCTTCAGGGGCAATACACTTTGTTAGAGTGTATCGGGTCCATACCATCTCATTATGGGCATACAACGAAGTAGCAATTCTACGCATAACAAGTTCGACTGTAAAACAGACTTGGACCACACCAGCTTAAACCGGTCTGTGCTGTATTTTATGCTGAGACCACACGACAAGTCTTGATCAGCAACCAACCAATGGCAGCGTGTCTACTCTTTAAAGGATGGCTGCTTCTAAGCCAACCTCCAGAGTTATTGCAAATTGTCAAAGAACTTGAGAACCTGATTAACTGGATTTTTGCGATGCAAGATTCAGTGTGAGAATTGTTCCAAATACTCCCATCAAAAACCCTAAAATAAACATGGATTCTCCTTAAAATTTTGGTGCGGGCTACTGGTGCCGACCCAGTTTCTAGTCGCTAATCTGGCGAGACTGCTTATAAGGCAGCTTGAGGAGCCGTCCTCCCAACCCGCATGTTTTGTTGTTGCGTTACTGCTACTCTTTTAGTATAACATTATATCAACTGAGTGTCAACTTTTTTCCAGCGAGTGGTCAACCATTTGCATATTCGCATTCGCGTATATTGTCTTTGTGCTGGGTGGTCCTGGAACGTCACCTGAACAATTTGATTGACTGGTATCACATGATGTTGATCATCAATTAAAAATAACGGACTGTTGGACACAAATTGTTCAGCAACGTATCTAGCACTTTGTACCATTTCTAATTTATTGTTTAATTTTGGTCCCACGTGCAGGCTGTGTGTTTGCTCGTTTGTTTTGATCACAATTTCACACAACCACACCTTGATGGTGCAGCTTTCTCGATGTGATAACCAGGTGGGAAATTGCATATGAATATTTATACCATGCAGAACAAGGATTGTTTAGAAAGTTATTACAGTAAAACGGATAAATAACGACATGCGATTCACGGAATTTTTAGCTGAACTCAGACGACAAGAAAAAGAAAAATCACCCGAGCCCAAATACACAGAACTGGGCCATCCTGCTGCCATCGAATATCTCAAAGGCCGTGATCTCAGTAAGTATGCGATAACCATGACCAATTTGCCCAAAGTTGGTGTTAATCCCAGATCCACATACAAAACTCCCCTGGGCATCTACTTCTATCCAGCCGAATATTATGTGGACGTGCAAGGTAGAGTGCCATTTCAGGCTGATGCCAAATACATCAATATTCTGCAATTGACAACCAATAAAATCTTATATCTGAATCAGATGAGCACAAACTCAATAAATGCTGCGCTCAACAAACTCAAACAACTACCAATTACTGGCCTGGACCTCAATGGGGTTATCAATGAACTAATTAATGACGCACAAGGTGGAGCCAGAGTGCGAACAAAATCAGGAAAATTTTGGTATGTGTTGTGGAAGTTGAGCGATGAAATATCTATGCATACCTTGCATACAAAGTATTCAGGTACATCAGTTGTGTGGAATTATTTGTTTAGACAGATGGGGTACGACGTAGTCATTGATCAAGGCAGAGGCATCATACACCAACAAGAACCCACTCAGGGTTTTATTGCCAATCCACGTGGCACATATCGTTTGGAAAAAACCATTAATAATATAGGTACTTACGAATTATCCACTAAACAGTTAGCGCATCAAGCAAGTCAAAGCAGCAACAGCAAAGAAGCGGTACATCTAGCACTGGTAACTCAAAACCCTTATGTAATTGGCAAAATAAAAAACCCCAGCGAACAGGTGCAATTAGCTGCGGTTCAGGGGAACGGGCGAGCAATTGAATACATCAAAAACCCCAGCGAACAGGTGCAATTGGCTGCGGTTCAGCAGCACGGGAAGGCAATTGAACTCATCAAAAATCCCAGCGAACAGGTGCAGTTGGCTGCGGTGCGACGAAATGGGCTGGCAATCCGGTACATCAAAAACCCCAGTGAGCAGGTGCAATTGGCTGCGGTGCAAAAAGATGGGGATGCGATCATATACATTAATGACCCCAGCGAGGCATTGCAATTGGCTGCGGTGCAACAAAATGGGACGGCAATCCGGCACATCAAAAATCCCAGCGAACAAGTGCAACTGGCTGCGGTGCAACGAAATGGATGGGTGATCCAATACATCAAAAATCCCAGCGAACAAGTGCAGTTGGCTGCGGTGCAACAATACTGGATGTCAATACGGGACATCAAAAATCCCAGCGAGCAGGTGCAATTGGCTGCGGTGCAACAAAATGGGCTGGCAATCCGGCTCATCAAAAATCCCAGTGAAGCAGTTAAGGCAGCCGCAAAAAATCAAAAATAACTAAATAACAGTATGAGAGCAAATGAAATTTTATTAACGGAAGCAGAGAAAAAGTTCATCAAGCCTAGTAAAGAAATTATAGCGCCTGCAACAAGCAAAGCAACTGCAACATTTCCCATTGATCCCAACCTAGCTAATCAGCTTGTGAAAGAAATTCAAACTAACTGCGGTTGGTTTCTCAACATCTTTAAACAGAAAAAAAATTCCTATATAGAGGTGTGGGCAAATCTGCTAACGGGGTTGCCGCGTTTAAATCTACTTCTCCAACTTTAAGACGTCCTAAAGATAGTGAAAAGAATTCTTCAGACATATTTAACCAGATGGCATCTATGTTGGGAATAGAAGCCTTGAGATCTAATAGTATTTTTACTACTTCAGATTCACATTTAGCTAAAGACTATGGCGAACTTTATTGCATTTTTCCTTTTGATTCTTGTAAATTCTCATGGAGTGAAACTCAAGTTGACCTAGTCGTCGACTATGAAATAGATAAATTTATTACAAATAACCTAGCACTACTTCAAGATCTTTTTCAAGATGAATATGAAAAGTATACTGACTTGGTTTATAGTGATGATAAAAAAGCAACTCCCAGTGACATTGCCTATTTCAAGCTCTTGGAAAAAATGAGTTATTTGGAGCCTGATGAATCTGAAAGAGCAAAATACAAAAAAATAGGCGAACAGATACGTCGAGTAATGCCTACATCACCATTATTACTTGCGAAAGTTGATAAAGACAGAGAATACGATCTAGAAGCATTTCAAGATGTATATCAATTGGCAAGTGATAAGGTTGGGTTTAAATCACCGCAAGAATCACTGTCGGCAGCACTTGACTCAGGACATGAAATTCTCATACATGGGCAGTACATTGCAGTTAAAGAGGACCTGTGGCCTTACATCAAAGATCTGCTGTAAAAGATAAATAAACGTATGAGAGCCACTGACCTAATTCGCAACGTGCTGGATCTAATAGACAGCATTGATCAACCCGGTGCTGAAATTGTAGCACCTGTACCGGCACCAGCCGACGACGAACTGCGCAGAATGCAGCAAATTGCTGGGTTGCAAACAGCAGAACCCACCTGCTTTGCTAACGAACCTGCTGAAGCCTACGCTGATGTTGCGGCTGTGACTGTGAATGCTGGCGGCGGCGTCAACGGCCCCAAACACCCCAGCGACATTCGCAGTGACAGCGTGAGCATGTATCCTGACTTTCAAGCAAGGGCAAGACGATAATGGCCACCATCACAATCACAATTCAAAGTCTACTGAATGCTGCCACTTTTGACAGCTATACTATCGCAGACACCAGCACAGTCGGCACTCTCAAAACCAACATTCAAACAGCCACCAGCGTGAACACAGCTTGGTTTGATCTCTTTTTGAATGATCAACTGTTGGCAACCGGCAACACACTGGCATCATATGGCATTGTGAATGGATCTGTTTTGCGTAGCGGAAACAAGATAGCCAACTTAACCACCCGTGAGGATCGACAGGTAGCCAAGTTGGCTCTAGCAGAATTACGCCGTAAAGCTGGTGGCAATGTCAGCGCCACCTACTACCGTCCACTCAACACAGCAAACGTTGATTTGCTGCCTACTAAGTGGAGTGGGAACACGCTGGTGGACAATCCCAATCCGGGCGGTGCTCAACAAGGTCGACCCTGGGAATAAGTTCATAGCCACCTCAAGACAAAAGCAGTTTTATCCTGATCACGCTCAAAAACTAACCTGCGGCGGTCATTTATTATTGTGGATTCCCAACTAACACCTCTGACTCCCACATTCTCAGTTAGCCATTTTACAATATCCGCCCACTGTCGTTCCAGACGACGGCCTACATCAATCACACAGCTTCCACTGTGATGGCGCCGGTTTCAGTGTCCATCAGAGCCACGTGTTGAAGATGGGTGTCCAAGCAAAGATTCTGGTTCTTCCATTTGGGAAGAGCATGTGGGGTGTGACCCACGATCTGTCTGACGCCATCCAGCTCGTTAAATTCAGTGTCCCAATCCTGCCAGGTAACTCCACCAATGCCACGCCCACCTCGACCACGACCTGCGGCAAGCAGTGGTTCAAAAACTCCCAGGTAAAAGTTATCTCCAATCTTTTGGTTTAGTTCCTGGATGTATCCGGGAGTTACGCTGGTGTTATGACGAATGTGCAATGGATTTAATCCTGCATGACTCAGCACAGTGAGTTGGTCATTGTGAGAAACAAAATGCATCCAGCGACCATGCTGAAGTAACCAATTATGTGGCATGATTTCTGATATTATCTGATGTTTGGCTGAAAGGTAACCACCGCATCTGTGCATGGCGGGGCCAAAGTAATGCACATCGTGGTTGCCAATCAAAAAAATATTTTTGGAATCATTGGAGTTCCTCATCAACCATCTTGCAACGCGGGCCCAATGGTCTGGATGAAATTCCCACTCAAAACTGTCCCAATAATCTCCCAAGAAGTACCGATAGCGACAGTCAGGATACCGGGCAATAATTTCGTCTGTTATATCAATTTTCTCGTGAATATCAGGTATGATTAGATCAAACATATTTTATTATACAACATTTTAATTTTGAGGTCAAGATTTTTGAATTTCACAACGTGTTCATATTGTTCATATGACGTAAGCTAAATGCGTGGCCATGTTTGAACACAGACCAAGTTCCGGTGATCACGTTGTGGTCAGATACGCACTGATCCATCATTGCAGCAAATTCTTCTGAAAGCATGAAATAACGGGCACCAGTTTCTATATTTGCCATAATTACACCTGGGCCCACGTATGTGACATCTTTCAGAGACACAAATTTTAGATGTCCAGTAATCACTGGATTGTCAACCCATTCGTATAGGTCAGGGTGACGTGTAACGTCACCCCAATTTAATGAGGGCGGTATGCTTCCGCCAGTTTTAAACTCTCCTAGCATTCGTAGACGATGACTGTTTTGCAGTAACTCAAACATTGTTTCTGTTTTGAGCATGGGTATGAGATTTTTTTTAGCCATATGTGTGTATTATGTTGAAAATAAGTCTAACTACTGACCCAGTATTTGTTTGCTGAGCCAAATGCCCAATATGGTCCCCAATCCGCCGCCCAGTGTGTAACCGGCAAGACCCCAGTAGCTTTTGTCATCTTGGCTGGCTACTTTTTTGATGATGAAAAAAGCTGCTGCGCCGTACACCGTGTCAATCAACACACTGGACACATAATTGGCTTGTGCTACTGACCGCCAACTGATTGTGGCTACACTGTAGTTCCACATCTGTAAGGCAAACAGTGTTAGGAAATTTTTGTAGTTGGTGTTCACTGAATCTCTCTACCAATCAATATTGATAATGTATTCGTCAGCCGGAAGCAGTCCTTTTTGTGCAAGTCATTTGCAACGGTTTGGATGTCTGGATAAAAATTTCGTTCCCAAAATAATCCTAGATCAAATTGTTCAGACCCTTTTTCTGATGTTTTGAGTGGTGCGGCTGGATCACGTGCGAGCCAAGTCGCAAACTTAACTCCCATTTGGTCCCCATTGACCTCTTCAGGAACATCATCATTCATATATTCGTCATTATCATCATCGGGCACAGTCAAATATTGAATACCCCGGGCCTGACAACCATTCTGTTGCTGGAAACAATAAGGTCTGCCATAAGTGGTTTTAACCAGCTCGTCAAACTCTTGGCAATCGATCATCTTTACAGTTCGGATGTTCATAATTTGTAGTCCTTACATTTTAAGTATACTATGTTGTGATGCTAAAATCAAATGATTTTAGCAATATGGTTTATAGGTATGGTGGTCCCGAGCCGGGTCGAACGGCTAACCTTTAGTTTCGTAGACTAATGCTCTCTCCAAATTGAGCTACGGGACCAAACTTTGGTTGGACGTATGGGATTTGAACCCACGTAAACGGTTCCACAGACCGTCCTCTGAAACCACTCGAGTAACGCCCACATAAAAATGAATGGTGGACAAGAAAGGATTTGAACCTTCGATCTTTCGATTATCAGTCGAATGCTTTCGCCAACTAAGCTACTTGTCCATAAAACTTTAAACAACCTTCAAACAACATTCAGGCATCGTAACGCATGAATAGTTTGAGTGCAAATCTGCAGGATTGTCCAACCGAACAATGTAAATTCTGATTACATCGTTAACGGAAACTCCCACTACGGTTGCACCGCATTCAAATCCATCTGGGTACATGGGACCCAACGAATGGATTATGACTTTTTGTCCTTCAGATAATAGACACATAAAACTTTGGATCCCAGTATCAGGGTCGAACTGATAGCCTATGCTTTACTAGAGCATCGCTCTGCCAATTGAGCTAACCGGGAGTAAAATTTTTGGCGGTTCCGGGTCTAGCGATTATCTCGTTACGATACGGAGCTCTTATCTTCCCCTTTCGCGACCAAAACTTGTATCAAGTAGCAACTGGAATCACTTATGAGAATCCGCACAGTTCCAGTTTAACGGCTCTCACTACTTGAAATTTGGCGGTTCCAGAGGGAATCGAACCCTCGCTAACGCAGAGACAGTGCGTCCGTCTAGCCTCTAACTTATGGAACCAAAAACACACTCAGCAGGGACACAGGGCCCGCACTGCTGAAAAATCTTTTGTTTGGTGGTCTGAGATTACAACCAACCCAACAGCACCTCGAGCATTATCAATCAACTTTGCGAGTCAACCTTCTCTCGATATCCACCAAACTCCTTGCGGTAATCTGGTCTGCTGTCAGCATCGCCGTTTTTAAGGTCAGGCAGTAGACCTATCATTATGTACTACTCTGTAATTTATTATCCGCTGACCTTGCGGGCCATTCAGAGTCGCTAAACCCTTACGAATCTTCTGTTACAAATCAGTTGGGCCTTGCGGGCTTTCACTGAGCTTGATTAGCTTGCGCTTCAAGCATTAGATGCTTTTCGTACATAACTGTGACGGACTTTGCGTTTGTGATAAATGGAAGGAATTGAACCTTCAACCTACTGTTCTAAATACAGTTGCTCTACCAAATGAGCTACATTGCAACCTACGATCTCGTGCCGCCACAGTTGCTAACAGATCTTTTGGATCCATTAATACAACACGAGAAGTACCTTTCTCCTGCCGGATACTCTGTGATGTTTTGCGACACTTGGGTTGCGACACCCAAACACCGCTCACATTGCAACTGAGCCCTTGACTGCAACATCTCGGACCCAATCACTACCCTTTCGTATACCTGTTCGCAAATTGGTTAGCTGGGAGGCCAGCACCACCTGTTGCTCTTCGCCAACCCTGGTTCCCTTGCAGGCCAGTCGATTGACATTCTTTCCCCAACACTTGCTTCACAGTTACATCCACCGGTTTTTTCGGTGAACGCTACCTCGCGATAGTACGCAGGCTTGCCTGGGTGGACCATTTTGCAATGGCGCAGTCCTGTAGGAGGATACTGCTTTGGGTTGATTGCTCAACTTGTCCTAGTGGGGCCAGGCCCCCAAAAACAATTCAGTTGTCAAAGAACTTGTACTGCTTTACTTATCTTAGTTTAGCATTGCTGCAAATTTTTGTCAAATCTTGTAAGCAAATGCCACAGGCTGATTGTACATCCGTCCGGGCAATTCATTACCAGCTGGATGGTTGCCGCTAACCAATTCGTCGGCGAAAAAGTAACCGCTGTGTGGGCACCAAACGCCCACATAAATCGTGCCTTCTTTAGTCTTCAAATAAAGAGTGGGCTGAAAATCATCGTCTGTTCTGTTGTACTGGTCAACGGGCTGAAAGCTAGCCAACGCTAAATCCCAAACAGCTTCAAACTTGGCAAAGTACTCCAGCGCCTTGTTCATGTTTCCTTGTTTGAGTGCCAACATTGCAATTCCGTAATGAGGTTGGCCGTTGTGGTTAAACTCTTCCCAAATTGTTTTGTAATCTTTCTGCATGTTTGCAACTTTCTGCTACTCTTTTAGTATAGCAAAATGGTTGATTTAGTTCAACCATTTTGCGTAACTAAATTTCGCAATTGCCTATCAATGTTGTTATCCAAATAATAGTTGTTTTTGTACAAACCAAGCTATTTACTATTCGCTCGTGTTCGGATTTCGTCCAGTGTGTATTCGCACAGCATGTTGCCATTTTCCAAAACTGGCAGCAGCTGATCGCCCTCCACTGGGACCAGTTGTTCCTGTGTAAAGGTTTCCAGTTCGCCATCAGCATTGCGCAAAACGTACACCACACCACGCTTGCTGATCTTGCCCGGATCAGTGATGGGATCTTTGTACACTTCGTACCAAACTCCGTTAATGTCAATTGCACAGCACTTGAATGCAAACTTCAGCGTGTCTCGATCCACACCCTGCAACAGCTTGCCACCCATTCCAAAACAGGCAATGTTGTCAATGCTCCACCCAGCTGCCAGCAGTGCTTCGCACAGTTCTCGGATGGTGTTGATGTTCATACCATCGCCCTGCAACACTCGGACCTGCGGTGGTAGCACACGGTAGCCCTTGCTGTTCACAGTGTACCCAAACCGTCGACCCAGGATGTCCAGAATGCGCAATATAGTGGGAATGATTTCACCGCTGTCTGGGCGAATTACCAAAACACCATCCCGATTGAGGATCGATTCACGCAACTCAACGCCGTAGATGTTTTCGCAAGCGTTGAAGATGTCGTAGCTGTCGCTCACAATGCTCACAATACCGTTGGGGTACTGAGTGAGCATGTTACGGTATGCAGCAGATTCGCGCATTCGCCCCCAGCTGGTGATTGTACTGTGCTCGCTGGCAGGTACGCTGAAGCTGGGCATGCCGTTGGCGCCATAGTAGCGATACAAGAAAGGAATCGCAACCATAGTGTCCGAGCCCTTGAAGTTTACCAAGTGAGCAGCACCACCCACTGCGGCACTTTCCTGACTGGAAACACCTCTGCTGCCAAAGTCCTGCAACATGAAGTCAATTTTTTCAGGGGTACCGGACTGCTCCAAGTAGCCTTCAATCATCGTGCGGATGTTGCGGCTCAATGTGGCTACTGAGATTGGATACCACACTCGCATCAGCGCGGTTTCCAAATAGTTTACAAGCCAAAAACACTTGGGATCCGTGTTGACCACTGTAACCAAAGCGTTGTGAGCACGCACTCGAGTACCTTCAGCAATCGCACAAATCCGGATAGGAAGGCGGCCGCCGTGCTCTTGTAAAATGTATCGCCAGCCTTCTTCGTTAAAGGCGTCGGGGGAACCCATGTGAGCATTGATCATCTCCTTTGCCAGCACAATCATCTCTTCGGTGATCACCACACCCTTGAGGTACCGCTTGAGGAAGTACTGTAACCCAAACATCACCTGATCGTCAAACTTGCCACCCCTGCTTTCTAGGTAGCTGAACACATATTGTGTACCCGGAGGGTACTGCCTTTTGTGACTCGTCTTATAGGAATCACTGTCAACGATCACATTGAACAGCAAATCATCAGTAAAGTCCTGCGTGAGTTCGATAAATCGAGCGTTGGTCATTTAAGCAACCTCCTGGGTTTTGCGTTCTTCCAACTTGCTGATCAGCGCATCAAACAGCACTTGGTGTTCAGGTACGATCATGTTTGAATTCAACTGGTCAATGGCAAACCAACGAGCACCTTGTACATCGTCAGCAGCACGAGCAGCGCCATAACCGTAGTGACCTAGAAAAAATGTAGTAAAGATGCCGTCACCGCTGCCAGTGTAGCGCCAATCGTCAATTGCGGCACTTGTGACGTACTCCAGCTGAGCGATAGAAACGCCAGTTTCTTCCTGCACCTCACGCCGAGCAGCACGTTCGCCAGTCTCACCCAAGTCAATGTGACCACCAACGAAGCGCCAACGGTTTGCGCCGTCCTCATCCTTGTGGACCAACAGTAGTTCATTGCCGCGCATCACTGCCACATCCACTGTGGGATTCTTAATAGGGTAGCGGTTGGCCACCGCATAGCAGATGCCTGCACGGAAGTCTTCAGTGTCGCGCACTGTGTGAAACGCTTGCTGGCGAACCTGCGTGCCGCTTTCAGACACTGTGGCCTCTAAATCCACCACAGGGAATTTACCGCTATAGCAATTGGAGAAACTATCGCGGCCGCCGTACAACACAACCCGTTCATGCGGGTGATAGGCGCGGACCAGCTGGTCCAGGCTCTTGCTCCAGTCTTCATTCCTGCGCTGGTCGTTGATGGGCAGCACTTCAATGCCCGGGTAGGCTTCCTGCAACATCTTTTGCCGCGTGGCAAAGTCCAGTGGATTCTTCTTAGTGGGGATCACTCGCGCCACGCCCAACAGAATCATCAGTTTGTTGTGACGACGTTGTACCGTTTCAATCAATTCTCGGTGACCAGGTGTCAAATGCGGAGTTTGAAAACGGGCAACAATTACGCCCAAATCACCGTCTGGTCCTTTGATGTTCATCATGTCTCCTTTATGTCAGCTGATTGAAAAACTTAATTGCATCTTCATACGAAGTATCCCACAGAGCACGAACAGTTTTCTTTGTAGTTTGGTTCCAGATTTCGTATTGATAATTTCCGGTTTGGAACAGAACGAGCTTTTGGTTGTTTTTGTTCTGGGATTTAATGAAGTTTGTCATGTTTGCTACTCTTTTAGTATAGCAAATGATATGGTGCTCGTCAAGCACCGTGAAGATTTTGTTGTCCTGCGCCTCGTACGAATAGAGGAGTTGCATCGAGGGATTCGAACCCTCCCAGCACCGTCGTGCCCGGCCCTAGCCCGCAGGACAAACCTTATAAATCGTTCCTGCCGCAAATGGTACATTCACTGAATGAGAACTTGTCTGCCCAAGTGCCTGTGCCATCTGGAGTCTTGCAATCACAAACACTGCTAATTTCTTTGAAGTTTTTGCTCAGACTGTTATCGATAGCCCAAATCTCGTCTGATAAACGAGTGCGTTCAATTTTGAGAATTTCTTTGTAATTTAGTAGATCTTGTACGTGGTCCCACTGTTCCTGTGTCATAAACTTGATAGGCCTTCAAACTGGGGTTTCACTGGGGTCCCTGTATACGTTGGGCGTGCCACTTTTGTTCCGTCGACTGACAGCGCACTTTTCACGCCCGTCCGTACGTCTATCCTGTTTGAAAAATTGCTTTCATCCTTTCTGTTAGTATCCACAGGCCAAGTCCCGCTGGACGGCTTGGCATTCTGGTCCCTCCTTACTCCCCAAACTGGGAGAGGCAGGCGATGAAATTGTTGGTGGCTCCGTTCGGACTCGAACCGAAATCTTACGCTCTTCAGGCGTATGCTGCAATGCCATTCCAGCTACACAGAGCCATTAAAACTTGGAGCGAGCGGCAGGACTTGAACCTGCATATCTTACGATTTTAACGGCTTTGCAGACCGCTGCGTAACCATTCCGCCACGCTCGCTTAAAACTTACTTTACTTCAACCAGCTGATCCAGCTCAACGTATCCATCAACAGCAACATCGCCATCAATGCATCGGAGCCAAACATGATCAGTTGCTTCCGGTTCAGGATGCACATGATCAACTACAAACTGATGACCTTTGTACGCATCAAAATAGGGAGCGTAGGGCTGTGTAAAAACTTTGGGATGAAACTGGTAGATTTTCATTTCTCTCCTGATCTTGTTCCCACATCTACGGAT
>Ga0315909_10007285_pt1 | contig 12372 bp, 32 predicted proteins | sample LakEriMetagenome_11_FD_203527 | JGI IMG/M metagenome (GOLD analysis project Ga0315909, IMG submission 203527) | Freshwater fungal communities from buoy surface, Lake Erie, Ohio, United States - Buoy 2 MA125 | ecosystem: Environmental > Aquatic > Freshwater > Lake | place: USA: Lake Erie, Ohio...
TTTCCCCTTGTTTGTCGCACTCCTGTATTGTAGCAAAAAGCATAAAATCAAAGAAACTTATAAATTCAATGGGTTAACTTAGCAAATAGTGGGTTTCCAATAGCTTAGCAGTTTATTCATAAGATTTTATCCTGCTAAGTTGTTGATATTGCTGAGTGGATCAGCTAAGTGGTTGAAGTTGCAAAGATTGATGCACTATGCTACAATGGTTATATCAAGACAACAACAAAGGAAACAAAATGAAAGACTTACTACAACTTCAAATAAATCAACTGGAAAGACTTGTAGAAACTAAAAGACTTACCTTTAGAAACGCTCACTATGTAATATTCTCGGATTATCCTAGCGAGTCTTTTTATAGAGTTTTAATGGAAACGGAAGGATTAACGATAAGTGCAATTATCTTGAGTAAATTTAGGTGCGAGCTTGACTCCTAACGTCAAAAGAGTACAATAGGGCATAGGCAAAAAAACAAAGGAAATAAAATGATACGCTTCAAAACAAAAACAGACAACACTGGAAAGAATGGTGGGGAAGTTTATCACATCGTTGCTACAAGCTCTTTAGACATCATACAAGCTCATTGGAACGAAGAAAAGGTTATCACTGGCTTCCTGATTAGAAAAACTTACAAAACGCTGAGAGGAGCTGAGAAGGCTATTAAGGAAGGGGAATCCGTAGTTTGGGAAAAGCCTATGGGCTTAAATTATAATTAAACAAAGGGGAAACAAATGAAAGGATCATGGGTTATAACTAAAGATCATTTAGGAGATGGGGCTGAGGGAACTATAGGTCCAAGTATAACAACGCTAACTGCTGAGGAAATTAAAGCTAAGGGAGTCCATTTTAAGATGTATGACGACGACAATGAACTATATTATGAGGGATATTGTATCTTTAGAGATGGAGAAGAAGGATTCTATCCTTTAGAAGACTTCGGGGAGCCTAACGCTGGCTGTACAGGTATCAAGTATCGAAACAAAGACGGCACATACGAATGGTTGTAACTCTCCAACGCTTCGCTCCCTTCGGGGAGCTTTTTTTGGCTTGGCAAGGGACTTGCAGATGCAAAAGCTGTGCCTTTTTTTTAAGCTCGCTCCTTCCCTGATTATAATCACTGTTGGGCTTATTTTTCCAGCTTTGCCCTTTTGCGCTGGTCTTACCTTAATTGTACCAGTTTCAGCATAGAAGTAAACAACGCAAGAACAATGCCAAAACATTTTTTTTTAAGCTTGAGCTGAGAATATACGCTGGATGTTAGGCTTGCTAATGCAAGACTTGTGCCAGATGCTTGTCAAGGGAATTATTTTCTCCAGATTGGAAAAAACACTTGCAAAAACTTTATTTTGTTGAGCTATTTACTTTTGATGCATTGTGTGAGACTATCTTTTTAAGCAAAGGGGATGACATGAGAACTTATATTATGCTTGTGATTACACTAACTTTAGTCAACATAGCCTCAAGATCAGAAACAATCACTAAAGCCTTCGACTTGCCTTAATACACGCCAAGGGCTTGAAAAGCGAGGCAATCGCCTCTCAAACGCTTGGAAAGCCTTTTTAACCTACCTGCAAGGCTTAGGGAATAACCTCTCTAAGCCTTTCTTTTTTCATCTAAGCTATTTATTTGTCACTTCAAGGCAAAACAAAGTCTAATGCTCAATAGGCATTGATTCATTTTACCAAACAAGTTTTCTTTAGTACCTTGCAAGGCTTGTGCCAAAAGGGCAGCTATGTAAAGGATTTATCACTTAGCAAAAGCCGTGCCAAGTTTTCTTTTTAGCCTTCCGCTTCGTTCTTTCTCACTCGTTTACGAAGATGTGTTCCACTTCTGGACGTGCCACAATGCTACGATTCTCAGACTTAAATCTCTTTTTAACGGTCTAAAAAGTTTCCTCATCTTATAAGGGTGCTTACTCGTTGCCACTCGCAAGCCCTTGAAAAGCTTGTAAAAACTCTTTTTTTATCTCTTTCTTGTTCGTTGCGTCGTTTTTTATCTTGTAGTGTTTTTAAAGTTACTGTATAATCTTTTTAAGAGAACAAACAAAGGGGAAAACATGAAAACGACAACACAACAGATTGAACTAGAATATCTTAAAGCTCAAGCCGACTTCCTTGATCAGAAAATTGATCTTTGGAACGACAGACTCGGACCAAACGACGAGCACGTTGTAAAGCTCAAAAATGAGGTTAAAATGATCAACGCTAAAATCCTTGACCTCATGGTTTACGAGCAAGAAACTCGTATAAACAAGGCGGTTATTGTATGACTAACTGCATGATGTTACATGATAGAATGAAATTAAGAGTGAAAGTTGGCTTCATGTATTATGACGGGAGGAAATGCAGACCCTATGAGAGAAGTTTCAATAAACATACTTTAGAGGCTTTTCACTCGGCAAGTCATTGGAAACACGGTGTGAGAATGTTAATTTTAATACAAGGGGAAAAACAATGAAAGAAAAATACTTAAGCCTCACAAACGACTTCAACGCTTTAAATGACTTCGTGGATGAATTGACTCAAGCCCAAAAAATTGAGCTTAGGGAAGCCTTGGAAGCTGAGGGGAGTGATAAGCTCATTATGCCTTTGTTCTATGATTATGAAAAGCAGTGTTATTTTTAGTTGACGCAATGATTCTTTTCGTGCTAAAATGACTTAAGTTTGTAACATTTTGTTGCAACAAAGGGGAAACATGAGAGAGCAAATTTTAAAAACAATTTCTACGCTTGACGAAACAAACTATCAAGCAAGCTTAGACTGGTATTTTATTCTGCACGATTATGCCAAAAATTTAGCCGAGAGGAATGGCTTAACACTTTTACAAGCCGCTGGTGTTATATCAGCCTTAAGCCCGATGATAACTTTCCAGACTAATTTGAGAGATGCTGAGAGATTTTGCGCCACTCGTAGGCTTGACAATCTTGCGACGTATATGAATCAACGTAAAAAAGCGTTGGCAATTATCGGCGCAAAAAGCGAAAAGGAAGTTTTAAAGCTTTTGGGCGGGAATAAAACAAAAAGCTTTTTTCTTAACATTTATCGCCCTAAAACGAGTCAAGACGTCACAATTGACACTTGGATGATAAAGTTTTTTGGGTATAAAAATCTCACTCCTAAGCGGTATAAAGATGCTTCAAAAGAGATTCAAGACGTCGCTGAGGAGATGAATTTAAAGCCTCATCAAGTGCAAGCCTTGTTGTGGGTGGGGATGAGAGGCAAGGCTTTTTAATGGTTGACACAAAGAGTAAAAAAGATTATAATTTAAAAAAGGGGAAAAAATGAAATTAAGACTTGATCAAATAGCAAAAGAACTAAAAAACAAAGGCTTGTCATCTGGGGATGATCTAGTCGAGGCAGTCGTGGAAATTTTAAAAGAAAAAGATTTATTTTATTTACTCGAGGATGAATTGACGATAATCGAAGACGAGGAAAAAAGCGAAAAAATGACTGAGCTTGACTACTTAGAATCAATTGGCGAGGTGTAAAATGAATATTCAAGAATTCAAAGACGAGGTTAAGGGGAAATTTTTTCGGGCTTGTTTTATCAAGAAAGACGGAACGATAAGAGAAATGACCGCACGTTTTGGTGTTAAAAGTCATTTAAAAGGTGGGGAGTTGACTTGGAACCCCGAGGCTTTTAATCACATTGTCGTTTTTGACGTTGAAAAGGAAGCCTATCGAACGATTAACCTTGATAAGCTTATTTACTTGCGTTATAACGGCAAGGAAGTTGTAGGCAAGCAAGCTTTACTCCATGCTCTAAACTAAAAAGGAAAAACCATGATTAAGCCAATTTTGATTCTCATTATTTTTGTTGTGTTTGTGGCGAGTCTTAAGCCGACTCCGAGCGTAAATGAACTAAAAAACGTTGTGGAAATTCAGTGCAAAGATTTATGTAAATAAGCTTGACGCATTGAATAAAAAAGATTAGAATGAATCAGGAGCTTAAACAAAGGGAAAAAAATGGAAAAAGCAATTTATTCTGTTCAACTAATTGAGGGCATGGGGAGAGGAGTTATCGCTGAGAGGGATATAAAACTTGGGGAAATTATTACAAATTGTGAATTGTTATTGCTATCTCCAGAGGATACTATCAAGGTAAATGAAACTGATTTACAATGGTACACTTTCACTTTTGACAAAAACTCAAAACAAGATTGTTTAGTTTTAGGCGATGGCGAGATTTTTAACCACGACGATAATGCTAACGTGCTTTACGGTTTGATTGACTGGAATGGAAGAAAATTGATGCGCTTCCAAGCCTCGAGAGATATTAACAAAGGCGAGCAATTGTTTATTGACTATCGTGTAGACGTTGACAACGTTGACAACGTGCTGGAAAGTTATACAATAAATCTTATTTAAAAGGACTTGGATGTTTATACTATCATGGGCGATGAAAGGACTTATTTTATATCTTATTTTTAAACTTTTAGAGTGAGGATATATGGCTTATTTATTTTTAAAGTGCAAAGAGTGCGATGAGGAAGTTGAAGTTTACTGCGATGGCGATAATGCTATGATGTGCCCTGAATGTCGCAGCGTTGATTGTTTTGAAGAGATTGAAGAGGAGTGAAAATTTATTGTTGACACGAAGAGTAAAAAAGATTAGAATAATTAAGAGAAGTAAAAAAGCTTCAAGCAAAGGGGATAAAATGGAAACATCAAAAGAACTTTTCAAGCTTAGCGTTTCGGTTAGGGGAGTTAAAAAGCGTTGTAGAAAGTCAGATCATCATATATTGCAAGGTGGTTATATGCCTTATAATGGTGGAAATTTTGATCAGGCTAAAATTGAAGACGTTGTGAGAGGGATTGTTGAAACTAACATGAAACAAGTTGACGGAAAAATTTACATTCACCTTGATCATATTAAGCAAGGCGACTTCATGCAAATTTGGGAGCCTTTTTCCAATAAAAATGTGAGATTCGAGCTTAAGACAAGCCTTGAAAACGCTTTACAATAGGAGTCATTATGCTGGAAAAAGTTTTAAATAGAATTAAAAATTCTAACAGAATTGATAAGTATGAAACTTTTAACACTAGAGGTCATAGAATTGATGATAGGCTTAAAATTGAAACGTGGAACGGTTATTGCACTGGAATTTATATCGACGGAATTGAAGTTAAAATTTATTCAAAATCCTTTCAAGAAGAACAGGAAGCAAGAGAACTAATAAGAAAAAGTATTGATTTAAGAATAAATGAGATTAAACAGAAATTAGTGGAGAGCCTTTAATATGAAAGAAACAATTTTAAAGCTAAATAAAAGAGAAGTTGAAGTTATTAAAAACGCTTTAGACAATCAAAAAGTTGTTGTAAAAATTAAAGCTTCAACCGACAATAATCAACGAAAAGAAATGGCAATAAACGAACTTTATAACATTGAAAGCGTAGAGAAAAAATTAAAAGGAAACTAATGAAAACATTTTTGATTGACTTGGACGGCATTTCTCCAGAGGTTTTTAAAGAACTTATTGGCTTTATTTTGACCGCTGGTTTAAATTTTAGGAAGCTTGATCAGAGGATTGAAAGCCGCACTGGTAGAACTCTTTTCGTAGAAGTAGAGACTAGAGCAGAGGAAAAGGCTTTAAAAGAGTTTTTGACCGGTCAAGCCGTGCTTAGTCCTATAATTATCAAAAACGAGAATAAAGCCGTTTTAGACGGTAAAATCATAGGGACTTTTTGTCAGACCAACAGAGGAGATAATTGTTACGTGGATAATTTAACAGGTAAAAAATTTACCATTGTGAGGTAACATGAGCAAGTTTCAATTTCTTGTTTATCTAATGACTGGGTTATTCTTTTCTTGGATGACTAACATTTTAGTGAGGTTATAATGAGCAAGCTTGAGAGTTTTTTGTTGCTTATCGGAGTTTTTGGGCTTATAATTGTTGCAGGTGGTCTAGTTTATAACTTATTCCAAGGGAGCGTTGACAATGAATAGCATTGAAAAGCAAATTGATGAGACTTGTGAGCTTTTAGACGTTGCAAAAACTGAGCTTGATAAAAGGATTTTAGAAGCTAAGCTTTTTGAGCTTGTAGAGCAACTAAATGGAAACACTATTTACCTGACGGTGCAGTGATGGAAATTCATATAGGAGATGTTTTTAGTAGTGTAATTTACAAGTTTAAAGTTATACAGATTAAAAACAATTACATTAATTGTGAAGTTTATTTTCATAGTAGGATAGTAGGAAAATCTTTAGAGCATAAAAACACTTTACTTAGGATGCAAAAACTTTCTAGCTTAGAAAAGGAATTAATGTGAATTTTAAAGAAAAGACTTTATACAAAATAAAAAATAATACTTTTGAGTGCTATCGAGTAGATTTTCCTTATTTCTATTTTAGAAAGTTGGATGATAAAGCTATTTACAAGCTTCACAATAAATGTGACTATTTTGCTTTAGTGAAGTTTGTTGAGTGTACTTCACTAGAAAAGGAATTAACGTGAATATTTTCGCAACTAGTCAATGCCCTATTGAATCGGCTAAATTTTTAGATGATAAACGATGCATAAAGATGTGTTTAGAGACTGCTCAACTATTGTCAACGGCTTTACGAATCAACGGCTATAAAGGCGACGACGTTTACAAAATTGCTCACTTAAATCATCCGAGTTCTATCTGGACTAGAGCGACGCAAGGCAATTATAAATGGCTTGTAGAGCATTTTAGAGCATTATGTGATGAGTATACTCGTCGCACTGGAAAGATTCACGCAAGTTCTAAGCTATTGCCAATTTTCGAGGCTAACGTTGAGCTTATTCCAGTAGGGGAGCAATTGCCTTTTTCAAACAACGCAAGAAATTTGACGAAAGGTGTTGACTTTACGCATGAAACTGATGTAACATTGGCATATCAACTTTACCTCTCAACTCGTTGGGAGAGTGATAAACGTGAACCAAAATGGAGTTAATTATGTTTAAAAATCTTTTAATTGATGCAGTTATTGAGCAAATTAAGCGTGATATTTTAGATGGTGAATTATTGTCACTTGAAAACTTACTTAATGACTTAAGCGAAAAACAATTAGGAAGTTTTCTTCCCGAAGAAAAATTAAATCAACTTTTAGGAAAAGAATAAAGGAGAAAACAATGGAAACAATTAAGAAATTCAAAAACCGCAAGCTTTACAGCAAGACAACAAAAGGCTACGTTACACTCACTTATCTAGTAGATAAAATTAAGCGTAATGAATCTTTCCAAGTTGTAGAGCATGGAACAAACGCAGATATCACGGCTAAGACTTTAAAGCAAGCCTTGACGACGGTTGAATTGACTGACGACGTTGTTAGAAGAGTTATCCTTGGCAATGGTCAGAATTAATTATTCCCAGATTGATGAAAATGTTATCGAGAGTGAAAGGCTAACTTCCGTCAAGGGAGTTAGCTATTTTGCTAGAATTGACTATTCAAAAGGCTTGTGGCAGATATTCAATGCCAAGCGTAGAAACTGCATTAAGAGCGGATTAAGCACGAATAAGAACGTATTGAGACGCATGGTCAGAAGAGAACTCCAGAAGTTGGGAGTAAAGCTTGAAAAAGAATTTAAAATGAGCGGATATGCAAAAACCAGAGATTGATAAGTATTATAAAATAGAACTTGAATGGGGACTTCAGTCTTTTAATATTTTAAGAGTTGTTGAGGTTTACGACGAAATAGCAACTTATTACACGTTAAACGATCCTCACAGTTTGCATGAATGGGACTTTATAAAATATCCTACTTATATGAATTATAAATTAACGCTATTGGAGCTTGAACTTCTATGAAATTCTGGATATTATCCATCATAATGATAAGCGGTAAAACTGAGTACGGCTACAAGTTTGTAGAAAAAACGACGTGTGAAAAAATAGGAAAGCAATTGGTCAAGCTTGTAAAAAAAGGAACCTTCGTTTGTAGAATAAAATATTTTGACACTTAGAATAAAATAGTGTACAATCTCAGAAGGGAGGAACTTATGGAACTAATAAATAAATTCGAGAATCAGACAGATCAAACAGTTAAAACTTTCAATGAAATATTCAAGTCAACGCCAATCTTGGACGTTGATGAGTCTTTGCCAGTTGAGATCGGAGAGGTTTGTGCAGGAGATGAGAGGCTTTTAAGAGTTGGCGATCTTCAAATTAGATTATGCCTTATCCAAAGAAAGCATCCCTCAAAGGCTCCACCAAGAGTTTACAAGGTGGTTGCTTTTGATAAAAAATCTTGCAACAAGTGTAAAATTGTTAAGCATTTTTCTGAGTTTTATTTGCACCGTGCCTCGAAAGGTGGGGTGAGAGCGGATTGTAAACAATGCTGCTTGAAGAAAATTTCAGCCTACGCAAAAAAGAATAGGCTTAAGTTAAAAGAAAAAGCAAAAGAAAAAAGAGTTTTAAAAAGGTTTACAAAGACAGATAAATAGTATAAAATACCACCAGTTGGATTACTTGACCATATACACAGGAGCAGATAATGAACATTACACAATTAAAACAGTCTCTTCCGTTCCTTACCAAGGCGCAATTAGTTCCTAACATTATTGGAAAGCACGGCATTGGAAAATCTTCGGTTGTTTCTCAGTACGCAAAAGAAAATGGCTATACTTTTCATCCTTTCTTTCTTGGGCAGATGTCAGACAACGGTGACTTACTTGGACTACCAGAGTTTGACCGTGATAAGAGTGGAAAAGCTTTATCGGTGAGCTTTATTCATCCTGCTAAGCTTCCAAAAAAGCCTCGCTCTATCCTCTTTTTTGATGAGCTTAACAGAGCTTCTAAAGAGCTTCTACAGGCTATTTTCCAGCTTGCGTTGGAAGGTACTCTTCACGATTATACCTTGCCAGAAGACTCGGCTATTATCATGGCAATGAATCCAGCAACGGATGACTATTCAGTGCTTGACTTTGCAGATAAGGCTTTTGCAGATCGGTTTGTCCACATTAACTTAGACCCTACTCATGAGGAGTTTCATACTTATATGTCTTCACGCTATGACACAAGCACAGTCAGTGACTTTCTAAAACAGCAAACAAAATTGCTCGAAGAAACTGACCTACAAGCCGTTTCTTTGGATTTTGTAAAGCCTTCTCGAAGATCGTGGGACCGACTCCAGAAGCTTGAACTCACTGGGATGCCTGAGAATCTTTTCCGTGAAGCTGGAATGGGGATTGTTGGGACCGCTGCTATGATTGCCTATAGTTCATGGAAAGAAACTCAGGTAAAAATTATAGAAGGAAAAGAAATACTTGAAAACTACGCAAAAGTAAGAGATAGGTTCATTGGATATTTCAAAAATCCACAAACAAATCAAGCCTTGGAAGTTCCAAGAACTGATATTATCTCCACAGTTTGTTTGAGCTTTGCAGAAGAGTTGTCGGATAGATTAAAAAATTCTACATTAAAGCCAAATGAGGCTAAAAATGCGGCTCAATTCTTGATAGACACTCCGGTGGAGAATTGTTACGCAACGCTTTTGCCTTTAAAAACTATTCCAGAATTCTCAACAGACTCCTCTATGAAAGAGTTTATTTTAGAGAATAAAGAGATTGTGGATAAAGTTAAGGAAGCTAAGAAAGCGAAGGAAGCCTACCTTTCTGCCAAAGAAGAAAGAGAGAATAAAAAAACTAACAAAGAAAAAGCTGAAATCCCCTTTTAAGCTTTACACAATAAGTCAATTAGTGTATTATTGTGGAGGAAGGATAGCAAAAAGCTATCCTTCCCTTTTGGAGGATACATGAATAAGTTACAACAAGCCCTAACAGCATTATTGTTTGCAGAACCTTTCTACGGACATTTAATTTCCAAGATGAGAATTTCTAAGTCTGACAAAGTTCCTACGGCTGGAGTTTTTATCACAGATAAGATAAACATGGTTTACAACGAAGAATGGATTGAAGGTCTTGAGCTGATTGACGTTGTTAAAGTCTTGAAGCACGAGTGCGGTCATATTCTTCAAGAACACATTATACGAGCTAAACAAATTGGAGTTGTCAACGCAGAACTTCACAAAAGATTTAACATTGCTACCGACATAACTATTAACACTCACGACTTAGTTCCGACGGTTGAAAAAATTGGAGGGGTTACTCTATCGGGTTTAAATGATATGCTGAAGAAAATTGTGGACGAGGCTAACACAAAAGACAACGGAAAGAGAACTTTTGATCCTTTATTGGACGGACAGATTGCAGAGTATTACTACAACAAAATAAACGAATTTGCGGAGAAAAACTCAGACTCCCTGCCTCAGAGTGGCATGGGGGAAACTATGGACGATCATTCAATCTGGGATAAGTCAGAAGGCAATGAAGAGATGCAGAAGGAAGTGGCAAAACAAGCCGTGAACGAGGCTGTAAAGTCAGTTGGTGGCATTGGTAACGTCCCGGGGAGTATAGCATCACTGGTTGAACAACTTAACAAAAATCAAGTTAATTGGAAGCAACAGCTTAGGCAATTCTTCGTCAACACTCTAAAAAGCACGAGAACGCCCACTAGGAAGCGCAGAAATAGACGATATGGCATTCTTCAACCCGGCAATAAAAAGAAGCCTGAGCTTCATTTAGGTCTTTGCGTGGACACTTCTGGAAGCGTTAGCGACGAAGAGTTGTCTATGTTTTGGGTAGAAATGTCAGCAATTCACTCATGTGGTGTAAAAATTACAGTGATTGAAGCAGACTGTATTGTTCAGAATGTTTACGAGTTTGAGTCTGGGAAAACTCCCAACTTTAAAGGTAGGGGAGGTACAGCCTACTCTCCAGCTATCGAAAAAGCCGTTGAGTTAAAGGTTGATGGAATTCTGTATTGTGGAGATTTTGACACAGCAGACACTCCAGAGAATCCTAAAAAGCCTTTTTTGTGGATTGGAGTAAGGAATTCTCCACCCCCTGCAACTTTTGGCAAGGTTATTTACTTGGAAGAGGTGAAATAATGTTTTCTATTTTATTATTTTATGTGTTATTATCCTTAATAATAAGAGGACTTGTTTTATCAATGATTGAAAAACTTAGGGAGTCACATGCCCAACTTCGTGTATATCGGAAATGTTTAAAATTGTGAGGTGGCGGCTCGCTTTTAATTTAGGAGAGTAGAATGAACATCAACGGCTTTTGTCCTCACTGTAACGCTAACCTAGACGGTGAGTTAGTTATCGACTACCCACTTAGCCAAGGCAAAACAAGAGAAGAAGCCTTGGAATACGCAAAGTGCTATGCTGGCTGGGACGAGCATGGCGAAGCTAATCGCTGGGGTAGAGCGATTGGTTTGTATTGTATAGACAGAGATCGTACAATAGGTTATAAGTGCCCTGACTGTAATGAAACTTGGGAGAGGAAGTAATGCCGCACCACTATTGGGGAGATGGAGACTTCGACTGGAACTCGTTATACAAAGCCGAGTCTGAGCTTAGACGTATAATGACTCGCCGTGGAAGGATTGGTGTACACTCGAAAGAGAAGTTCGGAACTTTACGTTTCTCTATTTACTTTTGCAACGGCACTCTCCATTCATTCACTCATCCGGGTTATTACTACAGTCAGTATCCTAAGTGGCTTTGGCAATTTGATTTGAAGTACCAGCCGCTAAGATTCTTTACTCCTATAATTAACTTCTGGCAGAAGCTTGTTGTACAATACGCTTTCACTACAGTATGTGCTAAGTATCCGCATATACGCAAAGAGATTATTAATGATGCTCCAACAGAATTACTTCCTTGCGAACTTGCTATAGAGTGTGCTAAGATGTGGGTGAGCTGGTGTAAAAGCTGTAACAAAGAATCCACCAGCAATAATTACAAATGTCCTCATTGTGGAGAAGTGAAAAGATAATGGAGCCGTTTGGGTTGTGGCGAAAGTCACGACCTTATTCTAGATAAATGGTAGGTGCTTGCTTACAGTGGGGCAAGGTAAATGTAACCTTAAGGTGCAGCCTTTAAATACTTTTTAATTAGGAGAGGAAATGAAACGCTCTGAAGCATTAGAAGAAATACGCAAGATACTTGCTATGAACGGTAAGGATGATGGAATGGGAGAACTGGAAGAGTCATTGCTCCATACTGTAGAAGGTTTAGGTATGCTTCCTCCTCCAGACTACACAGAAACTTACTATTCTGGAGACGAGCCGGGAGGGTATCACCCTAACTTTTGGGAGGATGAAGATGTCTGAGATATTATACGACCCAATCAATAACGAGCTGGTTCTTTTCACTGGAGCGTTTGAATTTGACGTAGAAAGAAAGACTATGACATTCTACTTGCAAACAAACAGTAAACGTATTAAGATAGTAGAGGCTACTCAACTTGTACATATAGGATGGTTATGACCTATCTCGAAGCTCGTAACTCAGGATACCCATTCAATAGACGTAAGTATAAAGATGGCTGGTATGTACG
>Ga0315909_10007286_pt1 | contig 12372 bp, 7 predicted proteins | sample LakEriMetagenome_11_FD_203527 | JGI IMG/M metagenome (GOLD analysis project Ga0315909, IMG submission 203527) | Freshwater fungal communities from buoy surface, Lake Erie, Ohio, United States - Buoy 2 MA125 | ecosystem: Environmental > Aquatic > Freshwater > Lake | place: USA: Lake Erie, Ohio...
TTGACGAATCAAATAATCCAGGTCGATAAGCGGATATTAATTTAGAATAAATATATGACTGATAATCATTATTAATATTTTTTTTATCTACAAATTTAATATAATCTTCTTTATTTTTTATACTTTCAATATTATTATTTACATCAATTATATAATTTATGTCTTTACAATCATTATAAAATTTTATTCTAAAATTGTCAATATCATTAATATGAGTTTTAATTTTATTTGAATTAAATAAATTATATGATATAATACCTGTTCCGCAGAATGGCTCAACAAAAATATCATCTTTATTTAAATTATTTAATATTATCTCTTTCAAATATTTTTTATATTCATTTTTTTTATTACCGAAACAGGATAATAATATTGTATTATCTTTATTATTCATATTTTTAAAATCCATTATAACTATATATAATCATTATATAATAAATTTGAAAAAATAATATATAATTATAATATATATAATGGATAAAAGTTTAAAATTTATTTATTTAAGTAATTTAATAGAAGAGTATATACAACATTATGAATATTTATTATTAGAATTAAATAAAATTAATGTTCAAATGGATATAAATGAAGAATATAATAATGTTATTAAATATAATAAAAAAATGATTATTACATTAAATTTAATATTAAATAAATTAAAATAATTCAAGCAGCTATTATATTACAATTATAATTAATGTATTAAATATTATAATTATAATATTCATCAATTTCATAATCTTTTAAAAATTAAATAATATATCTTTCTTAAGAAAAATATTAATATTAATTAAAAAGTTTATTATAAAAATCATCAAAACTAACATTTTATAAATTCATCAATTAAAATATATATGTATCATTTTTTAATTATATATATAAATCTTTTATTATTTCATATGATAATTTATATAATAAATTAATAATATCATTTTATTCAAAATTATAAACTCTTCCTAAAACTTTTAATTTAAACATTTTTTTATATATATAATTATAATTATTTCTTTTATATTAATTATTTAATATCATTCATAACATCTTTATAAATGACATTATTTACATAATCTTCTTAATTGAGCATTTTATTAATGATATAATAACCATTCTTATTTAAAGTTATTATCTTCATCATTAAAAAATAATTAACCATTTTAACGATTTTTTTTAAAATTAATAGGAATTTAATATTTACATTATTATAAAAAATCATTTTTTATTTATTTAAATGTTATTATATGGTCAATTTCAAATTATATATTATTATTAATATCTTATTCAATTAAACATTATTAACATTATTAATTTTTATTATTATTTCTAAATTATTATATTTAATATTATATTTCATTTCTTAATACTTAATTTAATTCAGTTATATTATTATCTATTTTTTAAGTAATACATAATATATAACTTATTGTTTATTATTAACCATTTAAATAAACTAATTTTAAGTGATAAACTTTATTATTATTATATTATTTATATATTATAATGTCTTAAACTTCATTTAATTTTTTATTATCTTTGTATGGATGTTATTATAAAAAATCTATTATTAAATTATAACTATTTAAATCTTTTTTTTTAACACTATTACAAAAACCAACTTTTTTTAATATATTATATATATATTCTTTTTTTTATTTTTAAGTTTATTTTATCATATTATATTATATATACTTATAATTAATTTATTATTTATATTAAATATTATTATATATAGTTGTATATATAATAATAGTTATAATTTTAATTAAATATAAAATAAATAAGTAATCAAATATGATAATATTTATTATCATCATATTCATTATCAATTAAATCATTATTATAATCAAATAGAATATCTTCATTATCATCATAATTATTTACTATTCTATAAAATTTAGGGTCTATATTATATAAATGTTTTCTAAATTCTATCTCAATTGGTATGACATAATAAATATTTGTTATACCTCTTTTTTTATTAATATTCATTTTTTTCATAGCTTTACCGAATTCCGTAGATGTATAATTAGATGATAAATAATTATTTTTAGCATATAATTTAGATTGATTAATAAAATCTGTAGCACTCCACTTTCTATTACATAAATTTTTAATATCTTTATATAAAAATTGTATATAAGCTGGTTTATTTTCATATTCTAATTCTTTCTTTAATTTTGTCATTGGTACCCTATCGACTCCAATATTGAATTTATCATTTTTATAATTTTTAAAGAAATTATATAATTCATTAATTTTAATTTCATCATTAATTTCATTATAATAATTTTCAAAAAATTGATTTGGTAATAATTTTTCTGTACATTCTACAATAAATAATCGTCTATCATTTGATTCAACTTTAAAAGCATTTTGATTATTAGTCGTAAATATGTAATTTGAATAATCATTTATTAATATAGGGTCTATATTCTTTCTTTCTAAGTTCTGTTGTGGTCTTGTTATAACATTTTTTAATCTATCATTTAATTTTGAAGCTTTAGCGCATATTTCATCACCATAAATAAATAATTTATTTGTTAAATTAACATTAAATTTATTTGTTATATCCTCAATACTTTCTAATTTACCAGTATATTTATCAAATAATTTAACTAAACAATCAATAAAAGCATTTTTTCCAATACCACCTATTAATGAATATAAAATAATAGCTATGTTAGTTTTTTTATATGGTGTTTTAATTATATGAGATATCCACGATAATATATATTCATATATTTCTTCTTCTTCATTACATATATGTTTTAATAATTTAAAAAAATAAGCATCTTCAGATATAATATTTTCAGTTTTATTATAATTTTCAAAACCTTTAAATAAATTATAATTATTTTCATCGTGTTTATTAAGATTTGGTTCAAATACAATATTATTATATCTTCTTTTATTACTATCATTTAACCAATATTCAGAAAAAGAAATTATATTATCATTATTAATTAATATATCAGGATATATATCTCTACAAAACTCTTTTATTTTATTACTATCATAAAAATTTAATTCTTTTTCATCAACATAATGAATTCCATTTTCTAATTTAAAAAATCTTTCTTCAAATTTTATTTTATAATCATTATATTCATCTAAATTAATAATTTTTTTACCATCTTTTTTTTTTTTATCTTTATTAAAATTTTTATTAAAAATAACTAATTCTTTATCAATTAATTTTTTTCTTTTTTTTGTTAATTTTTCTACATCTTTTAATCTTTTACATTCTAAAGATATATCGCTATATGATTTATTATTTAATTCTAATAAATCATTGTTTAATTCTATAATACTTGGTATATTCATATTGTTATAAATTTCATCAATATTATATAATTGTTTCATCTCTTTATTAGTAATTTTAACTATTATATTATATTTATTTTTAATATTAATCTCTAAATTTTTTAATAAATCATTTATATTAACATCTGTTAAATAATTTTTATTTAACATTAATCCATCAGCGCATAATGAACAATCATTATTTTGAATATAGTTATTTTTCCGACAATATAAATATATCTCTTCTAATAATAAGCATTCTTTCTCTTGTAAATAAATAGAGCATATTTTACCATTAATATTATAATCATTATTTTTATTTTTATTTTTAATTATTTTTGATAATTCTGGATTATTATCTGATATTATTTTTTGATATTGTATTATTTCTTTTTGAAAATCATCAATAAAATTTAATTTATTATTATTATTACTATTATTTTTTATCCAATTATCATATGAACCACCATACATTAATATTAAAAATAATGTTTTTGATTTATCTCTATCAACATTATGAAATTGTTTTACTTCATTTAAATAATTATCTCTATTATTAATATATTTCTTTAATAAAGGATGTTCAATTTTATGATAATCTAAAATATTATCTAATATAATAGGATGACAATTTTCAATATCTATATCAATATAATTATCGAATATAGTATGTCTTATTTCTCTTCTTATATTCAAACCTCCTAATCCATATATAGGGTCTGACCTTCCATAAATATTAACTTTTGATTTATTATATAAAACTTCTATCCCATTAGATGTATATCTTTCTTTATACTTTAATAATTGTTTCTTTTCATTATTATATAATTCTGTCATATGTTTATGCTTAAATTCTGATTTTAATAATTTTGAATTAATTAATAAATCTAATTTATTCATATTTATATTTTCGTATAATTTAATACCATTTAAAATTGAATTATATGGTTGTAATTTAAAGTTATAAAAAATATTATTTTCCATTGTTTTATATATATACTTATAATTAATATATATTTATATATACTTATAATTAATATAAAATTAAATTAATTATAATAATATAAATATATATAATGGATAATAAAAAATTAGAATAATTAGAAAAAAGAAGAATATACAGATTAAATAATAAAGAAAAAATTAATTAATATGCTAATAATTATTATCATAAAAAATATTAAAATGATGAAAATTTTAAAGAAAAAATTAAAAATTATAATAAAAAAAATTATAATAAAAGAATTGAATTAAATAATAATAATTAAATTGAAAATGTTATTTCAAATTTATTAAATTGAAAATTTATTATTTATAAACTATACATATATAACTATACATATTATTTTTACAATTTAATTATTACTTCTTCCAAATTATATATATATTTCGTGTTTTATGTATAGTTTTATATATATGTATAGTTTGGTTTTATATTACATAGAAATAAAAAAAAATAAAAAAAATAAAAAAAAAAAAAATATTTTTTTTATCTAAATATATAAAAAACTATACATAACTATACAACTATACATATTTACAATTTAATATAATTATATATATATACTCTTTCAATTTATAATAATTAAATTGTAAAATATATATGTATAGTTATATGTATAGTTTATAAAAAAAATTAAACTATACATATAAATAATTAAATTTTATTATTAATATATTTAATAATGGTTTCATCATTATTATTATAGGTGTTTAATGTATCTAAAAAATTCTTATAACTATTATTATTAATATTTTTATTATTAAAATAAAGAATAAAATAAAATACAAACCAACCACAATTATTTGATTTTAAAAATTGAAATTGTTTATCATTATAATAATATTTATTATTAAATAAGTTGGCTATAATATTAGGTGGTTTTAATCCAAATGAATCAAAATAATAATTATTAATTAATCCAACCCAATGAGTTCCCTTACCATCATTATTATCCATATTAATGATATATTTTTTATGTTTATTATCATATTTATCATCCTTAGACATAATTTTAACATTATTTATATTAAATTTTTTCATCATTTCATTTAAATCATAATTTGATAAAATGGCCATATTATTAATTATTATATAATATAAATCATATAATAATTAATATAATAATTTATTTAATTTAGTTTAAGTTGATTTAATCTTACTTAAATCAACTGAGCAATATTACCATTTTCAACATTTATATCGCATCTTTTTTTAGTAATAATAAATATAGATAAATTAAGTTTAAAATTATTATCGTTAATTCCTTGTAATTCAATATTTTGAGCTACATTTAATTGATTCATTATATTATTACAATTAAAATAATAATATTTATGGTTAAAATTCCATCTTTTAAGATTTAATAAGGATGTCTCTAATGAAGCTCCACCATTAACTACATTCAATCCTCCACCATCCATATTGGATAAAAAGTGTTCATAATTATAATCAGCATTTTTTAATAATAATTGTTGTCCTCCTATTAATATATTAAGATTTTTTAAGGAACAGCCTATTGTAGGAGTATTTGGTTCAATATTCTCACAAGATGAGGTTATTAACCTATTACTAGTATGAAATGAACCTATATATGGTATAATTAATACTCCAACAGGATTAGTAACAGAATTATTTAATTTAATACTAAAATTCGAATTAGCATCAATACTAGCAGGTTGAGTATTATAAATATCTTTAAAATAAAATGTTCTTATGGGACTAGATAAAAATCTATTTTCAACAGTTGGGTCTAACTCAAAACCAGCAATAAATATTTCACAGTTTCTTTTCATAGAATTACCAATTTTAATTTCAAATGATAATCTATCGTCAAGAGCTATAGCATTACTATTAACTAAAATAGCTTTATCATTATCAACATAAAAAGGACAAGTATTAAATTGAAATGTAGAAGATTCAACAGTTACACCTGTAGATGATAAATTAGGTGCTGCTAAATTTGGTGAAACACCTGTAGAGGCAGGTAATTTATAGACGACTTTTCCTAAATTAGCGAATAATGTAAATTGGTCAACGAATAATTTAGCGAACGCAACCTCCTTAAAGAAATGCGAAATATCCGATAATTTAATATAAGCCATATATTCATAATGATGAACAGTATCTAATCTAACATTTGCACCTGCAGGTTCAACATATCTATTATCTATATATTGTGATTTTAATCCATTTTTTATAAATTGTGTTTGATAATTAGGATTAATTATATTTAATTTATCAGTTTTATATTTGAAACTATCAAATTCAGATATTTTATTTTTTAATAAATTAGGTACTCCTGCATCGTATCCAAATACGTATTTTTTATTTAAATCGTTTGAATCCTCAGGAACAAAATTTAAATAATCATAATAAGGAAGTGTGTTATTAGTTACCTCAGTTAATTTAACAAAATTAAAATATTCATTTATATTTCCGGTTGATTGATGGATAATTTTAGAATTAACACTCATAACCATAGAATTAATTAAATGTAAATTATTTTTTAAAGCTACGTGTATATTAGTATCAATAATATTTCCAGAAGCATCCGTAGTTTCTTTTAATAATGTACCTGCGGATGATGTTAATTTAACTTCAACATCAATAGGAATAATTAATAAACCATTTGTCCAATCATAATATTTATTTAAATTATATATATTTGATAATTGAAAATATATTTGATTATTAGAATAAGTTGAATTATTGTTATCTTGTACGGTATGATACATTTTTCGATTAAATTTAGGTTCATCCCTAGCACTCATCATTGATTGTTCTAAAACTACTTCATCACGATTACTCATATTATATATAATATTATATTAGATATTTTATTTTAAAATTAATTAAATAAATTAAAATAAAATATAATAAACAATTTTAAATTAAATTAAATTATTTTAAACTCATATATTTAATTTTATAGGCTTTTTCCTAACATTAACCGAAGGATTATTAAAAACAACATTACCACCTACCAATAAATCTTTTTTTTCATTTAACAATACAGCACTACCACCTTTCATATTATCTTTCATTTCTGTATTATTCATAACTAATAATGGGCTTCCATTTCCTTTTATAAATTTATTATTAAACACATTAAATTTTTTATTCATTATTGTATATATATAATATAGATATTATTTTTTCAATTAAATTTAATATTTTATTAACATTAATAACATTAACCTTAATAATATATATTTGTAAATTAATAACATTTAATACATCTATTTAATAATCCATCTTACTTCATTATTAAGCATTTATTACATTATTATGTTAAAACATAATTTTTATCATATTTACAACTATAACATTCAATATTCATTTTATATATATTATTATAAATTATTCTTCTAAATTTAAATATATTGTAATAACTAAATTTTCATCTAATATAACTAAAGGCTGATTGAATTCATTATAAAACTCTAATATTAACTGTTGATAATTTCCATCAACTATATTTAAATATAATAATTGATTGGGCTTCTCATTAATATTACTTCCATATGTAGTATTAGGAGTAAAAGAATACAAAACATTAGAAGGTATAGTTATATTATTATTAACTATATTACAATTTATATTATATACATTTGAAGGAGATAAATTTGGAATTAAATTATAATCTTTAGATATAGTTGTATATGATGTAGACTGAACAGAAGGAGGAAAATATTGATTTCTTGGTAATCCTAAAATAAGGTTAAATTCATCAGTAATAATAATTTGAGGTGTGTTATTAGTATATATAGAACCTACTTTACCGGAACTCCCAGATAAAATAGCTGGATTTATTCTTAATTCAACGCTATAATATGTAGTATTATATAATAAATTAATAAAGAATACATTAGTACCAGAAATTATATTATATGGTATATTATTGGTTGTTTGTTGTTGTACAAATTGAAGATAATAATTAAGTGATTCAATAGTATAAAATCCTTGTGGTATAATAACATTAGTATTAATATTATTATATTTAATTGTAAATCTACAATTATTTACATATATATTAGGAGTTGAATAAGGCATAACAATAGAAGCTAATGAAATTTTACCTTTTAATTTTTGAGAATTAGAAAACTTATACACATATTTATTTTTATAACCATTATTATTGTCTAAATTATTCCTATTCATAATAATAATCTTATTTTGAGTATTCATATAATATAATTATATTATAGAAAATAAAAAATATTTTTAAATGTTATATAATATATATAATGATGGAAACTAAGGAACAAATGTTATATAGAATTAATAGGATTAACAGAAATAATTTAATGAATGATTTAAATATGAAAAGAAAGAAATTAATAGTTAAATATAATCCAAAAGAAATTAATAAAGATGAATTACCAATATCACAACGAGAATTTATTAATTATAAAAAGAAATTTAATAAACAATTATTAAAAAATAAACAATTAATTAATCCAGAATTTATTAATATTTCATCTTTTAAACCTGAAGAACGAAAATTAATAATAGGTGATAAAGATGAAGAATTGGTCGGTTCTTTATTAATATCTGATGAAGTTAAACAAGAAAATTATAATAAAATTGATGAATTATTTAAAAAAAATTTAATTGATAAATTAATGGATTTTCAAACATATACTTATGTAAATCAACAAATTGGAGATGATTATATTTATAAAAATATGATTAATAATAATATAGTTGGAATTGAAAAAAAAATAAGAGATAAATATAAATCATTAACTGCTAACCAATTTATATTTGAAATAAAAAAATATTTTGAAGAACCTCAACCAATACAATCATCAATAATAACACAATCTAAATATACTCCATTAATAAATTATACACCTTCTCAAAAAGAATATTATGAAAAAATTAAAAATAATATAAATAAATTAAAAACATTTAAAAATGTATTATCAAAAAAATATTTTTCAATTCAATCAGATATTAATAATAAAGAAATACAAGATTTAATTACAGAATATAATGATATAATTAAAAAAAATGAAGATTTATTAAATAACGTTGATGATGCTTTAAATAAATATAATGATGAATTAAAAGAAATACCAAATTATAAAGATGATGAAATTAGTAAATTAATGTCTGATTTGGATAGTTTAATGAAAAATATAGAAGATAATTATAATTTAAATATAGAATTATTAACTGATATTGATAATAAAATTAATAAAAAAAGTATAAAAATAAAAAATATAGAAGGATTTATGAAAAAAAAAGAAAAAAATAAATATAATATTGTTATAAATAAATTAAAAGAAATTAGAGATAATCAAGATATGTCTGAAGCAATTATAAATATGTTTGATGATAGTATATCATATCTTAATAAAACTATAGAAAATAAAAATTTATCAGATGAAAATAAAGAAGATATATTTAATGATGAAATTAAAGAAGTTAATGATGTATTAATAAATAATAATATAGAACCTATTGAATTGACAGAAGAACAAAAAGAAAAAAAAGAAAAAATAAATAAATTAATAGGTTCTATAGAAAAAGTTAAAAAAAATAAATTATTATCTATTTTCTTAAAAAAATTAGATGAATTTATGATAAAAAATAAAATTATGATGAATGAAATTATTAAAGAAATAGTTGAAGAAGCTATTAAAAAAGTTAATGAAATAGAAAATAATAAAGATTTATCAATGGAAGAGAAAAAAGATAATGTAGATATTGTGTTGAATGAAACAAAAAAAAAAATGACAAATTTGGAATCTAAATTAAAGAATAATTTAGATTATATTAATAAATTATTAGATTATACAATTGAAAAAAAACCAGAAAATGAAGAATTAAAAAAAATAAAAGAAGTTTTAAATAAATCAACTGATTATAAAGATTTATTAAAAAAAATAGAAGATTTATATTATACTTATTTTCCTAATGGAACAAGCACAAAATATGATATTAGATTAAAAAATATATTAATGAAATTTGATTTTTCAGAAGAAGAATTAAAAGATATTGAAAAAGATACTACTCAAAATGAAGAAATATTAAAAAACACATTAATAAAAGTGGATAAATATAGTGAATTAATTAAAGATTTTATAAAAAAAAACGCTAAGAATGAATCAATTAAAGAACAAATTAATTTATTAGAAAAAGTTGATAATATTATAATTGAAAGGACATTAATGGATACTAAAGAAGGAATAGAAAAATATAGGAAAAAAATAGTGGATTTTTATAATGATTTAAAACAAAAAAAAATAAATAAAAATTATGTTGATGAAAATAATAATATATTATATGGTTTAGAAAATACAGATATACCAGACTTAAAACAAAATAATATAATGAAAATGATTAGTAAAATATATGATGTATATTTAGGTAATATAACAGAAGTTATAAACAAATCAAAAGAAACAAAAAATATAAAAGCTACTAAAGAAAATATTGAAAAATTATTTGGTGAAAAAAAAAAATATTTAGATGACCAATCAACAGAAGCAACAATTACAGAAGAAAAAATACCTGAAATAAAAGAAAAAAAAAAAAAAAAATGAATTTAAATAATGAAGGAGATAATATATTAGATTCATATGAAGATATAACAGAAATAGGAACAATTAATAAAGAATTAAAAGATATTGAAACTAATACAGATATAATAAAAAAAGAATTAAAAGATATTGAAATTAATACAGATAAAAAAGATTATGAAAATAAAAATATTGAAACAATAAGAAAAGAATTAAAAGATATTGAAACCAATACAGATGATATAAATATAATTATAAATGAAAAATTAAATCCATTAATAAATAATATTGATATTTTAAATAATGAAATTAATAAATTAAATAATGAAATTAAAAATAAAAATTTATCTGAAGAACAATTAAATAATAAAAAAGATAAATTACAAAATTTAACAAATAATATTAATAATAATTTAAATGATAAAATAAAAATAATAGATGATTTAAATTTAAAAATTAATTCATCTATTAAACAAAAAGAAAAAATGATTATAGAAATAGAAACATATAAAAATGAAACAATATTAAATAAAACAGTTATAAATGAATTAAATAATAATATTGAAATATTAAAAAATGAAATAAAAGATTTTAATAATATTAATGATAAATTAAATAAAGATTTAAAAAAAGAAATAACAAAATATAAATTAAATAAAGTATTCAATAAAGTATTATTATATAATTTAAGAGAACAAAAAAATAAATTAAAAAATGATTTAATTAAAATTAATGATGAATTAAAAAATAATGAAACGATAAATATAACTCAATTAACTTTTTTAAGTAATGAATTATTTAAAAATCAAAAAAAAATATCAGAATTAAATGAAATATATGATTTATCAATAAGAGACTTATCAAATATATCAACAGAAAAAAATAATTTAGAAAATTTATTAAAAGATAAAGAAGATAATATAAAAGAATTAAATAATATATTAATTGAAGGATTAAATAAATATAATGAAATTAAAGATGAAAATAAAAAAATGAGTAATGATATTGAAAATTTAAAAAATGATAAATTAGATTTAAATAATAATATATTAAAATTAAATAATAAAATAATTGATATTGATAATAATAATAAAAATTTAAATAACGAAATTGAAAAATTAAATAATGAAATTAATAATAAAAAATTAAATGATAAAAAATTAAATGATAAAAAAAATAAATTACAAATTTTAACAGATAAAATTAATAATAATTTAAATGAAAAAATTAATATAATAGATGATTTAACAAATAAAAATAATGAATTAATAGAAGTTAATAATAAATTAATAGATAATGAAAATATAAGTAAAGATGAAATTAAAAAATTAAATAGTGAAATAAAAAATATAAATATAATAATTGAAAAATTAAGTGAAAATAATAAAAAAATTACTAAAGAAAATATTAATTATAAAAAAGAAAAATTAGAATTAAATAATAATATATTAGAATTAAATGATAAATTAAAAAATATAGATAATAATAATAAAAATTTAAATAACAAAATTGAAATATTAGATAATGAAATAAAAAATA
>Ga0315909_10007291_pt1 | contig 12369 bp, 14 predicted proteins | sample LakEriMetagenome_11_FD_203527 | JGI IMG/M metagenome (GOLD analysis project Ga0315909, IMG submission 203527) | Freshwater fungal communities from buoy surface, Lake Erie, Ohio, United States - Buoy 2 MA125 | ecosystem: Environmental > Aquatic > Freshwater > Lake | place: USA: Lake Erie, Ohio...
AAGATTATTATTTGCAACTACTAAATTAGCCTCTGCCGTAGCTAATGCTGCGGTGGCAATGCTGCAAGCATTTACATCAACTCCCCATCGTTCAATTTCATAAAGACCAAAGAAGCCTTTCCTTCCTTGTCTATAAATGGCGCCAAGTGTTACACTTTGACTGTTCCAATAGGCAATCCTGAAAACGGTAGTCCTTGAAAGGGATATAACATAATTTAAAAAAGGAAAAAACGAAAATCGCGTTTCCAGAAGAACAAACTGTTCGCACTGCTGGTTTTTATTTCCAATTGCTGCATTTCGCGTGTTAATTGCCTGCACCTGTTCTCTTTGGCGCTGCTCTAAAAGTTTGCTGGCATTGATAACTGTTGTAGCTGGAGCTGACAATCCTACGGTGCTGATGTAACGATCATTGTTGTCATACAAAATTCCACCAGTATATCCACATTCGCTCCCTCTATATTTCCATTGACAATAATTTTGCGTGATAATTCTACGCGGAAGTTTTACACCTTCAAGATCAAGAACACTGGCTAATTGCCAGGAAATAACCATTGAATTTTCTTGAGTTTTGCGCTCAATATAAAAAACATCAATGGGAAACTCCTGGAGGGTGTCAGCCTCTGCTTCTCCATCTAAATATTTGCCAAGAGTGCGTCGCCTTGTCACTTTGGCTCCCACAAGGTCGTCGAGTTCCCGGATCACTTGAGTGAAGGTGCCAAGAACATTTGCCACTGTCAAAGTGGGCTGAGCAATTTGTCCAGTAGTGGCTTTTTCGTAGCCGGCAGTGATCAATGGCAAAGGCTCATAAATGTTGCCCTTCCATTGAATTTTTGTATTGTCAGGTCTTAATTGATTAGTGAAATAGAAAATATCCGCAGGATCGCTAGTAATTACAGAAAGATCAAGGTCGATTAGCTCGACGATGGCATCATGCCAGCCTTGTTGAACGTCAGTTTCTAGGGTCATAAATACGCCTCACTGTGAAGCTAAAGACGTTGCTGTTGGGACCAATTGTACGCCATTGCCACTGGTTTGGCTCTAGGCGGTATTTGAGCGGAGCACTGTCCATGAAGAATTGACTGTAGAAAAAATCACCGTTGAGTGCCGCCAGTTGCGCATCTAAAGAAATGGCAATGGAATCAGAAATGGGCACTGTTTCAATTGAATACTGTCTGATGTCATTATTGATGCCGTCAGGAATGGTTTGCTCGTAGCCATCACCAAACTGTACTTTTTGAATGCGCGAGCCACGAACGACGGTCAGGCCGTATTCACAGGGGATGGCAAAAGTTGGTTGCGTCATAATTACTTGCGGCTAGAAGCCAAAAGGCCACCTGGACGCAGCTCGCCAACAATTACTTGCTTCACTGCTCCTTCAATTTTACGCCCTAATTCAGAAGAATTAGAGCCGGTGGCATTGCTTTCTGCTTGTCCATTGTTGACATTGACAGTGATGTTGGTATTCATTTGATTACCAGCGGCCCCTCCAAGCTCCACAGGGATGCTCTTGCCGTTGGGGAGGGGGACAATAGCCTCGTTGTAACGGCCTTCGCCCACAAGGCCCATTGTGGGGCCTGTGACCATGCCTCCATTGGCAAAGGCAGTAAAGCCGCCCATTGCAATACCACCATTGGCGTAGCCTGTTCCAGGCAATGGCGCATATTGAGCAACGTTGGCTGACGAGCTTCCGAGGGCACCCCCTCCGAAGCCTCCTCCTCCAAAGATGCCGCCGATGAAACTAGTAAGCCCTTGAATAAGTTGCATTTTCAGCCATTCAGCAATCATGCGAGCCGCCATGTCAAGGAAGTAGTCGCCTACATTTTGGAAGAAAGATGCAAGAGCCTGTTGTGCTGTCATACTGCCAGAAGCAACCCCTTTAAAGGCTTCGCCAAAAGCTTCGCCAATGGCATTAGCGGCCCCGACCACTTGATTGCCAATATTCATTAATTCCGCTAAATTTTTACGCGCTTGATCCAAGCCCTCCGCAACATATTCAGTTGCAGTTTTGGGCACGTTTAGCGCAAATCTTTTGGCTGTCTCTTCTGTAGCTATACCAGGCAACGCTTCAATTCCTTCTCCCGCCTCTCCATATTGTCCCTTCAGTTTGTTTAACAGCGCTTCATCAATAGCCTTGCCTTGTGCCTTTAATGCCTCCAACACGTCAATCTCTGCCTTTACTCTCTTTCTTGTGAGTTCAAGAGCGTCTTTGATTTTCTTGATTTCATTGTCAACCTCAATAAGAATTTTCGCCTGCTCCGGTGCAATGCCATTCTTAAGCAATTCCTGGTATTGCTTTTTATTGTCCAGTTCTAACTGGCTTGCTGCTTGCAGATTTTCAACTGCCCTTTGCTGCTCGTTGATTGCTTTGGTGATTTCTGCTTCCATGGCAGAGCGAGTTTTCAGGCGAGCCAAGTCAGCCTTCTGGCTAATGGTCTGAATTTTCAATAGCTTCTCTTCTGGCGGAATGTCTTCTAAATTCACCTTGAGTTTTTCGTAGCGCAAGTCCAGTAATTCCTTCTCACCTTCAAGGCGAACTGCCAGTAAATTATTTTCTCCTAGTTGAGCGTTAAAAATTTGCGCCTCCAGTGCCGATAGTTCTTTTGCGTATTCCAATTCAAGAGCCAATTGAGCCACTTGACTTTCCCTTCCTTTCGCACCCTTCTCTTTGCCGCCACCTGCCTCAGCCCCAATAGGCATGCCTCCACCAGTCATGGTTGAAGCTGCAGGGAGAGATGGCTTAACGCCTGGCACCTTTAAACCCAAAACACCTTGTGCGTCTAATATGCGCTGCTCCAACGTGGCCTGCCTGGTCCCCATCAGGCTTCCTAACCCTGCAGGCATAGCCGCTCGCATAACCTTGAGGTCTTTGAGTTCTTTTTGGGCCTGTCCCAGTGTCTTTTGCGCTACTGTTTTACTATTTAAAATTGTCTCTCGTGATGCTCCAATCAATGTTGCAGCAGTGCCACCTTTAGAGCGAAGGCCGCGAATTGCATCTATTTGACGACGCGCTTCCATTAACGCCTCTAGTCCATAAATGGCAACGGAAATGCTCACCGCAATCGCACCTAGACGAGCAATGCCAAGCAATGCTCCGCGTAAAAGGCTGACAGGGCCAACCGCTGCTCCTGCCCCTCTGGCAAGCAAGGCCATCTGCACTTGAGTGCCAGCCAGCGTAGATGTAGTAACAGCACTAGTTCTTTGCAGTGTTGCTACAGAAAGGTTTAATGCAATGAAGCGAGCAATTGCAGCGTTAATGCTGGCAATTAGCCCAACTAAAATTCTGCCTCCTAACAGAGTAAATACTCCATTGACAAGTAAAACATTGGCATATACTTTTAGTAAGAATCCTGCAATGGGGTTCCCAGCAATTGCAATGAATACCTTGCTAACGCCAAGAACAATATTACCAAGGAGCTGAAAAGTTGGGATTAATTCTTTTAAGTTTTGAAGGATGCCTTCAAAAGATGGTTTTAGCGCATTTAATTGCTGGGCTATTGCACCTCCTCCCGTTGTTTGAGCTGCTTGCCCAGTGAAAAACGCATTAAATCCATCCGTCAATTGCTTGATGCCACCAGTCAATGGCATTACGACAGCATTTAAAAATTGAACAGCAGCGGGCTCAAAGGCTTCATACAGAAATAGCAGAGAGTTCTGCATTCTGTTCATTGCACCCTGGAAGGTCCGTGCTGCTCCTTCTGCGCCAGGCCCAAATTCCTTATTCATTACAACGCCAACATTTGTCAGCAGTTGCTTCATTGCTTGCCCTTTATAGGCGCCAGCTTCTAATGCTTTAGAGAATTTCTGAATTGCATCTGGCCCCTTGAAGCCTGCCGCTTCCGCGAAGATGCCAAGGGCACCTGGAAGAACGTCTCCCAATTGTCCCTTCAATTCTTCGGACATCACTTGTCCTTTGCTCGCCATCTGAGCAAAGGCATAATTAACACGATCAACTTTATCGGCACTCATGCCAAAAGTTGCCGCAGCTTTACTGATGCCCGTGAAAATATCACGAACTTCATCTCCACCAAAGCCAGCCGATTGCATTGATGCGTACAACTTGGTGAAGCCATCCCGTGCCGACTGGAGAGGAATATTATATTTGTCAACTAATTGAAGAATTAAATTATTGGAGGCCTGTACTTCTTTCGCGCTAGGACTAATAGCTTTTAAGGTGTTATTGAAAGATTGCAGTGCTGCAACTGCCTGTCCCACTTGAGCAGGGAAATTAGTGGCAAATGCCAGCGCTTTATACGCCGTGCCAAACAAGAGCACTTGCTTGGTGGCAAATGCAAATTCTTGGCCAATTTCACGAACCAATCCGGCTCCAGGCAGATTGGGCATGTTGAAGCCACCACCAGCTCCTCCACCCCTGCCTGCGAAATTGCCAGGACCGCCACCAGTGCCCCCTCCGCCTCCACCGGGACCGCTGTAGACCATCGCTCCGCCAGCGGCATAAGGAACAATGGCGCTCTGTGGGCGGGCTCCACGATACGCATAACCATAGGAAGATGGTGGCCTGCCAGCCACCCCTCCTTCGCCCATCACGTCAACACCTCTCAGTGCCGAACGCATGCGAGCTTCACGTTCTCGCCTTGCAAATAATTCCGCCCTGGTCTCACCATCTCGGCCAAGGCGACCAGTTCCATATGGGCTGGAAACACGCCCCACTCCAGGAGCCAAGAATCCTGCAACTCGTGAACCAGTGAGTGCTGGCCTCAATGCATTGCCTAAGTCTCTTACGTTGACAGCGCGAACAGCTTCGTTAAGTCCTTTGCGAATGGTATCTACAAAAGAATTGGCGGCTTCTCTCGCTGCATTTTTAAGCGATGGGTCAAGAATGTCTCCGATTAACAGCCTTTGCGACCCTATTGCCGTACCAGGCAATCCAGGAGGCGTATAACCTGGCGGCAGCATTCTGCCAGTAGAAGAAGGCCCAGTGGACCTGCCACGCGATGGAGCAGTTGCTTGCCAGTCAATACTGGGTATCCTTCTGCGTTCTGCTCGGACTTTTGCTGGATCAATGCCAGCCATGAAGAACACGGCACGAGCAATTTGATCTAAGGCGCTACGTTGTACTTTCCCTGCTCCGCCAAAGCCCTGCCCACGCATGCGAGCTTCCACGCCGCCACGAGCAGAACTTGCTAAGGCATCTGCCAAGTAGTCGCGGATTGCGTCTAGTTGTTTCTTCTTTGCCCCTCCTTTTAAGCCTTGCTGTAAAACAGTATCAAGCCATTGGCTCACCTGTTGGGCGCTGCGGCTTTCCTTCCCAAGGCTCTGAAAGGCCCTGTTGCGCAACTGTTCTGCTGTTAAATTGGAAACCTGCTGTCTAGCCGACGCGAAGCCTGCGGAACGTTGGGTGCCCCCACCAGTGCCTGCAGGGCCTCCCTTTTGTTGATACTCAACATTGACAATATATTTTTGCTTTGTTAATAAATCAAGGGTATTTTTTAATTTTTGAGCATTGACACGAGCCGTCTTAATAGATGTATCATTAATTTGAATGGCATATTTGCGCCGACTTAATTGATTAGTGAGAAGCCTGAGTTCATTGTTTAAACTTGTCTTATCAAATTTAACTTTTAAAGGCGCGTTAAATTCACTGCTTGCTACCGTACTGAGCTGACGAAGTTGCTGCCGAAAAAATCCCAAATCTAGGGATACATTTAGCCTCAGCTCAGGCGCGGCCATATTTGCACAGTAATCCTATTGTTTGTAGTGTAGCTTAATCATTGCTCACTTCACGCGAAGAAGCAGTCTTCAACTCATCTGCCAGCAAGGCAATAACCCTGCCGTCCATTCTTGTTGTACGCATTAACTTTTGCAACACTGCCAAACTTTCGTCCGAAAGGCCGTTCTCTTTTTTAATCCTCTTGGTGTCAAATGGCAGGAAATCATCAACAGAAGTCTTGGCTTTTTTGCCGGCCAACGCTCCCACCACTACTGTGCCAAGTTTTGCAGTGGAGATGCTATTAATGTTGTACTTTGTAATATCATGCTTCTCTAACCATTTCAACGCGGTAGTAACATCTTTCACGCGCTGCTTGCCGAAATTATGCGCTTGCCATCGCTCGTCTCTTAGGTCCGACGCATTGAGACGAAAGTAAATTTCGTCCCACTTTGTCAGAGTTTTTAAAAATTGCCGGGCTTGTTTCTCTACTCGTTCGGCAACGCTTCCTTCGTCCGGCGCGGTGCTTTTTTTGCTTGTCCTGCCTCTTTCGCTTCAGCCTCTTGTTCACTCACTATAAATTCCATGCCCTTAGCAATTACTCGCCGCCCCATAGACTTTGTGTCTTCAATGGACCAGTCATCAAGGCGCAGCCATTCTCCGTCAATTAAACCTTCGCCACGGCAACGAATAAAGACAGTGACCATCCGGGCATTGCCAGTTTCAATGCTCCCTCCGCTGTTGATCATGCTGAGAGTTTCTTCTGTGAAGTCACTGAGCAGCTCCATCTCAGTCATGTCCGCCCCGCCTTGCAGCAGCGCAAACGCTTCATCCAGGGGAATGTCTTTAGCAGCAGCAATCCGCTTGGCCAGTTGAACGGCGCGAATAGTGGATTGACTTTGAACCTTGCTCAGCTCTTCTTGCTCAATGCCTTCAGCTACGAGCCAGCCGCCATACTTCCGAAGACGAAGCTTAGGCGTGAGTTCAAAATATTCCGGCTCTTCGCCTTGCAGAAGAAAACTATACTTGCTCATGATCAAGAACGTTCAAAATGGCATTGAATACCTTCACCCTTTCGCTTTGAGAGCGAAATTCCTTAGGTACTTCAACTAAAAAAGAGTGGTCTTCGCTTGAAATTCTAATGGTCTCTTCTGGAAATGCCATAAGGCAAAGGATGCCAGCTTCAATACTGGCGCCTTCATACAGACAGTTGATGGCATGTACCCTGCCGTCTACGCTCCGAAGATAATCAAGCTGCATTTAAGCGCTCTAGAGCCTGTGCTGTTCTTAACTTTAATGCCTTGCCAGGCGCTTTTCTAAAGAAGGACGATGGGATGGAAATGTCATCAGTAAATGGACGAGCTGTCACATTAGAGCCAATCCCCTCATGCACATACCATGCGTATTCATTACCAGAGTTGTTAGTTGCATTCCAATGCCAGGATGCCTGCGCACCGCTGGAGCCCTTTGCAAAACGAAAGCTATCAACACCACTTTTATAAAGCTCTCCAATGTCATAAATATCACGCGGGCTTGTGACAACTAGACCATTCTTGCGCTCAGTTGCGCCGTCGTATTTCCACTTTTCTTCTTTAAACTGATCCTGCCAGTGAGCGTCATTAATATCTTCTGATGCCCAAAGTTCAAAGGCGTCAATTAATGCTTGCTCAATTAATTTTTGGCCAATTAATTTAACGCCAACGACTGCCATGGTCAGGGTCCAGGATAGAGACGACGAATCGTCATGTCAGGAATGATGAAGCGGCAGCGCTCGTAGGCAATGTCATCTCCAGGCGTAAACCGTAATGATGCATCAGGAAAGCGCCTCACCATTCGGTCCATTGCTTCTTCAATCTCCTTGCCATCAGGGTTGTATTGCACAATTACTACTTCCCATTGCTGCAGAACAGTCACAATGCCCACTCCAGCTTCTGGCAAGCGCTCAGGATATTGGCGAATGGTTACTTCCAGACCATTTACTTTCCACTCGCTTGGCACGCTTTTCTGACCAACCACATAAATGGCAGGAATAATCTTGCCATCGGGAAGCGTGTAGTTGCCAATTAGGTTAGGCGACCCCGCTAAAAGGCTAACAATGGTATCCCGAAGCTGAGAAATGTTCACAATAAAAAGCCTCCCCGTAAGGAGAGGCTAACAGAAAACAATGGAAGGAAAGCTCAGGAGTTAGGAGCAATCGGGATGATGCTGCCAGTCTCAGAAGCATTCTGGTGAATGCCAATGCGGCCACGGCTAATCAGATCAAACGTGCATTCAACAAGGTTGTCAGCCGGATAAGCTTCGCTGTAGTTCATCACACGGCCAACATAAGCCACGCGATCATAGTAATAAGTGGTGCCGCTCACGCCAAGTTGCTTGTTGATTTCAACGTACACTTCAGCGTTCTTGTCATAACGAGCAGTGGCGATCACTTGGAAAGCTTCGTCAAAGCTGTTGGGGATGAACACCGTGCCATCTACATCCTTCTGGAAGTAGGAGGTGACGGAAGCAGTGGCTTGGCTGGTAACGATCACGCTATCAGCAAAACCGCCGCCGCCCAGCAGGTAAAATTCCGTGTTGCCATCGTTAAAGGCAACAGAAGCCGTGGTGGCTGCCTGGAGGGTGTAGAGGGTGGGAGCGCCGCTTACCGTGAAGGTGGCGCCACTTTGAGTGATCACCGGGCGAGCAACACCGTTAATAGAGCCAACACGCACAATTACGTCTTGGCTCTTAACCAATTCTGTGGGGTGGTAGAGCATGAGAATGCCTCAACAATGGAGAAGAGAAAGTGGTTAAGCGTCAGACGTTCTGTACGCTTCCTTTGCCAACCAGTCTAAAAATTCCTCTGATTGGTGCGCCGAGAAACTGCCAATAATGTTCAGCAATTTGTTCGTTCGGCAGCAGCTCAAACCGTCCTTCTCTTCCATTGATAGTGGCAGCCGCAGAACTACCAGGAGTGACACCAGAGAGGGCTAGAGGCCCCGTTAAGCGTCCTTCCATGTAGACAGCCGTATTATCAGCACCAAGCAAATAATCGTACTGTGGGTTGCGTTTCTGCCTCAAGCTGGCATAGTAAGTAATGCCAGATGACAGTGCCACATAATTTCCAGTTTCCTGGTCAACCGCATAGCCAGAAGCTACGGACCACACAAGGGTGGCATTAGCTAATGGCGAGAGGCCGTTGATCATGCGACAAAGCCAATGGAGAGAGGACCAGCGACGGTTTCAAGCATTCGTTTGAACTCTTGGCCATATTGCGTGGCCTCCAGTCCTTTGCCATAAACTTTGCCTTCAGTAGCGCCAATTTGAACGCCCATTTGTGCAAGTTGAATGGCAATAATGTGTGCCGCTAAGTGTTTCACTGCCCTGTCGGTTTGAGAACCAAATACATCAGATGATGCATCGGCAGTGGCTTCAGTGATGGCCCCGTTTACAATCCCCGATGGATGGGGAGTGAATTCAGGGAAACGATCAAGGAATGTCGCATAAGTAACAGTCATGGTCAAGCCTTTCCTGCTTTAATTGCTTCCTGACGTTTTGCAATGGCATTACGCACTCGCACTCGCCCTTCAATCTTTTTCCATGACGTAAGTTGGTCAAGGTCGTGAATGACTTCAATGATGCGAGAGGCTTCAATAATGGGAAGACCAGCAAGGGTTTGAACGTCCTGCGGAATGGTTTCCACAGTCACTCGTTCCCTCACTTCTTCAATGGCACCAATGGTCATCAGCCGTTTAACGGTTGAATTTTCACGGGCTTTTTGCCATTGAAGCTCTGGAACATCCTGGTTTAAGCCAGGCGCCAGTTGAATCATCCCCCCATCAGTGATAATGCCAAAACCACCTTCACGCGGCGGGTTTTCAAGCTCAGGGCGATAAGCGATTAACATTGATGTTCAATTAGAACTGATGATCAGCTTAACGCCCATTGCTTAACTAGGCTCAGGCCGAAGCTTGAACGTAGATGACGCTCTTGGGATAGTACAGAGCCACACCACCCACGCGAGCGTGAGCAGGGACAATGAACTCAAGACCGCGCTGCTGGGGCGGGAACAGTTCCAGCGGTTGGGGAATGTGCAGTTGCACTTTCTCAGGATCGCGCTTGTACACCACCATGCGGTTGGTGTTCAGCTCGCTGTTGCTGGCATCCAGTTGGTTGATGGGCTCAACGTTACGGATGTAGGGGTTGGTGCGGAGGAAATACTCAAGCACGGTCACGTCCGAAGAATCGGAGTTGCGGGTGGTGCTGATCTTGTTGTAATCCTCGTAAGCCAGCAGGATGGTGTCGGGCTGCTCCTTCATGTTGGAAGCATTGATAATGGCGCTAACGCCATAGTTCAGCAGCTCCAGCATTTCTTGGGCAGTACCGCTGACAGTGGTGAACCACTTATCGGCGGTGACCACATCAACGGTGGCGTTGTTGAAGAAGCCAGAAAGGCCAACGGTGGATTCACCGAACATGGCAACAGCTTCAACCTTCTCTTCGTAGGCACGACGCACAGCAGCAGCGCGACGTTGCTCAAGGGCAATGTTTGCCATTTGAGCGGCACGCAGTTCCTGCACGGTGTAGCCGAAGCTACCGCCGAACGAACGGATGTTGATGCTCTTCTCCACCTGGCTGATGTCGGCACGGGGCAGATCGTCAGCAGCGTCCGCAATCAGTTTGAACTCCCCAGTGGAGTCCATGATGCGGTAGGTATAGGTTTGTGCGCCAGGACCAGCTTCGCTGGTTACAGGCAGCAGGGTGGGGTATTTGATGTCGGCATAAGTGACTTCAAATACTTGGGGGCGAATGTACTCAAGCTGGCGCTCAAGAAACAGGCCCGCTTCGTCCATGCGAAAATCAGACATTAGTAGGGCCTCCTATCAAGAATCGGCAGAGAGAGTGAAGCTCGGACCGTTCAGTTCCAGGATCGCCAGGCCAGCACCGGAGGTGGAGGACAGGAAGCGAGCGTTGGAAAGGCGAACAGTCTTGCCCGAAGCGAAAGCGTGGCTGAATTGACCAGCCTTGCCAGTGCCGCTGGCGCTGTAAAGCACGCGAACGGGCGATGCGGGAGTAACGGCGCCAGTAACGTAAACAGCCACTGCACCTTCGTTGGCCACGTTCATCACTTGGTCAACTTTCACGCCAGGACGGAGGTCACCGTTCAGGGCAGTTTCGTCAACATAGGTGAGCACGTTGATACCAACAACAGTGTCGCCGGTAGCAGTGATGGTCTTAGAAGAGTTGGCGACGGTGCCGCCAGTGTTGTACACCTGCAGATCACCGAAGGGCTGCACAACGGCAGTTTCGTTGATAAAGGTGCCAATCGTGTTGTCGCGGATGTCAGAGAGTTGTCCTTCCAGCAGAGCAGCGTGGGTCAGAGCATAGCTCTGTTGCACACCGCCAGCAGAGGGAGTCCCCGACGCGGAAAAAGATACGGCCATGGATCAGCGCTCCTTAGAGACGGAGAGGGGGGATTTCCAAGCATTCTGCAGCTTGTCCATGTAGGACGAAGGAGCAGACATGGGGGAAGCGATGGAAGCAACGGCTTTACGCAGTTCTTCCGTAGCAGCAGAATCGCTACGAGGAGCAGATTCAGCCAGAGTGTCAAACATGGCGGTAACGTAATCATCGGAACGCTCCGACAGATCAGCATCACCACGCACAGCTTTGATGGAAGCTTCCATGATTTCACGAGCAGAAAGACCCGCGAAGTCAAAGGCAGAATCAAGCGAAGTGCGAGCTTTGTCAATCAGCGCAATGCGCTCTTCAACGAGGCCATCCACGTTCACTTGTTGGGCGGCTTCAAGATCACTCTTAAGGCTTTCCACTTCCTCAGCAAGAGCATCAGCGCGACCCTCAGCGGCGTCGCACTTGCCTTGCATTTCTTTGCCCATGGCATCCATTTCTTCCTTCAGCTTGGAGGCTTCGGACATCATGCCATCGTACTTGTTCTTCATGTCCTCATAGGACATCTTGGCGTCATCCCGTTCTTTGGTGATCGCCAGAGCTACGCTCTCGGTCACCTCAAACTCGGCGCCATCAAAATTGACTTTTGCAGTCATAGACGGTTCCTCAATGGGAGAAATTAGAGAAGGATCGGCAGCATCCAGACGATCTAGATGGAGCTTCACTTGCGGGCCAGCGCGGCCCCTGCGAACGACAGCAATGTGATTTCCGCTGATCTCCGTTTGGATGCCATCGTAATTCTCACCACTATCAGTTACACCAGGAACTGCCTCATAACTGACGCGGTAACCAGCGCTGACCTCCTTCGCATCACCACGCATAATACGCTCAATGGCATCTTTATCAGTGATGGTCATGACGGCACGGACAAAGCCGTTGTCATACACCACTTCAGTGCCACTAAAGCCCACTTGATAGTCCTTTGTATTGGCACTATCTAATAGGACTGGAGGATGCTCAAGAGTGATTGCTTTGCCCGCAAATGAGGCCAAGCTTTCAGGAGACGCCACTTCGTTTTCAGGACGATACTCGCGCCGAATGGAGCCATCCGCATCGGTGTAGTGTTGCACACCAGTGCGAGCGATGGTCGCCCAAGCACGGAGATAACCCTCAGGAGTCATCTCGTACTTTTCAATCGGCGCTACATCGTAACGAAAACATGTGTCGCTCATGCACTCACTCTATCAATAAATTTTATGCGGGTTAGACTAACTTAGGCTATTCTGCCTAAAAATGCAGCACATTCAGCATCGTCG
>Ga0315909_10007294_pt1 | contig 12366 bp, 11 predicted proteins | sample LakEriMetagenome_11_FD_203527 | JGI IMG/M metagenome (GOLD analysis project Ga0315909, IMG submission 203527) | Freshwater fungal communities from buoy surface, Lake Erie, Ohio, United States - Buoy 2 MA125 | ecosystem: Environmental > Aquatic > Freshwater > Lake | place: USA: Lake Erie, Ohio...
TTCGCCGACAAGCGCGGTGATTCGCGCGAGGGCGACTGGTGGTGCCAGCTCAATGCGGATGAATTCTACGTCGAGAAGCCGCGTGAATTTCTCGCCGCGGTGCCGGCGAACGAGCACGTCGTGTGGCCGGTGAACCTGCTGTATTACATCACGCACGAGGATGTGGCGGAGGGTGCGTTCACGGGTGATTTTGAAAAGGATCGCGCACGCCTGAAGCACTACGCCGCGGCCTGCGCTGAGCCGCGATTTTTCCGGTACCGCGAACGGCTGAGATGGGACCTGAACGCCGCGTGGCCGCACCACATGGGCGTGATTCATCCGCACCCGATGCACTTTCGCCACTACTGCTACCGCAGCCCACAGCAGATCCAGATGCGGCTCGACGTGCGCCGCGAGAACCGCGCGCGCGGCTTCGAGGGATGGGATCATGCAAAGGAGGATGACTGGCGCTCGAAGCTCGTGCCGCGTGCAGGGCTGCACCGCGACGAGGGCGACGGGCGCGCGATCGTGGAGGAAGAAGTGCGCGCGCAGTATCGCGAGCCGAAGTCGCGGCGGCTCGTGAAGCGATTCATGCACTCGACGGGGTTCTGGCCGTGATCCGGTTCTCCGTCGTCATCCCGTCGTACAACCGCTCGGCGTGGCTCGTCGCGGCGTTGGAGTCGGTGTTCGCGCAGACGGAGCCTGCGTTCGAAATCATCGTCGCCGACGACGGCTCGACGGACGACACGCCCGATGTGCTGCGCAAATACGAGGGCCGCGTGAAGGTGCTCACGCAGCGCAACGCCGGCCCCTCCGCGGCGCGCAATCTCGGCATCGCAGCCGCGACGGGCGACTACATCGCATTCCTCGACAGCGACGATCTCTGGTTCCCGTGGACGCTCGCGCTGTACCGCGAAGTGATCGAGCCGCACGCACAGCCCGCGATGGTCGAGGGCGCTCACCTTGAGTTCGACACCGAACAAGGCCCGCCGAACCCCGCGGATTCTTCATCTCAAGTCTCACGTCTCAACTCTCAACTTTCCCCTGACTACCTCGCCTCGCCGCGCGTGACGCTCTGGCCGAGCGGCACCGCGATCCGCGCTGATGTGTTGAAGGCCGCGGGCGGTTTCACGCCGCACGCATTCAATGCCGAGGACTGCGACCTGTGGCTGCGGCTCGGCACCGAACGCGGCTTCGTTCACATCGCGCAGCCGCCGGTCTTCGCATACCGGAGGCATCCGGCCAGCGCGGTGGCGTCGCTCGCGAAAAGCGTGGAGGGCATCATGGCGATGATCGAGTGCGAGCGCCGCGGCGGCTACCCTGGCGGCGATGCGCGGCGGCACGATCGGCTGCGCGTGCTCACTACGCACACGCGCCCGCTCAGCGTGTCGTGCGCGAGACGCGGCCTACCGAGGGGGGCGCTGACGATCTATTGGCGGACGTTTGGTTGGAATCTCCGGCTGCTGCGTCTGCGCTATCTCATCGCGCTCCCGTGTCTCACGTTGTTCGGAGTGCTGAGCGGAAAAAGGGGAACGCCTGTCACATGAGGTAACGCGGTGATGTTCGTCCTAATGCCAACCCCAATCTCACTCCTGCGCGCCGCACAGCACCGGAGACATTTGAGGCAGGATTACGATTATGATTACGATTAGGATTAAGACGAGGATGCCACTCGCGCTTTGACCTCCCGCCCGCGCGCGAGAGGGAAGCGGGCCATTCACACCTCCCGCCGTTCCTTCCTCACCACACTCGGAACCCTCGCCGCCGCACCGCTGCTCTCGAAATCGGATGCGCGCGATTTTGGAAAGCATGCGGAGCCCGTGTGCTACCCGGAGCCGGATGTGATCGCACTGGAGGACGCATTCAAGAAAATCAAAATCGGCAATGCGCCGATCGAGCGGCTTCACACGGGGATGGGTTGGGTCGTGGCGCACCGAGGATGGGAGGAATCGGATTGATGCCTCGGGGAAACTTTCCGACGGCACAAATGTGGACGGCTTCGCGGGGCTGAAAAAGTATCTGAAGTGCGATAAGTTCGGGCGCGCTTTCGAGCAGAAGCTGATGACTTACGCGTTCTGCCGCGGCATCGAGCGGAGCGACAAACCCGCGCCTGACGCCGTGCAGAGGCAGATGGCCGCGGGCGGGTACCGGATGTCCGCGCTCATCGCTGCGGTCGTCACGAGCGATCCATTTCTTAAGCGCACGCGCGACGCGGTGGCGCGGTAGCGGGATTGGGATCGGGATAGTGCGACGGATCGCGGTTCCGCCGTCTTGCTTCACGAGTCCGGCGGAATTTTCCGCTACGCGACCTCCCCCGCGGCGTGGCCGCTCGACCAGGCCCACTGGAAATTGTAGCCGCCGAGCCAGCCGGTGATGTCCACGACTTCGCCGATGAAAAACAGGCGCGGCACGCGGCGCGATTCCATCGTCTTCGATGAGATGTCCGCAGTGTCCACGCCGCCGAGCGTGACCTCGGCCTTCGGGTAGCCCTCGGTGCCGGCGGGTGCGAAAGGCCACGCTTGGAGCAGGCGCAGGGTGTCGTCGAATTCGCGCTGCTTGAAATGCACGAGCGGCTTCGCGGGCGTATGCAGCGCGCACCATGCGTCGGCGAAACGGCGTGGCATCCACTCGGCGAGCACGGACGGAAGGTCGCGTCCGGTCACGCGCGCGCGCAGCAGCGATTCGGTCGCACGGGCATCGGGCAGCAGGTTGATCTCCACCGTGGCGCCTTCGCGCCAGTAGCTTGAGATCTGGAGGATTGCGGGACCGCTGAGTCCGCGATGCGTGACGAGCATCGCCTCCTCGAACTGCGCGGTGCCGCAGTGTGTGACGACCGGGAGCGAGAGACCGCTGAGTTCGTGGAGCGGCTCATCCGATTTTGAAAAAGTGAACGGCACGAGGGCCGGACGCAGTGGCGTGATGCGGTGGCCGAACTGCTTTGCGATGTCGTAGCCGAACGGTGTCGCGCCGAGCTTTGCAAAGGACAGGCCACCACTCGCGATGACGAGCGACTGCGTGGTGAACTCGCCGCGCGAAGTTGCGACGCGGAAATCATCCGTCCTTTCCACAGACTGCACCCGGCAGTTTGCGAAGGTCTGCACATTCGCCGCCGCGCACTCGGCCTCCAGCATCCCGATGATCTCGCGCGAACTGCCGTCGCAAAATTGCTGGCCGAGCTTTTTCTCATGGTAGGCGATGCCGTGCTTCTCGACGAGCGCGATGAAATCCCACGCGGTGTATCGCGCGAGCGCCGAGCGGGAGAACTCCGGCCGCTCGGAGAGGTAGCAGCCGGGCTCGATGCCGGTGTTCGTGAAGTTGCAGCGGCCGCCGCCGCTGATGGCGATCTTTTTCCCGACACGATCGTTGTGCTCAATGAGCGCGACTTTCCTCCCGCGCTGGCCCGCGGTGAGCGCGCACATCATCCCCGCGGCGCCGCCGCCGATGACCACGACATCGAAGTGTTGGCCGTTCACGCGGCGAGGGTGAGGTGCGGCGGTGTCGCGGGGTTCCACGGATTTTTCGTGAAGCCGGAATGCTCGATGCCGTGCGCGAGCGCTTCGCAGAGCGCGCAGACGGCGGTGACGTCGAGTTGCAGGTGCCGCGGGCCGTAAGGCGCGATGTGATTTTTTCCTCTTAGGAAGAGCCGCGCCGCCGGGCGCAGGCGCGTGGAATGTTTTGCGTGCGACGGGTGCTCGCGTTGCTTGCGGAGGTGGACGAATGCGCCGGCGATCTGGATGAGGCCCTTGAAGAAATCGCGGTCGCCACTGCGCGTGCGGAGCCAGAGCACCTCGAGCGCGTCGTGCGCCTCGTAGTATTCGCACGCATTGAAGTGCGCGAACCACGCGAGGTAGCACGGGTCGGGCTCGGGGCTGTCGCTGGGGCCGTGCGGAGATTTTTTCATCGCGTGAATTTCTTCGGCCACTATTCTGCGCGGGCCTGTGCAAGACAAGCGGACGCTGACTCAACTTCGCGGGGTTCCCCCCATGCCTGCCGAAAGGATGGCCTGATGCCGCAGCAAGCGACGATGCTGCTTGCATGCGGGCTCGTGCTGCTCGCCGTGATTTCGGCGGTGGTCTCGGCGCTGGAGACGGGATTGTTCGCGCTGCCGCCATCGAGGATGGACGCGCTGCGTGCGCGCCGGCCGGAACTCGCCGGGGTGCTCTCGCGCATCATGGAGAGTCCGCGCCGGCTGCTGAGCGCGCTGCTGATCGCGGACGCGCTGGCGAATGCGCCGCTGATGCTCGGCAGCCTCGCGCTCATCGAGGGGGAGCGCGGCCTCGCGATTCCATTCTGGGTGTCGGCGCTGCTGCTCTTTGCGCTGATTGTTTTTGCCTGCGATCTCGTGCCAAAGCTGATCGGACTCGGTGCGCCGGTGCTCGTGCTGCGCCTCGGCGCGCGGCTCATTGGGAAAGTGAAGCCGCTGCTCGATCCGCTGGCGCGCAGGATGGAGTCGTGGAGCGAGAAAATCGCGGCGAAGATTCTGCCGGAAGGCATGGGCGCGCAGCGGCATCTCACCGGGGAGGAACTCGGGACGCTCGTGGAGCTGAGCGCCGCGCAGGGTGCGATCCAGACGACGGAGTCCGAGATGATTTCGGAAATCATGAAGCTCGGCGACAAGACGGCGAAGGACTGCATGACGCCGCGCGTGGAGATGTTTTCGCTGCCGGACGATCTCACGAATGACGAGGTGATCCTGCTCCTGCGCCAGCGCCGCCTGCGCCGCGTGCCGGTGCATGGTGAGACGCCGGACGAGATTGCCGGCGTGCTCGATGTGCCCGCGCTGCTGCGCGATCCGGGCGTTCACTACACGGAGCGGCTTGGCGTGCCGTCATTCGTGCCGGAGACGATGAAGGCGATCACGCTGCTGAAGAGCTTCCTCTCTCATCCGCAAGGCATCGCGTTCGTGGTGGACGAGCATGGCGGCATCGAGGGCATCATCACGCTGCGTGATCTGGTGGAGGAGATCATCGGCGATGCCGTGCCGCTCGCGGATGCGAAGCTCTACATCGAGGACATGGGTGACGGGCGGCTGCTCGCGAGCGGCAGTGCGCGGCTGGAGGACATCACGGAGGAACTCGGCGTGCGATTCGACGACGATGGAATAGACACGATCGGCGGGCTGATTTTCAACCGGCTGGGGCAGCTTCCGAAAAAGGGGCAGGAGCTGCAAATCGGCGGGCTGCATGTGAAGGTGCGCCGTGTGTCGCGCAAACGTGTGGACGAGGTGATGATCTTCCGTGCTTTTGGCGGGGAGGAGGGCGCATGATTTTCACGCTGCTGATCATCGTGTGCTGCATGGCCGTATCGTTTGTTTTCAGCGGCATAGAGGCGGGGATCTTTTCCGTGAACCGTGTGCGCCTCGCGCATCGCGCGAAGCAGCGCGAGCGGGCAGCGCTGGCCTTGCAGGGACTGCTCGCGCATTCAGATCGGATGCTCGTCACGGTAATCATCGTCACGAATCTCGCGAACATCTTCGCGCTCGTGCTCGGCTCACGGCTGCTCGTGGCATCGTGGGGGCAGCGCGGGTATCTCATCGCGCTCGCGATTTATCTGCCGGTGTATCTCTTCGGGCTGGAACTGCTGCCGAAGTCGCTGTTTCGCCGTTTCCCATACCGTGCGCTCGCCTTTTTGTCCGGTCCGCTGCGGCTGCTCGATCTGGTGCTCACGCCGCTGCACTGGATCGGAATGGGCGCGCAGCGGCTACTCTTTGGCGCGGGCGCCGCGGACAGGCAGCGGATCTTCCTCGGGCGCGAGGATTTTAAATACATGACGACCGAGGGCGAGCGTACGGGGACGATCTCGAAGACGGAGCGGGAGATGATCCACAACGTCGTGGACTTCCGCAGCGTGACGGCGAAGGACGTGATGACACCGATGGAGACGGTGCAGGTGATCGGCGCGGACGAACCGATCCGCCGCGTGATCGCCGAGGGAAAGCGGAGCGGGGAGATCTGGTTCGTGCGCGACGCAGCGGGGGAGATCACGGGCGTCGTGGATCCATTCGAGGTGCTGCTCGACGGACGGCGCGACCTGGACGTGGGCGCGTGCCAGCGGCGCATCGTGACGGTGGGCCCGGACGAACCGGCGTTCAACGTGCTGTGGAAACTGCGCGCGGCACGCAGCACGGTCGCCGCAGTGCGCGGGCCGGGGAAGGAGCCGATCGGCCGCGTGACGTGGGAGGATCTGATCCGCCGACTCGTGAGCACTGCGGAGAAACGCGAGCCGGATGGCTCTCAGACGCGCGCGTAACGGTGGCCGGGGAGCGCTCGGATGAGGCGCTTCATCTCGAGGCTGAGCAGCGTCCCGCTGATTTTTCCGAGCGGCAGCCGCGTCGCCTGCGAAAGTTCGTCAACCGTGAGTTCGCCGACTTGGAGGGCGGTGACGAGCAGCGTTTCATCGTGCGAAAGCGCGGGAGCCGGGGCCAAATCCGCGGTGCCTGTGCGCGTAGTTTTTTGCGATGAAGACCCGGATATTCCGCGCGGGATGAGTGTGCCGAGTTCGTCGAGGATGTCGTCGGGGGAGGTCACGAGCCTCGCGCCTTGCTGGATGAGACGGTTCGTGCCGGCGCTCGTAGGACGGTCAATCTGGCCGGGCACGGCGAAGACGGTGCGCCCCTGCTCGACGGCCTGGTTTGCGGTGATGAGCGCGCCGCTGTTCAGGCCGGCCTCGACGACGAGCAGGCCACGGCCCCATCCGGCGACGATGCGGTTCCGATACGGAAAAGTCTGCCGGTCCGCAGGGCGCTCCATGGGATACTCGCTGACGACCGCGCCGGACTCGGCGATTTTTTCCGCGAGGCTGAGATTTTCCGGCGGATAGAGCTGCGAGAGCCCGCTGCCGAGGACGGCGATGGTGCGGCCTTTTGCGGCGAGTGCGCCCTGGTGCGCCGCGGTGTCAATGCCACGCGCGAGTCCGCTGACGATCGCGTAGCCGGCGAATGCGATCTGGAAGGAAAGCTTCTTTGCCGTCTCGGTGCCGTAGTGCGTGACGTTGCGCGAGCCGACGACGCCGATGGCGTGTGCATCGGAGGGACGAAGGTCGCCCCACACGTAGAGGACGACCGGCGGATTGTGGATCGTGCGGAGCGCCGTGGGATATTCGGACGAATTCACCGTGATCACTTTCGCGCCGAAATCCGCGATGCGTTTCAGTTCCGCGACAAGATCCACGCTGGATTCCCACGATGCGATGGCGTCGGCAGTGTCCTGGCCGACGCCTTTCACTGCGCGCAGCGCAGCGCGGCCCGCGGCGAGGATGCGCTGCGGAGTCTCAAATGTTTCGAGCAGCGCGCGCAGCCGCACCGGGCCCATCCCAGGCACCATGTTGAGGGCGATGCAGGCTTCCGTGTCAGTCACGCGCGCGGTCTATCGGCTCCGCGGCGTAATGCAAGTGCTACGACGAATTGCGCGCGAGCGCGGTGAGCGCGTTGAGGTCGTCCGTGACCTGCGATTTTTCGATGAGGAAATCCGTGCTGTTGCGACGGACGCGCAGCTTGCCGTCCTGCTCCCGCACGAGGCGGACGCGCGTGCCGCGGTTCAGCGCGACCGGGCCGGTCTCGGAGGGCACCTCCACGGCGACTTTCAGAAAATAGACGCCGGACGGCGCGATGCGAAGATCGTCCGAGGCTGTGGTCTTCGCATTCGAACGCGCAGGAGCGGATTCGCTGGCGAGGAGATTTTTGAGGCGTGCCTCCAGGAATGGGGATTGTGCCAGTGGTAAAAATGGAAGCATGGGAGCAAGGCGGCGTGGCGGCGGCGGCGACTGTGCGGTGCGGCGCGCGGAGTCGCTGCGCCGTTCCGCGTCGTAAGAGATGACCGAAATGGCAGTGGCTGCGAGCAGGGCGTAGGCGATCCGTAACTGGGTTTTCTTCCGCAAAAGCATGATTATGGTTTTTATAAGCATCTCTTGTGCCCTCGCAGCAGGCCTTGCGTGTGCGAGCGCATGAGTCCGAGATTTTCCGCTTCTGTGCTGTGCCCGATGTGAGAGCCTGCTATTGTCTCAATAGCGTGAACCTTCATCTCCACATTCCGTGGCTGCTGCGAATCGCCGGGTTCGCACTCTCCCTGCTTTTCCCGGCGCTCGCGTGCTGCGCCGATGACAAGCCGCGCGTGAGTATCGCGGTCACAAAAAAATCGGCTGGACGCCCGGTCTCCAAATCGGCCGCCGGTGTGGAGACGGGCCGTACCCAGGCGCTTTTTGCAGTTGTGGAAAACTCCTCGGTCCGCACGTTCCCCGAGGGCTCGCTCAGGTGGACGGCGGTCGTGAGGAAATCTTCCGGCAGGATGCTGAAGTATTCCGGGGCCGAATCGGTGAAGTCGCTGAGGTCGTTCCAATCAGTCGAGATACCGTGCGGGCTTTTTGAAATTGATACCAGGCCCGGCACGATGAGCCGCGATCGCGATCGGATTGATTTCGAGATGGTGTATGTCGTCGAGGAGAATGAAATCGTCCGGACTTCCAGCACTGCCAATTTTGCCGTGCTCGCTCAGAAGGCGCAGTCTGTGTTCCCGGAAGCGGAACCCGGCGCGATGAAGCCCGAGGATGCCGCTCCGCCGAAGCGGCCGGTGGAGGAAAAGCCTGCGATGCCGCCGCTCATCGGCGCGGAGAAGATGCCGCCGAAAAAGCCGGCGCTTCCTGCCGCAGAGATCACGAGGCCCGCGGATGCGCTCCCGACGCCGAATCAGCCGTTCGACTTTTTCAATCTCCGCGGGAAGAAGGCTCCGGTGGCCAAGTGATCAGGCGCGCTGCGCTTCCTTCGCCCACGCGTCCTTGAGCGTGATCGTGCGGTTGAAAATCGGCCCGTTTGGTTTCGAGTCGGGATCGAGCGTGAAGTAGGCGAGGCGTTCGAACTGGTAGCGCGCATCGGCGTTCGCTTCGCGCAGCGACGGCTCGGCCTTCGCGGTGATGATTTCGAGCGAATGTGGATTCATCACGGTCTTGAAATCGCGTCCGTCCTTCTCCGGCTCGGCCTCAGTGAAGAGCCGGTCGTAGAGCCGCACCTCTGCGTCCACCGCGTGCGCGGCGCTCACCCAGTGGATCGTGCCCTTCACCTTGCGTCCTGCATTCGGGCCGCCGGTCTTGCTGTCGAGGTCGGCGGTGCAGCGCAGCTCGGTGATCTTGCCCGCGGCGTCCTTCACGACCTCGTCGCACTTGATGATGAAGGCAGCCTTCAGGCGCACTTCGCCGCCGGGCTTCAGCCGGAAATATTTCGGCGCGGGGACTTCCATGAAGTCGTCCTGCTCGATCCAGATCTCGCGGCTGAACGGAATTTCGCGTGTGCCCGCATTCTCATCGTTCGGGTTATTGCCAGCGGCGCACATCTCCGTCTTTCCCTCGGGGAAATTTGTGATCACCACTTTCAGCGGACGCAGCACGGCCATGCGGCGCAGCGCGATTTTGTTCAGGTCTTCACGGATCGCGTGCTCCAGCACGGCGACATCGGTGAGCGACATGTATTTCGTCACGCCGATGTGATACGCGAAATTCCGCAGCGCCTGTGCGGTCACGCCGCGGCGGCGCATCCCGCAGATCGTGGGCATGCGCGGGTCGTCCCAACCGGTCACGATTTTCTCCTCCACGAGAAGGAGCAGCTTGCGCTTGCTCATCAGCGTGTAGGTCAGGCTCAGCCGCGCGAATTCATACTGGTGCGGGCGCGGATTCCAGAGGCCCACCTCGTCCACGAGCCAGTCGTAGAGCGGGCGGTGGACCTCAAATTCCAGCGTGCAGATCGAATGCGAAATACCCTCGATGGCGTCGCTCAGGCAGTGTGCGTAATCATACATCGGGTAGATGCACCACGTGTTGCCGGTGGCCTGATGCTCCGTGTGCCGGATGCGGTAAATCACCGGGTCGCGCATGTGGATATTCGGCGACGCCATGTCAATTTTCGCGCGCAGCGTCTTCGTGCCGTCGGCAAATTCCCCGGCGCGCATCCGTGCAAAAAGATCCAGATTTTCCTCCACGCTGCGGTCGTGGTTCGGCGACGGGCGCCCCGGCTCCGTCGGTGAGCCGCGGAACTCCGCGACCTGCTCGCCGGTGAGATCGCACACGAAGGCCTTCCCCTTCTTGATCAGGGTCACCGCGAATCCGTAGAGCTGCTCGAAGTAGTCGCTCGCGTGGAAAAGCTTCGGCGTCTTCACGTGATCCGCCCAGCCGGCGAGGAGCCAGTTTACGTCGAAGATGATGCTCTCGACGTACTCGATGTCCTCCTTCGTCGGATTCGTGTCGTCCATGCGAAGGTTGCACGCGCCGCCGAATTCCCGCGCGATGCCGAAGTTCAGGCAGATCGATTTCGCGTGGCCGATGTGCAGGTAGCCGTTTGGCTCGGGCGGGAAGCGCGTGAGGATATTCGGATAGCTCCCGTCGGCGACGTGCTTCGCGACGATGTCGCGGATGAAATCGGATGGTGCGGCAGGAGCCGATGGAGCTGGAGGCGTTTCGTTGCTCATGGAAAATTGCGGGCTGTGTTTCTAGGGAACGCGCGGCGGGAAAGTCGAGAAGGGGATTAGGTCCGTGAACGTCGTGAGCGCGCGGCAACGGCGCGGATGAAATTGCAAATTGGGAATTGAGGATTGGCCATTGCAAATTTCCACCGCACCGCAAGGCGGCAACCAATTTGCAATTTGCAATGCACAATCCTCAATTTGCAATTCCCCCACCACGCCGAGCTGTTAGCGTTCGCCGATGAACAGCGGGCACCTCGACGATCTCTTTTCCTTCATCCGTTTCCCCAGCGTCTCCACCGAGCCGCGCCACGCGGGCGACGTCGCGAAATGCGCGGAGTGGCTCGTGCAAAAGCTCACCGAAATCGGGCTGAAGGCCGAGCTTCATGCGACGGGAGGGCATCCCATCGTCACCGCGCGCAACGAGCACAAGCCCGGCCGCCGCACGGTGATGATCTACGGCCACTACGACGTGCAGCCGGTCGAGCCGCTTGCCGAGTGGACCACGCCGCCATTCGAGCCCGTCGTGCGCGACGGAATCATTTATGCGCGCGGCTCGACGGACAACAAGGGCCAGATCCTCGCGCACGTCCTTGGCGTCGGCGAGACGCTGCGCGAAAAAGGCGAGCTGCCTGTGAACCTGATCTTCCTCATCGAGGGCGAGGAAGAAGTCGGCAGCAAGCACCTCGCGGATTTTCTCGCGGCAAACCGCGATGCGCTCCGCTGCGATCTGATCGCCATCAGCGACACCGGGATGATCGCGCCCCGCACGCCCACCTTCACCTATGGCCTGCGCGGCATCACCGCGATGGAAGTGCGCGTCCACGGCCCCTCGATCGATCTGCACAGCGGCATCTACGGCGGCACGGTCGCGAATCCCGCCACTGCCATCGCGCGCCTCGTCGCGACTTTGCACGATGCACATGGGCGCGTCGCCGTCGCGGGATTTTATGACGACGTCATTCCGCTTCAGCAGTGGGAGCGCGACGCGTGGGCGAAGCTGCCCTTCGGCGAAACGGAGATCCTCACCGTCACCGGAGCTGCGGAGACTTTTGGCGAGGAAGGCTACACCTCGCTCGAACGCGCGTGGGCGCGGCCCACTGCCGAGGTGAACGGCATCGGCGGGGGCTTTCAGGGCACCGGCAGCAAGACCGTCATCCCGCGCGTCGCCTTCGTGAAGCTCACGTTTCGCCTCGTCCCCGGCCAGCGTCCTGAGGACATCCTCGCGAAAGTGCGGGCGCATCTCGAAGCGCACTGCCCTCCCGGCGTCCGGCTCGAAATCGAGGACGGCCACAGCGGCGACCCGTATCTCACTGATCCGCATTCCACATACGGAAAGGCCGCGCAGCGCGCGCTCGCAGCGTCCTTCCCTGGCCACGATCTCGCGCTCATCCGCGAGGGCGGCAGCATCCCGATCGTGAATACTTTTCGCACCATCCTCGGCGTCGAGACGCTCCTCCTCGGGCTCGCGCTCCCCGACTGCCGCGCCCACGCGCCGGATGAAAATTTCCCCGTCGAGAATTTCGAGGCTGGCATCCGGCTGAACAAGGCGCTGCTCGAAGAACTGGCGCGAGGGTGAATGTGGGGCCGACAACCCGTCGGCCCGTCTCAAAAGGCGGAACGCCACTTGCCATCCGTCACGCGATACACGCGGCGCGGAAATATTCGGCACGCGACATTCAACACCGCACGCTTGAAGCCCACGCCACGAGCGCGCACCGTTTGCGGCGATGTCTCAGAAACTCATCGCAGCCGTCGCCCGGTCCGCGCGCCTCCGCGTGCTGAACCTGCTCAAGCGCACGCAGGGCCTGAGTGTGCAGGAAATCGCGGACCACCTCGGCATGTCGTACATGGGAATCAAGGATCTCTGCACCGACTTGGAAAAGCGCGGACTGCTCGACGCGCGCCGCGAGCCGCGCGACGGCAACACGGGCCGCCCGCGCAT
>Ga0315909_10007295_pt1 | contig 12365 bp, 7 predicted proteins | sample LakEriMetagenome_11_FD_203527 | JGI IMG/M metagenome (GOLD analysis project Ga0315909, IMG submission 203527) | Freshwater fungal communities from buoy surface, Lake Erie, Ohio, United States - Buoy 2 MA125 | ecosystem: Environmental > Aquatic > Freshwater > Lake | place: USA: Lake Erie, Ohio...
CAGCAACGAGCGCTGATTGGGGATTTGATGATGTCGTCCTTGATAGCGCAGGACCCGCAGAAGTTGATGCACGAATCAGAGTAGCTATTGGCAAACTAGAAGCGCTTCGAATTCAAGCAGATCCAACCTCAGGAGAGATAAAAAGCGGCGATGTAATAATCGATGAGAAGAGCTACACCGCAAAGATCAAAGGTCGCGCACTTGATCTGACCTATAAAGAATTTGAACTTTTAAAATATCTGGCCCAACATCCAGGACGAGTCTTTACTAGATCACAACTATTACAGGAAATCTGGGGCTATGACTACTTTGGTGGAACTAGAACTGTTGATGTCCATATCAGACGCCTTAGATCAAAGCTTGGAAGCGAGTTTGAAGCAATCATTGGAACTGTTAGAAATGTGGGATATCGCTTTAATCTCTCGCCAAAAGATAACCAGCTTGCAGATCTAGCTAATGATTAAGCTTTCCAATACTGATCTAACTATCTATCCACTCTGTCTTGGTGGCAATGTCTTTGGCTATAGCGCAGATAAAGAAAGCTCTGAAGCAGTATTAAATTTCTATGCTGAAAATGGTGGCAACTTCATTGATACCGCAGATATGTACTCCCAATGGGCCCCAGGCCATATTGGCGGTGAATCAGAAACAATCATCGGTAATTGGATGAAAAAAAGAGGCAATAGAAGCCAAATGGTTATCGCTACCAAAGTTGGAAAGCTTGATACCAAGCCAGGACTTAAGGCCTCGAATATCATCTCTGCCTGCGAAGATTCACTAAAGCGCCTTGGAAGTGATTACATCGATATCTACTACTCCCATCAAGATGATCTAGATACTCCAATAGAGCAAACCCTTGGAGCATATGACTCACTGATTAAGTCAGGAAAAGTTAGATATATCGCAGCATCTAATTTCACACATGAGAGGCTGCAAGAATCCCTTGATATTTCGAAGGAGCTAAACCTTGCCTCCTATATCGCATCCCAAGATCAATACAATTTAATGGAGCGTGAATACGAGAGCACACTCAGAGATACTCTTGAGAAGAACAACCTTTCACAAATTCCTTTCTATGGCCTTGCTCGCGGTTTTCTAACCGGCAAATACCGACCTGGAGCTAGCGTTGAATCAGTTCGTGCAACTGGCGTTTCAAATGCTTATGGAAATGAACGTGGCTGGAGGATGCTTGAAAAACTCGATCAGATAGCCAAGGAGAGAAATACCTCTATTGCTTCAATCTCACTTGCTTGGTTAAGGGCTCAGAGAACAGTTGCTGCCCCTATTGCATCAGCAACAAAGCTTGAGCAGATTAAAGAGATCATGCCAATTATTGAATTAAATAAAGAAGAACTAGCCCTACTTTCCTAATTTCTTCTCCGCTATTGCACTATTTGCAAGGCAATCACAGCCAGCTAGCTCTTGAATGAGTTCATCGGTAAGCCGCTTTCCATTCGAGAGAGTTACTACCTCGCTCTCTAAATCAATATCTGGGCCAAGAGTTAATTCAATTCCATAATCAGTAGTAAAACTCTCGCCTACCTTCCATCTCTTACTCAACTTTTCTCCTTCTAAAATTAAGTGGCATCACATGAATAACTAGCCAAACCTCACCCTCCTCCAGAGCGAGTATCTCTAACTCCAATCCTCGTCGATCCCTTCCAACCCAACGTAATTTGCTAACCCCGCCTTCAAAAAACAGAGTAGGAGTTGATGTAGCGATGACCTCCCTGACTCGTTGCTTGCCGATCTTATGTTTTCTAGCAGACTTGGTAAATTCGATTCTCACTCCGCAAAGAGTGAATGTATTTAAAGTTTAGCGCTTAAAGTATTATTCCTAACGGTGGATAAGTTAAAAACTCAGGGAGAAAGTAAAATTCACCTACACTCTACGTAGATGAAGAAGTATTAGCTAACTAACTCCTGGCACATCGCTCTAAAGGCAGCGGTATGAGCATCAACATCACTCCTACTTGTATAAGGAGACATAAGAGCCATATTGTGAAATGGAGTGAGAAGGATTCCATCATTGAGTAGGCGCAGATGAATATATTGCTCTAACTCAAAATCACCTGCTCTTGCCGCCTCGCCTCCGGTTTTTGGCGCGTTTTTCTGAAAGAGATATTCACCGCGAGCCCCAAGGCGATTAACATGCCAGGCAAGGTTAAATTCATTTATCGCTGCCTCAACTCCATCACACCAGAGGTTTCCAAGCTCAATCATCTTTATAAAGTTCTCATCAGTTAATACTTGAGTAAGCGTTGCCTTCATTGCAGCAAGAGATAGGGCATTTCCTGCAAGAGTTCCACCAATTCCGCCAGTATCAATTACCTCACGCTCTGTCTTTCTTGCAATCTGTTCTGCAATTTCATTGCTCATTCCAAATGTGCCGGTTGGAATTCCGCCCCCAATTGCTTTTCCAATAGTTAAAAAGTCTGGCTTTAAGCCAAGTTGTGCGCTCATTCCCCCAGGGCCAACAGAGATTGTATGGGTCTCATCAATAATCCAAAGCGCGCCATATTTCTTCGCTAACTCACCAACTGCTGATAAATAACCATCTTCTGGAAGAACTATTCCCACATTGGTCATTGCAGGCTCCATCAAAATAGCTGCAACATCGCCAAACTTTAGAGCCTCCTGCATTGCACCTAAATCATTAAATTCCACAACTCTTGTTGTTAGATCAAGTGGGACAGGCGCGCCAATATTTCCCTCACGGGTTATCGTTGCTCCAGAGCTATCTAGAGTTGCAAAGCTTTCATCAACAGATCCGTGATAGCAGCGATCGATAACAATGATCTTCTGTCTTCCAGTTATTAACCTTGCATAGCGAATTACATGGCGATTGGCATCAGTTGCAGAGACAGTAAATTGCCAAAGGGGCAGATGAAATCTTCGAGCAAGCTCTTTAGATACTGCTACCGCATCATCTGTGGGAAGCATTGCAGTCATGCCCTTTGAAAGCTGGCTTGAAATAGCATCAACGGTTGGCTTTGGGCTATGGCCAGTCATAGATCCAGTATCACCAAGGCAGAGATCGATATATTCATTACCATCAACATCAATAAAGTGAGCGCCTTTTGCTGATTCCACAAAGAGTGGGTATTTACCAGGCCATTTAGACATCCAAGACATAGGAACCCCGCCTGGCATAACTTCTTTAGCCTTTTCAAAGAGGGCAGCGCTCTTTGGGGTGCGGGAGATAAAACGCTCCATCTCTTCTTTATGAAGTGCCTTTAAGTGTTCTCTATTAATCACTTTTCAAACCTATCAAATTTCTTCAAATACAAAGAGCGCTTCAAGATAGGTATCGCTACTGATTCCAAGATTTGCAGCATCAGGAGGAGCGCTCTGTGGCTCAATACAGACCCCTTCAGGATCTTGGTCATAGACCACCCAATAAGGAGCATCTGATTCAATCTTTATCTGCAATACATCTTCCCAAGAAACTGTTGGCACTCCTCGCACTTGAGTAAAGGCATCATCCCAAGGGGGAGGCGTTGGGTTTATCAACTTTCCAGTTGGCAGGTAATCACTGCCGCGTTCAAACATTTTTCCAGGATGAAAATTAATCTCAGCAGCCCCGCCTCTATCAAACTCTCTTGGAAACCAGGGATGAAGCCCCATCCAAAACGGCAGATCACTTCCCCCTGCTTCATACTCTAAAGACCAACGCAGAGCATTATCAAGAAGTTCAAATCTCTGCTCAACTCTTGCTCCAAGATATGGCTCTGGAAGGTCAAGTGCAAAATATCCATTACCTATCTCCTGCCAGGAAGAGGTAGGGGCAAAGCCATGAATCGCATGTGGTGAAGCTAGATTTGTTGGAAGTTGAAACTCTTCTCCCTTAACATTTTTAATTAGACCATCTCTAATTCTTCCGGCCCAGGGAGCCATGGGATACCAACCCCAGGTAAGCACCTGCCCTCGAAATGGCAGCACGCATTCAATATCTCTAAATCTAAGGGATGAAATCCTTCCCCCTTGATCAACATCTATCTCAAGTGAGATTTCACCACCATCAATTGCGTGAAGAAGGCTCATAGCGCTAAATCTAACTCCTCTTTCCAGGCAGGATTTGCCCCCGCTCTAGAGCAGGTAATACCTGCTGCTTTTGCTGCCCGCTTTAAAACCTGCCTCAAGTTATCTCCTTGTAACTCAGCCAGCCCAAAATTAAGAACTCCTTCAACAATCACAGCTCCGATTGTGTCTCCAGCTCCGATGCTATCTACCAATTCCACCTTCGCTGCGGGACAATCAATTCGACCCTCATTATTAAAAGCGCTTAATCCCTGCTCTGCCCTGGTAACTACTACTAACTCAACGCCTCTATCAAGCCAACTAGCAATAACATCGCTCTCGCTATCTTGATAAAGCCAAGAGAGATCATCTTGGCTCAGTTTCACGATCTTTGCTAAATCAATCCAGCGCTCAACTGAAGCTCGATAAATCTCTTGGTTCTTTTCTATCGATGGCCTGACATTGGGATCAAAGACCACTACCGCTGATTTGTCGCCGACCCATGAGAGCAGCTGACTTGCTCCAGGCTCCAATAATGTAGCCACCGAACCTAGATGGATAACGTAGGGCTCGTGCTTAGGTAGCCATGAGATATCAAAGGCAAAGCTAGTTGTTTCCTCTAATTCAAAATCATAGCTAGCTAAGCCACTTTCATTAATCCTTGCAATCGCCAATGCAGTTGGAAGTTGGCCTCGATAAGAAAGAGATAGATCAACACCGCTACTTTCTAGCTCTTCTTCTATTGCTCTGCCATATTCATCTGAGGAAATTCCCCCAATAAAATAAGTTTGATGTCCCAATCGTGCAAGCGCCTTTGCGGAGTTACAAGGACCACCACCAACCATGGGTATCTGAACATCTTCTCTACTGCTTACCAAATCAATTAGGGCCTCACCAACTACCCAGACTTGCCTGCCAGTTTCCTTCACCCCTTAATTATGGGGGTTGGTTTGGGTTGAGTCTTAAGAAGGCTTTTTTTCATGTAATCCAGCCACGCTCCGCTGTTAAGAAGCTCTTCTTGCCCTAATAACTAGAGCCGGCTTGTAAGCGCTGAGCCAATACACCGGCCACATCAAGCCAGCGCAATACCTCTTGATCTGAAAGTGGCTTCTCCCCAGCAGCTACTAAATACATCCCTGTGAAATACATGCCGCTATATTGATAGATGCCAAGTAATTGACGAGCTGATTGTCCAATGCCAATAGTTGCACGCACTACCACCCTTGAGCTCTCATCTAATAAAGCAGCATTGCTCTTTGGTAGCTCCTGGAATCGATAGCTGGTAAGTGTTCCATTTTCAAAGCCGCCTTTATTTGCCACACAAGCCAGATAATTCTTCTTTAGCTCTGCCAGCGCTGCATTTGCCGCAGCTACTGAGCGATATTTAACCGATTCGCTAGATAGAAATAGATAGGGTGATCCAGCCTTAGTAACAGAGATTTGCCGGCGAACTTCTCGTCCACTTTCAGAGTTGTAATTTGCAGCGCATAAATCAAGGGTGGGATCAAGCAAAGTTGTTCCCCGATCCATCGGCAGAACGCTCCACTCGCTAGTGAAATCTTGTTGATTGAAACCAAAGCGACTCATACCCTTTTGAATCGCGTCATCTAATGATGGGTCAACTACCTCTCCACCCTTGGAGATCGCCTTGAATTCGCCTACCTTTGCCTCAATCTTGCTCAATCCACCAAAGACAAAGTTGCTACCTGAGACTCTAACAACTTTATTTCTCTCTCCAATCAAGATTTGATCAGAGCTACGAAGCGCCTGCAGAGTTGAATTAGCGAGTTTGACTCTCAATTTTGAGCTCACTGAAATCTCAGCAGCGCCCTCACCGATTAGAGCGGAAACATTGCCATAAGCGCTAACTAGAGCAGAGCACTTTCCCGAGCACTTAAGCGCCAAAGGGCCATAGATTGATGGCGCAGCGCTCCATTTTCCGACTCTCTTGAATTTGGAGGCTTCGATAAAACTTGAAGATATGGAGATATCTCCAGTCATGCCATTTCCAAGGCAATCAAATACCTGGGCCTTAGCATTTAATGGCGTTCCAGTTGGAAGCTTGATTGTAGGAGAGCTCTTAAGATTTGATCTGGAGAGAATAAAACCTTCAGGATTATGCAAGATAGTGGAACATAGGCCAATTCCCTCATCTCTTAAACCCGCCCAGCTAAGACTTGTCTCTTTAGAATTTATCGAGAGAACTTTAAACTCTGAGGTAACAATAGGATTACCACGATCCACATAAGCTTTAACCCGATCTGACCAGGGGCTCTTATTTCCCCAGATATCAACGGCGCGGATTGCGATGGTGTAATCCCCTTCTGGAAGATTCTTCAAATAGATCTTCTTGGCAGGTGATAAGGGATTTAAATAAGTAGGCGAGAAGTTTGCATCCTGCCCAGATTCAAGGGTGCTCACCTTGCCATCTATATCAATTTCAAAATCTGCAATCGCGCTCTCGCCATCTTCATACTCACCTGCGATGATCGGCAGATCTGGATAACTCCATAACTTCGGATCAATAATCTCTGGTTTAGGTGGCGGGGTGGTATCAGCCTTTCTAGTTATAGAGACTATGACTTTATCTGGCGATGCAGTAGCACTTGCCACTATCGAAACATTGCCGCTAAAGGTGGTAGCCACCCTGCCCTCAGGCAGAGTCATTGATCCCGCTGCTTTTGAGCGGATGTATGTGTAATCATCCCAATTGAGCATCCAATAATCCTTACTCACCCCAAGACCAAATTCCCCGCGCTGTGAATCTTCCGGATTAGGGCTAACTATCGCCGATGCTGGCGGTGGATCAGTTCGAAGGATTACAAGACCTGCTCTGAAGTTGGTGGCAAAGCTTGCCCTGCGATATTCAATCCAGTAAGTACTCATTCCATCTCTAATGAATATCACTCTTGTGGCCCCGATAACATCACTTGCACTTAATTCAATCTTCTCACTCAACCAAGATTGCTTTATCTCGCTATTTTCAAGATATCCAGCGATCCACTGATGGTAGGTCGAGAGCCCAGAGTCAACATCAACATTTCCCATCACATCAATAGCTCCGCCATATTCAAGAGCCTTGCAATCATCAGACCATGGCCCATCACTCTTTCCTGAACTACAGCGCATTAAATTGCTATGTCCAAGACCCAAGGCATGGCCCAGCTCATGGGTAATCACAAATGCAGAGGCGTTATCTTGCAGCGCCATTACCCCTCCGCCAGTTTTAATATCGCCAATGAGAGCTGTTCCAGACCAGATACATCCAGCATTAGGAATCAGAATGATTAAGTATCTCTTAGCAAAATCAGTAATACCCATCTGCTTATAGCTATCAGCTCTAATTTGATTTAAAAACTCAGAAGCTCCGCGACCCTCACATGTAAAGGCAGATCCAAGATTTAATGGGGTAGATAGCGATTGACCAAGAGTGAAATTAATTGACTTATCCTCACTGGCTCCTTGAAAGCTGGTATATCTGCGCCATCTTGGCCCCACTTGGTCTCTAATCGCGCTTTCAATCTCTGATACCGAAGCAGTAAGAGGCTTGGCCCCAGCCCAATTAACAGAGACAACATCTATCAACCGAATATCAGAAGCGCTTGCAGGTGATAGTGGAGTCAGAATCAGCGCTAGAAGAAGAGTTATTGAGGTGAAAAGAGGACGGCGCACCTAGCAATGATAGGTGAATCATAAGAAAGTTGAGGAACGAAGTTTTAAAGCCTATAAAAAGCCGATGGCCCCTGGTCTCCCAGGGGCCATCAGTTTACTTCTTTGAAGAAGTAAAGGTTTTATCCTTTATTTCTTTGGCAGCCTCTTGAGAATCTTGGCAACTGTATTAGCCAAGGTTGTGATCTGAGCCTGCAGAGCTGCCATCAATGTGGCAACCTGACTTGATAGCTCCTCAATTGCTGTGGTTGCAGCATCTGCAGCAGCTTTTGCTTCTTCAGCAGCAAGTGTTGCAGCATCTGCAGCAGCGATTGCTTCAAAAGCAGCTTCTTCAGCAGCTGTTGCAGCATCGATTGCTTCAAGTGCAGCGTCATAGGCATTTTCTGTCGCTGCGTCAACTGTCAACGTAACAACAAATGAACCAACAGGTGCTCCAGCACCGGTTGGAGCGGTGTAACCGCTCGCCGCCCATGCTGCTGTAGGAGTTGAGGTAGGAGCAATTGTAATTGTTCCTGTTCCACCTGTGCCATCACCAATAACTGTAAATGCAACTGTTCCATCCGCAGCTGTGTCGATAGTCTGCGATAGCGCTTGACCAGCAAGGCGAACCTTGCCAGCTGCAGTTGCTGTTAGAAGGGACGTAGTGTCGACAACGTTTCCAAATACATCCTTAACAGTAACTGTCACGATTGTATTTGAAGCCGGCTTAACAACAGGATCTGATGCAACAGCCGAGATTGTGTAGTAATCAGTTGCCGTATTTACTGCCCAGAACTTAATTGCCACAGATTTGTCAGCTGATGTAACAGTAACTGTGTGAAGTCCAGTTTTAGTAGCAAACACGTAAACCACAGCTCCTTCTGAAACTGTTAGTGAAGTCTTGCCTGCATTCCATGCGCCACCTGCTGCAGAAGCAACAAAAGCTCCTTCAGAAGTTGTGTATGTAGATGTGTTGTTATCAGTTGCATCTGCTGCAAGGCGGAATGTGTTACTTACCGCTCCAGCGCCGGCTGTTACTACACCAGCTAGAGTTGCTTTCGCTGTCTGTGCAGAACCTTCAGTTACTGTTCCAGTTGTTGGTACATAAACTACTGGGAATGCTGCAGTCACTGTTGCTTCTGTGTCTGTAATGGTGTTGTCGTTTGCACCAAGCGCAGTTGCAAGATCGCCATTAGTACCAGCGATTGCTACTGATAGTGAAGTAATTCCACCACTTACTGTGTAATTGATTACCGTTGCAGTTGCACCAGATGTGGTAAACGCAACAGGTGATGCTACACCTGAGAGAGTTACGTCATAAACGTAAGTTTCAGATGTAGCCGCTGTCATACCAGCAGCCGATGTAACAGTAACTTTTGCAACACCTGATGCATCAGTTGCGCCGGTTGACAAAAGGTTAGCAGCGCTTACTGACGTGCGATAGGCCTTGACAAGAGCGCCCGAACCAACTGGATTGCCAAATTGATCCTTAACTGTAACTGTTACTTCAGTTGAATCACCAATTTTTCGCACCATTGATCCATTAGGAACAACTGTTGAAGTAGCTGCACCCACCGCAGAGTTTGCTTGGGTAACAGTAATAACAGCTCCGCTTGAGACAGTTCCATCAATCGCATCAACTTGAGTGACGGTCACTGTTGATCCTACTGCAAGTGCATTTCCAGCAAGCGTCATGGTGAAACTTCCAGCGCTTGTCGAAGATGAAGTTGCATTCACGTATGAAGTTGCTGCTCCATTAACTGTTCCAGCACTCGCTACTAGCTTCCAACGTAGCATTGTGCTTGCCGCAGCAGATGTAAATCCAACTGTAATACTTGAAGTGCCAGTCGGTACAGATGCAGCTGCACCTGTGACTGTAGTTGTTCCGTTAACTGCATTAGTTGGTGCGCTGACCGTAATTGCAGTTGGAACTGCAGTTGCTACTGCAACTCCAGTTGTTGTCACAGTTTTTGTTTGAGCCGCTAGACCACCAAGAGTTCCTAGAGGTGTGACGGTGAGAGTTGCAGCTGTACTAACTGCGCTTCCTGCTGTGTAAACAATTGATGCTGTTCCATCATAGAGGTTGGCAGCAGTTGGGGCTGCAGCTGTAGCAATTGATAATGCAGTTGCAGATCCTGCAAAAGTACCTGTTGTTGCAGCAATACCAAATGAATCAACCATTGTTGGTTGAGTTACATTTCCAGCACCATCAAGAACAGTTACAGTAAGTGTTGAGACTCCGCTTGGCACTACAGAATCAGTAGAGACGTCAGTTGTGAAACTTGCTGCCTTACCACGAGTAGTGAAGCTAAATGAAACTGTATCATTTGTACTTACAGCACCACCTTTAGTGGTTGTAATTGTTCCAGCATAGTAGCCAGCAGTATCTACCTGAATACCTACTTCTGCAGTCGCTCCAGCTGACTCTGCCGTTGCAGCTATTGTCTGAGGACTTGTTTCTCCTAATGAGTCAGTACCAGCACCGTCCGCGATAGTTCCACGAGCAGCACCGATACTCGTGTTTGCAATGATTTTTGCCATGGCTGCTGATGAAGGCGCAGCCGTAAGGTTCAATGTGAATGTATCAGTTACTAGAAGCGCGTCGGTTGTCTTCCATGAAAGCATGGCATACGGAGCGTCATCTAGAGTTGCCCCGGTGAATGACACAGAGACTGGCGTGACTGTTCCTGTTACAGCAGCAGCAGAAGCTGGCGCCACAGAGGTCAGAACACCAAAGCCCAACGCTGACACAGCAACAAGCGCAATGCGCTTGATTGATGTCTTTGTAGACATTTGTTTCCTTTCAATAAGAGTCGATCTCAAGGATTTCTTGCGATCGGCTTGGCGCATTAATCCCTTCACATCAGAGCTGAACATTTGTTCGTTCTGAGTGAGGGCAACTTTCTGCGCCTCGTGATGCAATGCACGTGCTACTGCACCACATTCCCCACCGTGTATCCGGACGCGGCGAGGAAACTTAAGAGGGGAGTTCATTACTTAGCTCCCTTTTCAACAACAAAAACTGCTTGAGATAAAATCTCGGTTTTTCCTGGGTTTAGCACCAAGCGGGTAACTACCTGCTTTGGAGCTACTGATAGATCTCGACCGTCAGCAGATGCTGGGATCACAATCGGGGTCTCTACCTCAGATTCTACTTTAAAGATCGCTGTGACTAGATAATTTCCGCTGATAAGACGCTCAGAGTTTAGGTAGGTGAGCTTGGATATCAGTGGAATCCAAGCGCCATCCTTGCCATAGGAGAGGTTGGCTAGGAAATTAAAGCCCTGCTCATCACTTACTAGGCGTTGGGAGATGAAGATATTTGCAGCTCCAGTATCTGTCTTAACAACCTGGGAGATAACCAATTCAGTTTCTGTTAGAACTGGTGGACGCTTTGTTATATAGAGCGAGCCTAGAGCTCCACTTGAATCAGTAACGGTAAGGCCAGTTGGGACTCCCACTTTATCAAGCCCTGCAAAATTAAAGGTTGTTGCTTTAGCATTTTCAGTTCCCGCATTATCTTTTACATTTGCAGCTGGAGTAGCTGGCTCTTGAGAGCTCTGCGCACTTGGCTCTGCTACAACTTCTTGACTGCCAACCTTAGTTGTATTGACCTGCTCTTGAAGCACAGTCTCTGGCAGTTGGCTATCTGTTGGAAGTGAATTAAATCCAAGGAAGGCAAAGAAAACTAGAATCAAGGAGAGCGCTGCTTTGCTTGATTTCTTTGCAATCTCTGTAGCTTTTTTGTAGGTGGTAGAGAGCATGTCAAGTGCGGTAAGGCCGCGCTCTTTATCAATAATTAGCTCGCTCATTACCTTGCGTAGAGATGCTCTAGCTCTTGAGACAGTATGTCTAACGGTAGATTCTTTGATGCCAAGCTCTGCTGCGATCTCACTAGTGGAGCGACCTTCCATCTCCCACATAACAAGAGCTGCTCGCTCGGCAGGTGAGAGCATTGCAAGGGCCTGTCTAACTATTGCAGCATCATCTGCTGCAGCAATTACATCAACATGATCTTTATTATCGATCCAGGTTGATTCAAGTTCTGCTGCTGAGTCATCAAGAAGTACAAGGTTTGGACGACGGCCTTCGATACGGAAGATATCGATGCAGAGGTTTTCAATCGTTCTATGCATATAGCCAAGAGCGTGATCTTTAGATTCAAGCTCAGGGGCGGCGAGCATGACCTTGATCAGAGCATCTTGGATTACTTCTTCAGCCTTGGCGCGATCTTTGAGGATACGAGAGGCATGGGCTATGAGTTCACTACGGTGCTCTGTGTAGAAAGCACCAAGCTCCGCGACGGTCCAGACCTTCAGACCTGCGGAGGCAGATTTCTTACGTAGCGACACTTAAAGGAGCCCCTTATTTCTATACCGGTTTGTCTTACAGAGTCAGTCGTCACTGCCTCTACCCGCTACTACGAATGGGGATGTAATTTGTCGTGGATAATGGACAAAACGGACAAATTACCTTGAGGGCCTATTGGCCTAGAAGTAATTCCCGCCCTGGCCGCGATCCGGACATCGCAAGTCGGGGAAGTGATTAACTTGCGCTAATAGTATAGGTATAAAGCTGAGAAAACCCTCAAGGACACATTAAGACTTTCTCTAGTTGCCCTCCAACCACTCTATAGAAGAAAGTACCCCAAGCTCGCTGAGGGGGGTTTTGATGATTAGAGGGCGAGGTCTAGGCTT
>Ga0315909_10007301_pt1 | contig 12364 bp, 17 predicted proteins | sample LakEriMetagenome_11_FD_203527 | JGI IMG/M metagenome (GOLD analysis project Ga0315909, IMG submission 203527) | Freshwater fungal communities from buoy surface, Lake Erie, Ohio, United States - Buoy 2 MA125 | ecosystem: Environmental > Aquatic > Freshwater > Lake | place: USA: Lake Erie, Ohio...
AAAACTATACAACCTATTAATTTAACCAAAAAGGGTACAAATGGTAGGATTGAAACTCCAGAAGAGAGAAGAAAAAGATATAATAGTACTGCTTCAATTTTTTATTACATATTAATTGGAATCACTTCTTACATAACATTTGATTATCTTAAATACAAATAAAATTATACCATGAAAAAACTATTAATACTACTTGTTTTATTAACATCATTTAGCTACGGTCAAACAGTCACTTATGCCCCTGATAACACTAATTTTGCAAATCCTGAAAGAGGGTGGTATAAGTACTCAAAGGCAAATAGCATTGGAACGTATTCATTTCTATCCCAGTCGTCATTAACAACAATGAGGACTTCTGAAAATATAACCCAAATACTTAGAATTTATGATTTAGGTGCATTTAAAACAACACCCATATCACAAGCATTCTTAAATAATATTCAAACTGATTTTAATACACTAAGAGCTTCCGGAACTAAATGTATTCTAAGATTTAGATATAGTGAGACCGATAATATAGATGCAACTAAACCTGTTTTGATTAATCATATTGAACAACTAAAAACTATTACAATACCCAATCAAGATGTTATTTCAGTTGTAGAAGCCGGATTTATAGGTCAATACGGTGAATGGTACTACACCAGTAATTATGGAGACAGAGGTGTACTAAGTACTCAAAACATAGTAGATAGAAAAGAGATAGGGTTAAAGATAATGGAGCTGGCTCCTAATAGATTGATAATGTTTAGAACTCCCTATTTTCAACAAATGGTTGGAGGTACGATACCAATAACACTTACTAGTGCTTATAATGGAACTACCAACTCAAGAATAGGATTACATAATGATGCTTTCCTATCAAGTAATTCCGACTCAGGCACATTTAAAAATACAACGACAGAATACACTTATTTAGATGCGCAATCAATTTATACTTTTTGTGGAGGGGAGTCAAATGCTCTATTTACCTCTAAACAAGATTGCTTTGTTGTTTTTAGCTGGCTTACAAGATTTCATTACAATTACTTAAACTTTGGATATTACCCTGCGACATTGGATTTATGGAGAACAGGTGGTTGTTATGATGAGATACAAAGAAGACTAGGGTATAGATTTGAATTAATAAGCTCTAATATAACAAACAATGTATTAACCATTAATTTAAAAAATGTAGGTTTTGCCAATATTTATAATCAAAGAGATGTTTATTTAATTTTAAAGAATGCAGCAGATGGCAAAGAGTACTCTTATAAATTAAATACAGATATTAGAAGATGGGATGCTGGCACAACAATTTCAATTACAGACGATTTACTCCTTCGTAATATTCCATTTGGGTTTTATGAATTGTTTTTAAATCTACCGGATAAAACTTTAATCAACGCAGCATATTCAATAAGGTTGTCAAATACGGGAATATATAATCTAACAACAGGATATAATAATCTTAATCAAACAATAACAATTGGAACATCAAATCCACAACCTGTAGTTACCGTATATGTTGAAAATAATATTGTTAAAGTTACTAATTTAGTTACTTATAGTATAGGGGTTTATAATTTATCAAATAGACTTGTTTCAACTAGTAGCGATTTAACTAAACTAAGAAGTAGTAGATGGTATATTATAAAAGTAACTGATACACTCACTGGAATGGTTTACACATTAAAATATTACAAAATTTAAAAATAAAAATTAAAATTATGGAAACATTAAATTACATTAAGTCGGTATTTGCATCTTACTTTCAAGATATGAAAAGCAAGAAAAAGATAATCAAAAACAACTGGCACAAACATATATCGTATAGTATATTTTTTATCATGCTATTTGCTCCAATATTAAAATCAACTTTTACAAATGGAGAAGCTATATGGTTTCAATACTTTGTATTGCTTGCAGTTCCGCTAGGTTTATACTGGGGATTTGAAAGAGTTCAGGGAATGTATGCAAGTTACAAAGGTAAAAGTAGACCAGACCAGTTTGAAAGTGATAAAGATGTTGTAGCTAGTTGGGTTATATCTTCTATTATTGGAGTAACTATTTACACAGTTATGCTATGTCAATAGCGCTATTATTAGTATTCATTATTGGATGTGGTTTAGCAGTATATCTAAATAAGACTAAACCGGCCATAGTGAAAGAGAGATACGTTCCAGTACCTTCTAATCAAAATAGCATGCTACTTTCCCTAATTAATAGCGAAAGAGTCCAAAACGGACTAACAGAACTGGTTCCGGAAGAACTATTAACCTCAATTTGTGAAGAAAAATGTGATGAGATGATAGCCACCAAATCTGTGGACCATGATGGTTTTTCAAATAGATTTGTTAAAAGTAATGCAGTTTCTCTTTTAGAAAATGTAGGTTATGGATTCTCCACAGATAGTAGCCTACTCCATGCATACATGAAAAGTCCAGGACATAAAGCAAACATCTTAAGTAAGAACACAACACATATTGGAATATACACAAAGAATTCTTATAATTGTTGTCTATTTGCAAGATACTAAACATTCTTAAAATTTGATATATAATACTAAACAATATCAAATAAAATGTTAAACGAAAAGTACACCACTGACAAAATTCTTATTTTTGACATTGACGAGACAATAGCAATCACTCCAGCAAAAATTGTAGTTACTGATACCAAAACTGGTAAAACATTTGAATTGACACCAGAGGAGTTTAACTCTTACGAAAAGGGTCAAACACATCTTGTGAATTTTGACCAATTCAGATCCTTAGAGATTATGAAAGCAGGTCGACTAATTGATAAATACTTCAACGTACTCACCAAAAACTACAAGAATGGTGTTGCAATTGGAGTTATCACTGCTAGAGATAATCAATCAATGATATACGAATGGTTCCGTTTTCACTTAGGATTCCATATCGATAAAAAACTTATTTGGGCAGTTAACGACCCAGTTCACGGACTCACCGGAAATATACAACAGAGGAAACAGGATGCAATGCGCTGGTTTATTGACCAGGGTTACACGGATATCACGTTCTTCGACGACGATAGAAACAATATAAAACTAATAAAACAATTAGAGAGTGAACTCGGTCAATCGATCAAGACACATCTTGCGAAACACTAGAAAATTATGAGTACAGTAGGAGATTTTAAAACAAAATTTGAGGCGGCATTAAACCAGGCCAATGCCCAAGAAATAGCAACTGAATCGATAGATTTACCACTAAATGAGGCAAAAATTAATGCAGAATCTATGCAAGGAGAGGTTGATAATCCAGGTTCTATTCATGGAAATACAGAGCTAATTGATGCAATCACCAAAGCCGGAAAAATTGCAGATTATAAAGAATTTGCAAAAAACTATCCAAATGGAATTCCAACAACTTTCATTCTAAACTATTTTGCATCACTTAGTGTAAAAGAGTCAGAAGAACTTGCAAAATTACTATACTCTCTTAAATCTCCATCGCAATTAAAAGCCGACATGTACTCAAACCGAAATTCAGTACTTGGTAAATTATTCGACCAAAAGCCAACTGGACTCGGAAAGGGAGAGGCCTTTATTGCATGGTTAATTAAAGGAGCAGTAATCCAAGGTGGAACAGAGAGTTATGATGTTATCATTAATGGAAAAGAAACTTTTGAGGTTAAAGATTACAGTAAAAATAATGCAGCAATCCGAGCTGGTGTAAAATCAAAAGTTAGTAACTTTGAATTCTGGAGAGAGATTAGTGATACACTATCAAGAATCGATAAACTGACTGGGTATTCTGCTGGAAAACCTAAATTTGATATAAGCAAATACTTCTCCGCTGAAATGACAGCAGCCTCAAATTACCTAATGGGAAGAAAGGGAACTATAATGTCAGGTGAATGTAATTTAACCGACTTTAAAAACATTAACATATTTTACGAACAAGCTGCTAAAGTTGAAAATAATCTACAAGGATATACTAACGTAATTCTAAGAGGACCAAATGTAAAACCAATCGAATTAAGTATCGACCTTTTAGACCCTTCTCAAGTAACAGGGGATACTATTACATTCCATGTTGCAAAAACTGACCAAACAGCAACTTACGTCCTATCAGAATTAAAGAGGTTAAAATACGTCCGAAATCCAAAGGACTTACAATCAGATATGCAAAAGGCAGTGGACCAAATCCACGCTGGACTTACATATATCGTCTTCCGTAAAAACACAATAAACATTACAACTGATTTTGTACCAGCACAGGTTTCAACATCATCTCTATATTTTGTAGAGAGAAGCATTAAAGACCCAATAATAGACCCAAATCTAGATGACTAAAAAGGAATGGAATACGTATGTTGACACTGGCTATGTACCTCAAAAATACATAAAGGAGATAGTAACCCGAATTAAATGCGGAATGACTCTTGATACCCGTCACTTACAAGTATACATGACTCACAGTTCAATCATCGAGCTCTACCTAAAAATAGATAAATAATATATGGAAAATATCACATTAGGACAAAAACGCGTCCAAAGAAACTTTAACCCTTCAGCAAACCCACAGGTCGAAGAAATCAAAGAAATGTATGCTAACGTTATCGACCATTTAGAAACCTTAAGAAACCAAACAAATGGTAGAGAGGTATCAATAGCACAAACAGAGGCAGAAACATCTTGTATGTATGCCGTAAAATCATTATTCATATAATATGAAACCTATAAAACTATTCGAACAATTCTTAAATGAATCCCAAAAACAGGATGCCGCTCTACAAAAGGTAGAAGAGCTCCCAAAGGGGTCTATATTTGATGATGCAAAACGAATAGATGGTATTTTCAAAATGAACAAACGACCATGGCACGAAATAGTAGTCACATGGGAACAGTATCAAGATGCCGCCCAAACCAAAACCATAAACCCAAAGGATATACAAATCACACAACCTAATATACAATTCAATAAGGTTAAGGAGATGATATTCAGGGACACTAAGGTTAAAACAATAAATGTAATCCAATTCCCAGAAGGACCTGTAATCTACGACGGCCACCACAGACTTACCCGCGCATGGGCCCTAGGAGAAACCAAATTAAAAGTAAACTACTTAAAAGTATGAAACACACTAAACAATTCGAAGAGTATATTAATGAGGCTAAAGAATCTCAATATCCACAAGAGGTCCAAGATATACTAAAAAATATGGTTGATAACCTATCGATTAAGAAATATCAGCTAGGTGCATTCACTAACTATGGAGTATGGTTTATTGAATTGCCATTTACATCAATACACACTGGAAATCTAAGAAAAATTGAAAAGTTCCTACCGGAATTCTCAATTGGAATCTACCAAGGTTATTCAGGACTTTCAATTAGAACAAATATAACAGTACAGAAATAACTCCACTTAAAACCCTAACCCCCAAGAGGACCCTAAAGGTCCTCTTTTTTTATCAGGTCCGGCACGTCCGAGTCCCACCCCTCCCCCACAATAAAAAGAAATAATAAATAAAAATCTAAATAAGAAACATCTAAGAAATCTCTATCTACAACAGATACAAGATAATCTCTATATAGATATACATACTAATAAGGATATAAACCCCCTATAAGGACCACTATTCCCCTCCCTGACCCCCATCCATGTAAGGTTTTTAAGCCCTCAATTGCCCTACCCACCCGTACCCGTAGGGGCCAATCCCCTGCCAATCCGGTACCCCAGTTCTACCTTTCCCATTAAAATGATATATAGTAGGCCTCCAAGCCCAGTAGGCTCCTCAATGGTACCACAATATCCAAGTCAATGTTCCTCAAAGGGCCCCCTTCATGTTCCTCATTGGTCCTTAAACCTCTCGTCGAGTTGGGTCACCCTCCGAGGCACTCCGGACCCTCTTTACGCCTCCAGGGCACTCTGGGCGCTACCAAAATCAAGCGGTACCATGCCCAGCTCCCCATGGCTCCCAGTTCCTAGTGCCCCTGCGGGCAAAACAATTCTGCCTTAGCCGGCCATTGGTCCCATCCCCCTGATAGCCTCCAGCCGCCACAACCGACCACCGGTTATTGGGTACCATACAACCGGTCCTACCGGTGCTCTCCGGTCCCTCTATTCCCCCTTGCCCCTGCGGGCAAAACAATTCTGCCTTAGCCGGCCATTGGCGGGTACCCCTTGCCCCTGCTGTGATTTTGAAACTGCCAGCCCCGGAATGCACGAAATCCGGGAACACCACACTCCCGGAAATCGCTATCTAATTAAGGCAGTTTCGGGTGCCGGCCGTATTTGTTATAGTTCCACAACTTGTGTTTTAAGATCTTCGGGAATTCCGTCGTTAGTGAATCCGAATAATTTGTCGAAGGCATTGGATTCTCCTGTTAGGGCCTTTCTCTCTTCTGCTAGAACCTCGTCGTTGAATAGGTCCCTTGTATATCTCCCTTCGTCAAATGTAACACCATCCGATAATTCGTAATATAGTTTTTTACCTACCTGACCAGTTCTGTTTTTAGAGAATTCCATGAATCTTCTACCACTATTTTCGTTTCCGTCCCAGTCCAACATCATCATAGCGGTCGTCATGTGTTTTAGTTTATTCGAACCGACAAAATTACCACCTTTAGATAACTGGAGGATAGTTACGAATGTTGTATAGGTTTTTGTACTGTTACCACCTTTGTTATGTTGGGTCATTAGGTCTAGGAACCACTTTTCGGTTTTTGAACGGGTCATGTTACATTCCTCCTTGATGGTGTCATTAACCTCAGTATATGAATCGGTCAGTACAACGTCCCATCCTTGAAGGAGAACACCTTCAATAACCCCTTTAGGACAAGACTCAGTATAGTCAGATAGGAAAAGGATAGGTAATTGTCCCCAGTGTGGGAAACGCTTTAGGTAACGGGCCATATCTATCTGGTTCATTTCGGCAGATATAAATAGGACACGTTTACCTTGGGCAGATAGCTTAGATAATAACTCTAATAGCACTGTAGTCTTACCGACACCAGGGGCTCCAGCAGCCATGATATTTGTTCCAGGTAGGAATCCACCTTCAGTTGAACAAAACTGGTCGAAGATAGTTCCAGTTGGAAGACTGGTGAATAGGGAATCATCGATGTTTAAGTCGTCCAGTTTGGTAAGTGTTACCTCAACAGGGGCACAAGGACTAACCGATTGAGGTTGTTTAGATGTTGAGGTTCCGTAATCGTTATTATAGTCCTTATTAGAGGTCCATCTACCAGTTTCGGTGATGTTGATAATACGGTTAGTGTCTTGGTTCTGCAACCATGTATACTTTGAATGACCCGGTTCGATTAAGATAGTGTCAATTGGGTTTTTTGTGTTTACTAAAACGATGAATTCGTTAGGTTGTGTACGGATTAAATAAGATGTTCTGTTCATAATGTGGTGTTTTAATTAGATATGTAAATATAATCAATATTGTGGAAACCGGAAACTATTTTTTGATAAAGTTATTAACAATTTCTAGATAGTTTGAAGGGATATCCATTGAGCTAACCTGTTTTTCTGCAGTAGAGTAATATGTTTTAGTACTACGGTCGATTACGATGTACAACTCAGAAGGGTTTAGGTTTGTTCTAGTATACCCTAGTTTCTCTAATAAGGCAAATAAACCAAAGGCTCTTTGAATGTTAGTTGTTGGTTTGTTAAACGCGATGGTGTTTGAATTAGTCATAATGTGGTGTTTTAATTAGATATGTAAATATAATCAATAATGTTGAAAGGGGAAAACTTTAAGTGTTAAAGTTTTGTTAAAGTTTATGCAGCATTCTGGGATATTAATGCTTTACCCCAGATAGGAGCAAATCTCTTAGCCAACTCCTTACCATAGGCAGAATAGGCTATACCTTGGTTCCAAAGGAAATGCTCATAGTCATAACCATAATCTTCTACTGCACCTTCAGCGATCCAACGTAAGGCAGTAACCTCATCACCGGCACCCATTTGAATGGTATTAGCTATAAGGGCTTTGAATGCGTTATCAGCTTCGGCTTCGGCAGCCAGTTCCTCTATACGGTTATCAGCACAAACCTGTTCGAAACGGTCAAAATCAGCCTCCAACTCTTCAGTGGTTAAGGCATATACATTAATAGTACGAGGACGGAAACCGTAGGCATCCTTATGAAAATCAGAATATAGGAGTATCATATTCTCTCTGTGAGTCAACTCATAGTTATGAGCCAATTTAGATTCGATTTCGTTACGTTCGTATCTTTCTAGTTCGTTCATCATATAGTGCGTTGGTATCATGGTGTTTCTTTGTTAAAATTAGATATGTAAATATAATCAATATCCATGAAAACGGAAACTATTTAGTGTTAATTTTATGTTAAAGTTTCACACAAAAAAAGGGACCTTTCGGTCCCTTGAACTAGATGCTTCCCAGCGGTTAGTTTAATAATGAACCATTACGTACTAAGTCTCTACCTCTAAAAAGGTCTGGCATAGTATTTTCGTGGTCAAAAGATTTTTTACCGAATAGGTTACCAGATTTAACCATCAGGTCAGATGCATTATAGTCTTGCATGTCTGTATCGATAATTCCAGCTCCGTGAGTTGCGAAGTGGGTAATACCATTTACTACATCCCATACAGAAGTATTAGATTTAGCATGTTTCATTTGTTGAGCACTAATTCCGTCAAATCCAGCATTATAGTATGCATTCATATTTTCAGCATAAGGAATCCAAGTGTTAGAACGTTCTCCAGCATATGGTTCAATAAGGTTATGAGCAAACTGTAATTCGTTTAAGGATGCAGGAGTGTTATGTGCCATTCTTACACGGTCAGCAAAACCAGTAGGAGCAAAGTTATTCTTACGTAGTTCGTTCATATTTTCAAAGAACTTCTCCATAGAACCTTGGTCCAAAGAGTTAAGAGTATAAGACTCCTCAGCCATAGCAGTGGTTAACCCATTAGTACAAAACTGACGGTTAATATAAGGAAGGACTTGGAAACCATCTTTAGGTGAGTTCTTAAAAGTAACTCCTCCAGTAAATACCTCATCAGATAGACCTTGAACCGCGAAGTTTGCGTTAGGGTTAAAAGCATTAATAGTTACTATACCAGTTCCTGGATCTACTGACCAGTTAGTTACGTCCATTCCGTGGTTATCTATGATATTCTCAGCAACTCCCATGAATTGTTGATTGGATATACCAAATTGATCTTTCTTAGTGATAGCCACTACCGATTTACTAATAGGGTTAAGTACAAGGGTTACTTCACTGAGTTTACCACTATTAGATGCCATTGCATTTTTCATAGTGTTGATAAACTGAGATTTAGCCTCTTTAGTAAAAAGGGTTTCGAATTTCTGAGCAAATTGGTTACTCATACCTAATAGACCTAGTAGGTTTTTGAATGCGTTTGGAGTCAAATTGATTTTTTGACCGTTATATTCGATAGATTCTCCATCGATTAAATTGATATCGCGGAAAGGTACTACTTTACGAAGGTTTTGAGCCTCCAATGTAGCTACTTTACGTTGTTCAATTAATGTGTTTGAAAGAGTTGCAATTGCCATAGTTTATAAGATTTTAGATTTATATATTAAAAATAGGTTTTGTTTCAGTATTACAGGTTATTTTATTGAAATTTCTAAGGAGTAGATTAGTAACCCAACACCAATCATAAAGGAAACAAATAGGGTTGCAAATTCATTAACTGCACCTTGGAAAGGGATAATGGTTTGAAGAGCTCCTATAGATATAGAATACGCGATACCGAACGCGATTACGGACCCGATAGCTGGAAGGACATTGATTGCGATTTTCATAATTTCTTTGTTTTAATTAGATATGTAAATATAATCAATAGTTTCAAAACCGGAAACTTTATACTGTTAAAGTTTTGTTAAAGTTTCTAGTGGCGTTCCGGACCTCTAAATAGAAGACGAACTGGAGTCTACTCTTCCTCCCCTGGTTTAAAGGACCGCCCGTGTCGAATCTTCCGATTCTTGGTGCTATACAGCGCGTTATGTCATTTTGTTATTTTTCATATGTAAATATAATCAATTTTGGTGAATCCCGAAACAGTTTCTCAAAAAACTTATGAACAACAATTGTTAATAACTTTTCGAAAATACTTGCAATAACTGTTTCCGGGGCAGCCTAAAATGATTATATTTACATATCTAATTTAAACAAAACACCATTATGTCAGCTTTAAAATCTTTTTATTCTATTCACAGCAAACTCGATATTAACAAGAGAATATCACTAAAAACAAGTTTTTTCAGATTACACAGAACCTTTAATAAAATTAAATAATTATGAAAAATTTAGTTAACATTGCCGGGATTCACACAGTAAACGTATTAGAGGCTTACTCTAAAGGGAAATTCAGAGTCGTTACAAAATGTAGAGCGGGTTGGATGACCATAATAGATTGTAGAGACTATGATAATGAATGGTTCATGCAACAACCAGAATCAATCATTGCAGGATATACAAAAGGATCCTTACAAACAGTTGAATTCTGCCCAGACGGTGGAGATTATTACCTAACAGTATTCGCACGTAAAGGGAACAAAATCGTCCTAATAGATGAGACTATATTAGGTAACCTAACAGTAGGAACTATCAATTCAATATTCTCAAATACCAATCTATACAACCAAGACCAATATAATGCAGTTGGAGCCAAGACTTGGGCTGATAGAGCATACGTTCCCTACCTGGTCCCAATGGAAGTTTAATATATAGACTATAACTAAAACACCTTATTATGGATACTGAATTACAGATTGCTCAACTTAACAAGAGGATATTGGAGACTAAAATGACCGACCCAACAAACTTCCTCCTAATCAGAAGGCTCCAAATGGAACTAGAAAAACTATATGAAAACCGGAATTCCGCAAATTAGTATAGGCGAAAGGGTCCAAGCTGCTCAAATATCCCCTAATACCACTAATACCTCAACGGTACCAGCCGATATTAACCCTTCACCCGGGAAGAGCACTATAACCCCTATAGATACATCCAATCTTGACCAGGCAGGAGGGGATATAAATAGTCAGGCCCAACAGGGTAATAAGGCAACAACAGATAGTGCCCGTAAGGGACAATCCCAGGCGGCAGCAGGTATACAATATCCAAAAGAAACAGTAGATTCAACTGACCAGGCCCCAACAGCTGCAAAGGCAACAGATATACAAAATACCCCACAACCCAAATCTAAAGGGTTTAAAGAATCCTTAATAGACCAACAGATAGTCAGTGGAATGGCTAATAGAACAGGAGGGGATCATCCAGCCCCTGATAGGGATTATGGGCATAATAACAGTGACCCAAATCAATATATAGGGGATCAACCCGAATCACAACCTATAAGACGCAATAAAATGGATCCTTATAGTAACCAAAAAAACAGGGTACCAGAACCTCAACAGTCACCTATAACCAGTTTTGATAGGGAGAATGGTATGGCCCCTTATAAGGCACCTAAAGGTGACATTCCTAAATATACTCAAAAGGGGTTAAAGACACCCGTAGTAAAGACACCAAACCCCAGATTCAATACTCCCCGATTCAATTAACCGGAATCAATGCCCGGATCAATGTCCGGGAACAATGTCCTGGGCAATGTGCCGGATCAATGTCCAGGCAATGCCCGGGCTCAATATATTCAATGTATTTCAATGTTTCAATGAATACTCAATAGGCACAATACGCTTATAGGTCAATATTGTTGTAATGGCACAATACTGTTAGCACCTGCACAACAGTTGACACCTGTTGCAATATTCAATGCCTGCACAATGTATTTCAATGTAGGTGGTTAACCTACAGTAATACCAATAATATCAATAATACACCTAGGGCCCTATTAGGGTGCTGGTGCAACCAGCACCTCTGCGAGTCTATAACATTGACCTATTGAACCCGCGCACGAAGAGCCAACGGCGCAATTACTCCCGGGTGGACTTTAAGCCTGGCCGGGTCTATGATTTTTCAAAGGGCTCCAGGGGAGCAGAGCATGACCCTCTCAACCTTTCAGGAACTCCTAACTAATATAGACCTTTGATAAATGTGTTTCATAGAAGTGAACGAATTATCTCCGTCCGGGAATATGGACCTCCCGAGCATTGAAGTACCCTCCAGCCTCCAATGGTCCTCCAATGGTCCTCCGATGGTAGCCAATGGTCCATCCAATCCCTATAGGGACCTCAAAGGGCTCAATGTTGCCCCTGGACAAAAAATTACCCGGTTCCGGAGTGGCCCAAAATACCAATCACGACCGATAGAAGAACAACCACCGTTACCTAAAACCCAAAGGGACTATAATTAACCAATAAGAGGGTTATGGATTCCCTATGGTTGGCTCAGATTGACCTGAGGGTACTGTGAAATACTTATAGAATTTTGAAACTAAAT
>Ga0315909_10007302_pt1 | contig 12363 bp, 23 predicted proteins | sample LakEriMetagenome_11_FD_203527 | JGI IMG/M metagenome (GOLD analysis project Ga0315909, IMG submission 203527) | Freshwater fungal communities from buoy surface, Lake Erie, Ohio, United States - Buoy 2 MA125 | ecosystem: Environmental > Aquatic > Freshwater > Lake | place: USA: Lake Erie, Ohio...
GTCGATACGACTGGTCTGACGCTACCGGGCAGGTACCGCTATGACGTCTATGGTCAGAACAGCGCGGTCAACGTGAATCCGACAGACGCATCAGTGGTCGGCCTATGCGAGCAGGGACTCTGTCAGTTAACAGATGGCACTTCCTTCTTCACTGTGCCGGATATAAACATCAACAACGACATCGTCTTCCATGGCTAACAATATCATGAACGTCTCGCTCACTGACTATACGCCAGTGAAGAGCACCGAGAAGGTCGACCGCTCTGGCTGGGTGCAGTCTGGAGTCGACAACCTCTTCCCTATGTACCTGCGCGATCTTGCAGAGTCGTCGCCTATTCATGGCGCTCTGTGCATCAGCATCGCGGATATGATTGCAGGGAAGGGAGTCGACGCTGGTCAGTATCAAGCTCGTGTAGATTCGCTCTTGACTGATGACATACGTCAAGGCTGTGCCTCAGATCTGAAAAAGTTCGGAGGCTACTACATCGAGGTCATCTACTCAGTTGACCGGAAGACGATCGCGAAGCTCCGGCACTTGCCATACGAAGAGTGCCGCATCGCAGTGACCGGTGAAGACGAGGAGGTCATCGGCATCTACCAGAGCGATGACTGGGCAAATATCCGGAAGCGGAAGAACAAGCCAGTCTTCCTTCCAAAGTTCAATAAGGCGACCGCTAACGAGGAGCCGAGCCAGGTATACTGGTGCTTCGACTATACCGGTGGGCAGATCTATCCGAAGCCGGACTACTTCAGTGCGGTAAACTACATCGAGCTCTCGAAGCAGATCGGCATCTATCACGTCTCGAACATCCTCAACGGCATGTTTCCCAGCTTGATAGTCTCCTTCTTCAACGGACAGCAAGACGAGGACGGCATACGTCGGATGCGTACAGACATGGAGCAGCATCTCGGTGGCGCCAAGAACAGCGGCAAGACCTTCTTCACTTTTAACGAGCCGAACGCAACACCTCCAAAGATAGACAGCTTCCCACTATCTGACGCTGACAAGCAGTACGAGTATCTGACTAACACCTCACGACAAGAGGTACTACTTGCACACCGATGCACGACTCCGCTCATCTTCGGAATCCGAGATGGCGGCACCGGCTTCGGAAGCAACAAGGAGGAGATGGTCATCGGTCTGGAGATCTTCACGAAGCAGGTCATCGAACCCAAGCAGCGCAAGCTCGCAATGGGCTTCGAGTACGTTCTGAGCTATGAGATGCCAGGTGTGACTATCACAATAATACCGAACACTCCGCTCATGACTGATCAAGGAGCGACGGCAACAGTGGCACCGACTACCGCGACGCCTTCAATAGCGCCTCAACAAGCGCCTGAAATAGACGCACCTACTCAAGATGCAGCTCCGGTCGAGAACGTGGCAGCAACGGCACTCAATAGTGCTCAGATAGCGAGCATGCTCGAAGTGATCGCACAAGTGACAAGCGGCTTGATACCGATCACGGCAGCGAAGGCAGTCATGGCGGCATCCTTTCCTATGCTCTCAAGCGCTCAAGTCGATGCTATCTTCCAAGATATCAAGGAAGGCACGCCTCCGACCACACCTGCACAGCTCACTGCGACTCTGTCGCTTGAAAAAAAAAAGATAGAACTTGCTGAGACCTCATTCGCTCCGACCGATGAGATGGCTCAAGAAGCCGCTCTCGGCCTAAAGTGGCGGCAAGAGTACGGACGAGGAGGCACCGAGATAGGTGTCGCCAGAGCTCGAGACATCAGCAACAAGAGAAACCTATCTGTGCAGACGGTCAAGCGCATGCACTCGTACTTCAGTCGTCATGAAGTGGACAAACAAGCGACCGGCTGGAACAACGGCGAGGACGGCTTCCCGACACGAGGCCGCATAGCATGGCAACTATGGGGAGGTGATCCGGGTCAAGCATGGGCTGCTCGTATGTTCGACCGCATCGACCGCGAGAATCTCAGCGAATACATAGACATGACTGATGAAGACGAGCAGTACTGGCGTGATCGTCTCAAGACCTGCGGCGAAGTCATCGACCTTGACGAGTGGGAGCTTGTGCATGAAGCCGAGGCTATACGTGATGCTGACATCGAGCGTCAGTTCTGCGAGAACTTGCAAGAGTATCAACTCCAGAGCCTCGAAGGCTACGCTGAGCCGGAGAAGAAAAGCGCATGGGGCGACAGAGGTCTCTACAAGTTACGCTATGCATACAGCCAGAATCTCAGCAAGGACGAAAACGGCAAGACCAACAGCCGCGAGTTCTGCATCGACATGGTAGGGCTATCCAAAGGAGGAACCGTCTACCGATACGAAGATATTCAAGTGATGAGCGACGCCGGAGTTAACGGTCAGTTCGCACCTTCCGGACAGTCTTCCTACGACTTGTTTCGCTATGTCGGCGGATGCTTCTGCCATCATCACTGGAAGCGTCAGATCTACTTCCGCAAGCGCGAGAAGGGCAAGTTCTTGCCTAACAAAGGACTCGAGAACGATGTGCGCGTCGGCAACGTCCCATACGTACAGCCCAAAGGAATCGAAGGTATAGCACCGAACGACCGACCTGGTCGCGGATCACTTAAATACGGATAAAAAACTACTAACATGGCAGAGATTCTCTTCATATCAGACGTGTACATAAAGAAGTACACACAAGTCAACGGAGCCGTAGACTCTCAACTGCTCTACCCAAGCGTCTACCTGGCGCAAGACAAGTACTTGCAGCCGTGGCTCGGCACTAACTTATACAACAAGCTGAAGGACGACATCGCAGCCAACACACTGAGCGGCGACTATGAGACCCTCGTGACCGAGTACTGTCAGAAGGTAGTGCTGTGGTGGACTATGGTCGAGGCGCTTCCTTCACTCGTGTACAAGCTCGACAACGGCACCTATGTACAGCGCACCAGTGAGGACTCTACGCCGATGAGCGATCCGGTCATGAAGGACATGATCCTGCGTGCGAGGTCGAATGCTGAGTACTACACCGGCCTGCTCTTCGATTATCTGTGCGCGAACTCAAATGACTTCCCCGAATACAGCACGAATGTATGGCCGCAGCGCTGTCCACTACAACGTCGTCAGCCCTTCGGCTATGACTTCAGCCGGAGCCTCGGAGTAGATGGCCCTGGCTACGGAGAGCGTCGCATCAATTTCATACCATAAAGTTCGAACATGCGCGAGAAAAGAGAGGAAAAACGAGTCTATTTGGAGAAGCTCAAGCGATACGAGAAGACGCTTCTTGCTGAACTTAAAAAGATCGAAAAACCGAAAAAATGAACCTCGACCTCTTCAATATCGACCTCACGCATCCAGTGGACTGCTTCATCAAGACCTGCACCTTCTTGGTAGTAGGTACGAGTCTCGAGTTCATGAGCGGATTCCCTCCACTACTGATGGACTTCGCGAAGTTCTTCGCGTACCTCGGCGCTTCGATTGCCTTCTGGAAGTTCACGCTCTCGATACTGATGCCGAAGAAGTTCAAAAAGGAGGACAAGTGATACTGATCGCTGCGCTCATACTGATTGTGCTCGGCTTTATTGTATACGACGCCTATGTATGGCACCGTATGATGGACGAGAGCGAGAGCCGCATCATGAATCTGCTCAACAAAGCTATCGAAAACGTGAATATTTGGGTCGCAGCAATGCTCACCGGCTTGTGGAGCTGGGGAGATTCGAGCGACGACGATGAAATAAACGAATAATAACAACACATGGAAGAGCTACTACCAAACACACAGCCGGACGCGATACGCGAGCTGCTGATCATCATTATCGGTCTTATCATACGCGCCATCGAGAAGCGCAAAATGAAGGCGAAGGATGCCGAGTCGTGACATCAATGACTGCGTCGAGCTGCTCCAACTTGCATGGACGCGATGCTCTGCTGAATACGCGGAGAAGTACCCTGAAGGGCCGCAGGTCTTTTTGACTTGTACGCATCGCACTAACGAAGAGCAGCGAGAGCTCTATGCTCAGGGCCGCACGAAGCCGGGCAAGATCGTCACGCGCCTACGTGAGAACGGTAGGCACAACGTATACCCCTCGAAGGCATTCGACATAGCCTTCAAGAAGGAGGGCAAGCTCGACTGGAGTGAGAAGAACTTCAAGAACTTCGCGGCCATCGTGGCCGAGCACTTCAAGTCGGTACAATGGGGCGGCAACTGGCCTCGATTCAAGGACATGCCGCACTTTCAAGTCTGACTTTTCAACACCTCAACACCTTAATCTTCAGTGTATTGCACGATGTTAACCGCGTCGTGTTAATACTTACATGATTTTTGTCTATTGATGTAGCAAAAAAACCACATATATTTGCCGAACAAATTTCAAAACATCACACACATGAAGTACTGTATCACAATCGAACAGATCAGCGGCTCACAGAAGAGTCACGCTGTTCACTTTTTCAACAACTGGAAGGACGCACAGACGTCCTTCATTCAGCGCTGCGACGAGCTCGGCTACGAGTGGACTGACCTACCAGACGGCACCGCACTAATGAGTGCCGGAGGCATCGGTCATGACTACCGCATCGAGCTCATGCATTCAAACTTTTCATTTTTAGTCAACGAAGAAGAGGAGGCCATGTCATGAATATCACTATCACTCAAAGGTCGGCGACATCAGTTATGCTGCCGACTTCGGCCTACTATGAAAACGTGACTGACTGCTCCTTCGCGGCAATCATAGACGGCACATTCATCACTGGATGGATGGCGAAGAATATCCAGTACTCGAGCCTGCGTAGTGAACGCATCAAGGAAGGCGACGAGATCAGTGAATTGAGCGAACTCGCTCGTGTGCTTACCGAGCCGAAGTGGCAGATCGTGACACGCGAGCGCTTCGATGAGCTCTTCGCTCAGTGCGTCGCTCGTCTATCCGGTAAAGCAGAGGAGGTGCAGCCATGAGCGAGCCTACCTACCGCGAGAACCGCAACTGCGGCGTATACTTCGCTATCTATCCGACTCACTACGTCAAGCTGATCAAAGATGTACAGCGAAACGAATGGACGCACATGATACGCGTGGCCTACAATCGTGACACAGTCGACATGTATGACGATGTTCACTGGGCCGAGAGCGAACAATTCACCGAAGGCCGTCCCGATCGCTTCTGGTCACTACTGAACGACGCAGTCATCTACCTCATGAAGAACTACCATAAACCTCTACAAACATGCGATACCCTATTCAAGACGTCAGTATAGACGCACTTCAAAAGTTCCAGGCACGGCTCAATTCAGAGCCTGCACTGGAGTCGGTCGAGCTCACACCGGATAAAAAGGCGAGCACTGTGGTCATCAGTCACATCGAGATGACCCTCGACGAGATGTACTTCGGGCAGTGGAAGACGGAGAACTTTAAGTGGCACATGATAGCCAACGAGGTGCAGGCATCACTCGAGCTCGTCGTGGTGCATCCAGTCACCGGCTACGAGATCAGACGCACCGGAGCCGCTTCTGTGGTCATCATGGTCGACCGCGTTCCGGACTCAATAAAGGACGATGCACAGCTCCGCAATCAGTGGGCACTGTCTCCATCGAACAAGAAGCCGAACGCTCTCGACATGGCCTTCCCAAAGCTCAAGGCAGAGTGCCTCAAAAACGCAGCGCAGAGCCTGGGCAAGGTATTCGGTCGTGACCTTAATCGCAAGAACAAGGACACGTACAAGCCCTACAAGATCACGCGCAAGGACGTCCCTATCACGAAGCTACCGGAGCACACTATGACGCTGATCGAGCAGAGCATCGCGAAAGGCGAGGACGAGTTCGAGATTCGCCAGGCGATGGAGGAGCTTGCCGAGCTCATCAGTCCAGAGCAGAAGCAACACATCGAGTCCCTACTAAATACCAAAGCACATGAATAAGTATACAGCCGACGTCCTCCAGCACGCGCAAGGAGTCAGACAACAGTCAGAAGCATGGGAAAAAATGCGCCTCGGCAAGTTCACCGCGAGCACTATCGTCGACCTCATGAGTGAGCCTCGAAGCAAGGCCGACCGCGAAGCAGGAAAGCTATCAGTAGCAGGTGAGCGCTATGTCATCGAAAAGGCCATGGAGATCATCACTGGTGAATCACACGATCACGCCTTCGGTCGTGCTATCGACTGGGGCAACGAGTGGGAAGAGCACGCACTAAACGAACTGCACAAGCAGCTAGAGCACGACACTGGCGGCGAGGTGCGTATGGTCATGAAGCCTGCCTTCAAGCTCTGGAACGACTACGCCGGATGCTCATCGGATGCGATCATATACGACCGCGAGATGGATCCTCTGCTGATCGTCGAGATGAAGTGCCCATACAACAGCGTCACACACTTCTATCACACGCGAGTGACCGATGGCGAGAGTCTGAAGAAGGAGAATGACGAGTACTACTGGCAGGTGCAGATGAACATGCTCGTGCATCAGACCACAGCGGCCTACTTTGCCAGCTATGACCCTCGTCAGCCGGAGCACCGACGTCTTCACTATGCACGTATTGAGGCCGACATCGAAGCACTTCAGCTCCTTTGCGAGCGAATGGAGAAGGCTGAGGCTATCAAGCAGCAATATGTTCAAGAGTGGGCAGGTAATGTTCAAAAGTCTGTGCTGAATGCACGCGGACGTTGACTATAATTGTATCGCGATTCATTTATGAAAAAACTGAATACAGACTACCGCCGCATTGCTTAAGCACATTCGTGCGATGGATCGCCTTTGCGTGCGGTAGTCGTATTTTTTCCATGAAAAACTCCTTCCTATTACACCGAGATAGTCTCGCTGTTCTCGACGCTCTGAGTGATGAGCAAGCCGGTAAGCTGTTCAAAGCTATGGCAACCTATCACGAGACTGGTGAACAGCCAGAAGATGTACTTCTCAAGTGCATACTGCTTCCCTTCATAAATCAGTGGACGCGTGATGCTGAGAAGTGGGAACGCATAGCCGACATACGTAGAACTCAAGGCAGTAAAGGCGGACAAGCTAAAGCTACCAATAGCAAGCAAAAGGTAGCAAAAGGTAGCAAAAGCAAGCAAGAGGTAGCAAACGATAGCAAACGTAGCGGTAGTGTAAATGTAAGTGTTAATGTAAATGATAGTGTTAATGTAAAGGATAAGAGTACTGCCTATCCATCACTCGACGAGGTGATCACTTTCTTCACTGAGAACGGATACACTCGAGATATCGCAGTCAAGGCCTACCACTACTATGCAGAGGCAGGCTGGAAGGACTCACGCGGCGAGCCGGTGAGAGCCTGGAAGCAGAAGATGCGAGGCGTCTGGTTTAAAGACGAGAACAAACAGCCTCAGGCACAAGTACTCAGCTCACACTACAACCCAGCCATCGGCGAAGTACCGGCAGTATGGCAACCTATCGACCAATATCGACCAGTATGATCTCAAGACTACCATCAAACGACATAGAACTCGAGCAGCTGGTGCTCGGTGCTGTGCTCATGGAGAGCAAGGCCATGACCTCAGTCATCGCTCACCTATCGGCAGAGCGCTTCTACGATGGCCGGCACACGGCTATCTTCGAGGCTATGACTCAGCTCTTCCTTCACAACAAGCCTATCGACATTCTCACGGTCACTCAGCACATCCGGAAGGAGCGCCTGCTTGATCAGTGCGGAGGGCCTGCGTACATAGCCGGACTCACCTCACGAGTGGCATCGACCGCCAATCTTGAGCAGTGGTGCCTCATGCTCAGCGAGCACTACATGAAGAGAGAGTTCGCTCGCATCAGTGCCCAGGTGAACGAGCTGGCCTACGATCCGAGCGCTGATGTGTTCGAGATGTTCGACCGCTTCAGTAGTCAGATGACGCAAGTATTCTCGACAAACGTGAAGACCACAGTGGCACACGTCAACGAGCTGACCGAGAAGGTCGCAGAGTCAGTCATATCACGAGAGAAGGAAGCGAGCGGCGTAAGTGGTGTGTCGTCAGGCATCGAGTGCGTCGACAAGCTCATCGGAGGACACCAGAAGACAGACCTCATGTACATGGCAGGTCGTCCGGGCATGGGCAAGACTGCGATGGCGATCAGCGAGATGCTGAACATGGCACAGCGTGGCATGCCGGTGCTCTTCTTCTCGCTCGAGATGTCCAGTGCTCAAGTGATCCTTCGCATGATCAGCATGATGAGCGGCCTGGATGGTCAGAAAGTGATGAAGTACCGACTCGACACAGATGAGATGCGACTCTTCCAGATGACAAAGGACAGACTCAACAGACTACCGATATACATCGACGACACGGCAGGCGTCTCTATCTTCGACCTACGCACACGCGTCAAGGCCATGGTCGAGAAGCACAAGGTCGGCATCGTGTTCATCGACTATGTGCAGCTCATGACACTGGGCAGTCAATTCCGCAACAAGGGACAGAACCGAGAGCAAGAGATCAGCATGATCAGTCGCAACTTGAAGCTCGTCGCCAAGGAGTGCGACATACCGGTAGTGGCTCTGTCTCAACTATCGCGAGGAGTCGAGGCAAGGTCAACTAAGAGGCCGATGCTCTCCGACCTTCGCGAGTCGGGAAGCCTGGAGCAAGATGCGGATGTCGTGGTCTTCCTCTTCCGTCCCGACTACTACGGCATCACACGCGACGACAGCGGCAACGATCTGACCGGAAGCGGCGAGTACATCGTGGCAAAGCAGCGCAACGGCTCGACTGGTATCGCAAAGATGCGCTTCAAGGCCGAAGTGATGCAATACACTGACTTCAACAAACAACCCATACAAACCATAGAGGCCTTTTAACATGCGCTTTCTAATCATGTCAAGCGGCCGTATAATCAAGCAAGAGATGAAAGTATATCGAAACTCTGACGGCACCTACGACGTCATCAATTCAAGGAACGAACTGTTCCACATCGTACACGCGGCCAAGAAGGTCGGACATGTCACCGACAAGTGGAGGCATAACAACCGGCAGCTCCTTCGAATACCGAAGCACGTCATGGACTTGATACACATCATAGAGCCATGAAGAAGAAGCAGGTCAAAACGATGACAGACAACGAGCTCACGCTCTTGCGCTGGAAGCTGCTCAGTGAGCACAGCGAGGACAAAACATGCAAAGCACGCAATCGACGCTACCGCGTCATAGTTCAAAATGAAATTGACGAACGTAAAAAATAGGAAGTGCAAGATCTGCAAGCAGGTCTTCTCACCGACCATCAGCACACTCCAGGTCACATGCACGAAGGTGAGCTGTGTGCTGGCACATGCGAAGGCCATGAAGGCAAAGGACAGCAGGCTCAAGATCCAGGAGATGCGCGAAAAGCTCAAGACTCGCCAGGAGTACCTTAAAGAACTTCAGACGGTCTTCAATGCCTACATACGCGAACGCGACAAGATGCTGACCTGCATAAGTTGCGGCAAGCCTCTCAGGGGCAAGTATGACGCCGGTCACTATTTCAGCGTCGGCAGCTATCCGAACCTACGCTTCAACGAAGCGAATGTCTTCGGCCAGTGTGTGACCTGCAATCAGCACAAGCACGGCAACCTCATCGAGTACGGTGAGCGACTTGTTGAGCGCATCGGACTGAAGGCATACGATGAACTGCATGCTGCGAAAAACGGACGGCTCTCGCTATCGGTGCCGGAGATTCAGGAGCAGATCAAGCTATACAAGACAAAAATCAAACAACTCAAAACTCTATAACATGATCACTATCGACAACAAGCCTCACAAGCGCACCGAGCACTTCCGAGGCACTATCACACTGGCGCTCTCAGATGAGGCACAGCCGACCTATGTCTTCGAGCTGCTACGGCACACGAACGGCAGCATCAAGTACGAGGTCAGAATCGACCCGAGCCATGAACTCAGCGATGCACACCGAGACATACTCGTCCGGACGATACTCGCAAACGTCGCGAAGGAGCAGGTGAACTGGAAGCCACAAGAGAAGGAGGGGAAGTCATGACGGCAAAGGATCACGCACAGATACTCTTCGACGAGTACTACGACCTGCTCAGTGGTGTCGTACACGACATGTCACTTCGCGGTCGTCGAAGTAGAGCAGAAGCAGCCCGGCAGTGCGCGCTGATGTTCATCGAACAGATGCAACTACACTGCAACTATGAACTCGCTCAGTACTGGCGAGATGTCGAATCCGAACTCCAAACAAATATCAGATGAAAACATACACAGCCGAACAAGTGGAGCGCATAGTCAAGCTCCGGACTCTTCGCATCCAGATGCTACGCGGAGACGTAAAGTACTCACCGAGCCGCATGAGAAGCATCAGCGGCGAACTCTATCAGTTAACAAATAACTCAATATACAGATGAAAATCACAAGTACAAACGACGGCGGCGTGCTCATAGCACTCTCGCCGGAGGAGGTCGGCGCTATGGTCAAGGCTTCCAAACAGACGGACATGTTCACCGAACCTGCACCGCTCGCATCGAACATCTACAAGGGCCTACGCGGCAACACGCGCGCCTTCATCGACGAGCTACGTGACCGGTACGATGCAGCCTGGATCGAGACGAAGAGCGACCAGTTCCAAGATATTCGCTATCGTCACCACATGGCAGATACTGCGATACTCTTCAGACTGCTCGAAGAGAGGGGAGGCATACTATCGGAACGAGAAGGCGGCAAGTACGCACGCGTGCGCTTTCTTTGGTAACATAGTGGAACAAGTTGTAACATGTTACAGAGGGCCTTCGGGCCCTTTTTTTTTACCCATAGCTATACTTGCCATAATTCGGATACAGCTCGAAGAACATTCTCATCATGATCGCGTCGGCATAGTCGGGAGATAGGCCATGCTGGCGACTGATCTCATCCTTCGAACTCACCGACAGCTTGCCGTCGGCTTCGGGCCTCTTCCTTCGAATCATGTCAAGCTCCTTCATGATAGTATCGCGGTGGCTGATGGGGAGCACTATCGCACGAGCTTCGACCTTCTCTGCGAGCTTGTAGTAGCATTCGGCCTTGAGGTGAACAAAGCGCTCCGGATGCACCGCGCGTGATCCGTTCATGAACTCACGGCACCGGAGCACATCGCATAGGCCGCCACCGACACCGTCAGCATCGGCTATCACATTACGCGTCTCGACACTATGCCTCGCTTGCAGCTCACGTATAGCACGCACGACCTCATCGACTCGCTGCTTCCTTAGCTCATGGATCTCGATGCACTGGAGACCTCTCCAGACAGCGATGACAGTCCTATCCTTGCCGAGCCTGGCGACGTCGCAGGTCAGATACATCTCACCGATCACCTTCTCGTCACGGAAGGCATGACTCAAGTCCTCATAGCCGAAGAGACCGTCGGCACTCTCGTCATATTCCCAGATGCCATACTTCAAGCGCTGCCGGTCGATCTCGTGGAGATCTTCGAGAGTATCGAGGTAGCTCGACGGCAGGTGAGGATTCTCGCTCGCAAGCGACTGCACGAAGGCACGCTTCGGGCTTGTTGTTCCGTCGCGCCATGGCACATAGAACTCGTGGTATAGCCAGCCCTTGTGCGGATTGCACGTGAGGAGCATCTTCGGCTTGAGATCATACTCCTTCATCTTGAAGCGGAAGCACGAGCTGAGTACCTCCACAGCCCGGCGTGAGACCTGCGCGGCCTCATCTATCCAGGCATCGGTCAGCTCGAGACCTTGAAGCTGTTGAAACTCCGGATCGGAAGGATATGCGAAGAGATCCTTGAGTAGTATCTCGGAGCCGTTCGCGAACGTGATGACATTCGACTGAGCATTGAAGGTCATATCCTTCTCCATTCGTAGGCCATAGAGCGCACAAACTTCGAAGAAGGTCTTGAGGGTCGTCTTCTTCAGTGTATCGAGTTTACTGCGTCCTATGAGTCCCCTCGTGCCTGGATACTTGAGACGTCTCTGTATCTGCCAGACAGAGCCAGTGAACGACTTCGCGCCGCCACGACCTCCTCCAAAGAGTACCCATTCGACCGGTGAGTCGACTGTGAGCGCTCGGAAGCACTCTATCTGCTTCGGGAGGAAGTCTATCTTGGGCATCTTACCAGGGTAGATCGTCGTCGCCGGATGTCGGAGCAGGTGCAGACGTCTGAGGCTTCTGCTCATCGAGAGTGAAAACGAGGCCGCTCATCTTCTGACCTTTTACGTCACGAGTCCAGCCGCTGATCCGGTAGAGCTTGCCATCAATTAAGGCAGTACCTCGCGTGTCTGGGTGCTTCGGGTCGGTCTTCTTGTCGTTTTTCCATAGTGAGCCAGTGTTCGGCTTGTGTGTGTATGTACTCATAGTTCTATATGTTTACTTTTTAGGGGTGCGATGCTCTTCACCTTCTCGAGTGAGCGCCAGTGACCATGCTGAGCGAGTAGTCGCGTGATGTTCATCAATTCACGACGTACCTCTTCATCACTTTCAAGGTAGCCGAGGGCCATCTTCCGGGCATGT
>Ga0315909_10007303_pt1 | contig 12363 bp, 22 predicted proteins | sample LakEriMetagenome_11_FD_203527 | JGI IMG/M metagenome (GOLD analysis project Ga0315909, IMG submission 203527) | Freshwater fungal communities from buoy surface, Lake Erie, Ohio, United States - Buoy 2 MA125 | ecosystem: Environmental > Aquatic > Freshwater > Lake | place: USA: Lake Erie, Ohio...
TGACCCTATGCAATATGCAAATGCCGCTATTCAAGCTGGTGCTGGTCGTGCCGCTGGTGGGTTTGCTGGTTTGATGGGTGTAGAAGACCCTCAGATGCGTCTGATTAGCCAACGCAATGCCTTGGCAAAGCAGATTGACATGAATGACCCTGAGTCCATCATGCGTGGCGCACAGATGGCGGCACAGTCTGGTGACACAGCGGCAGCTACTGCCTTGGCTAACTATGCTCGTCAAGCGGCTGTTGATTTATCCACGATTCAACAACGCACTGCCGAAAAGATGACTCCAGAGCAACGCAATGCAATTGCTGAATCACAGCTAACTGACAGGCTAGATCAGTTAAGCAGACTTCCTCAATCTCCAGAAAGAGATCGTGCAATAAATTCAACAAAAAATCAATTAACAGCCCTTACAAGAGGCAAGCCAGAAAAAGTTTCTGATGCAATTCAGATTGCTAGAGAAATTGGAGTGCTGACAGATGCTCTTGCAAAGACTCAAGAAGGCACAACTGAATACAACAGCATAAAAGCGCAAATTGATAGGCTTGAAAAATCAGAAAAAGCACCATCACAATTAGACATTCAAAAAGCACAGATTTATCGCCAAACATTAATTGATGGAAAGGCTCCTGCATCTCAAATAGCAGAGGTTGATGCTTATATCAAAGGATTGACAACGGGCAAAGGCACAGTTGTTCAAAACATCATGCCTGAAATTCCTGGCGACAAGAAATTTGCTGACATTCCAGCATTTAGATCAAGTGTGCAAAGGACTGTTGAGCCAATGTCAAAGGTTGTGTTTGCCACAGACAACGCTTTGACAAACATAAATGACTCAATTGCAACAAATAACTTTGCTTCTTTTAGGGCGGCACAAGTGCAATTTGCTAGGGCAATCGCTGGGTCGGGTGATTTAAGCCAAAAAGAGTTGTTGGCAGCGGGTGCTGATCCTGCACTTTTGGGTGGGACAGCAGACTATATTTCTAGACTGTTTAGTTCAACACCAACCATAGACACGCAGAATAAAATAAAAAGCACTTTAGAGGCAATTAGGACTGTTTCAGTTAACAAGGCAAATGAAGAAATTGATCGTCAACGAAAAATTGCTTTGAGAAACAAGAACTACAACCCTCAAGATGTTGAAACAGCATTAGATTTTCCTGAGTTTAGAAAACCAATGGGTGGAACTGGGCCATTTACTGATGCAGAAAAAGAGCAGCGTTATCAAGAATACAAGCGCAAACAATCTGGAGTAAAACCATGACTGAACAAGAAGAGTTTGAGTTTCGTTTGCGCTTGGAAAGCGAACAGGCTGCTTCAGTTCAACCAACTGCGCCTAGTTCTGAAGGCTACTTAGCAGAGGCCGCAAGACAAGGTTTTGCTGGTACTGTTGGCGCACTTACTGGTGCTGCCAATGTTGTGCGAGAGCAAGTGTTGAGGCCAACTGGTGGTCAATTGACTCGCAGAAATCCACTGACTCCATTTGTTGCGCCACCTGGAGCGCAAGAGCAAAACCAAGCTGTTTTAGAGGCATATCGTGCTGGTCGTGAGCCTGTATATACAGGACTGATGGAATCAATGGGTTCCACTGGCGCACAACCACAAACTGGTGGGCAAAGAATTGCCGCTGGCGCAGTTAAAGCTGTGACCTCGCCAGAATCATATTTATTCCCTCCTGTTGCGGCAGTTAGGCGTTTGGGGATGCTTGGACAAACACTGATGCGCCCTGCTGAACAAGCTGTTATTGGTGGTGGTGCAGAGGCTGGTGGACAAGCAGGTCAAGCTGCTGGTGAAAAAGCAGGTGCGCCAGGAGTTGGTCAGTTTATTGGTAGCTTGTTTGGCGGCATGGCTGGTGGTTATGGTTTTGGCACTGTTGCAAAGACAGTTCCAATCACTGGAAAAGCACTTGATTTGGCAAAAGGTCAATGGGATAAAGTTCGTGGAACTATCCCTGAAGATGAATTACTGCGAGATGTAGACAATCGCATAAGCAATATCTTTATTGCTGCTGGTGCGGCTGACCCTGCATTTATGAAAACGCTTGAAGATGCTGCCAAGGCACAAAAAGGCGTGTCATTGAAGGCTCCAGGCGGTGCTGAAGTGCAGATGCCATTGAGCGCAATGCTTGCAGACAACCCTGTTATCAACAACTTTATCCAAAGTTTGTCAGCAAAAGACCCTGTATTTCGGGCGCAGTATGGCAATCAATATGAATCTGCAAAACAGGCTTTAGTTCAAAACCAAATGAGATTGTTTGGCGATCCAAGCAAAGTTCAGGTTAATGTTGTTGGCCCATCTTTGGAGAAAATGCAAGTTAGGAAAATTAAGTCTATTGACGAACAGATTGCCGACCTGTCAAAAGATCAAACCATTGACCCAACTGTATTTGGACAGCGTGTTTCCAATCTTGTTGCTCAGAAAGAAAAAGCCGCAAAAGCAGATGTTCAACCTTTATATAAAGATGCATTTGACTTAGCCAAAAAGAACAATGTTGAGTTGCCCTCTAGTTCTGTTGATGACATTTACAACTTTGTTAATGATGCAAAAAACGCCAATATTTTTAACACATTTCCAACAATTTACAACAGAGTAAAGGCTAAATTTCGCCCAACAACGACTGAGCCAAGCGCCATTTTGACCGCAGAAGGTGCACCAATGACCCCTGGTGGAATTAGGTTTTCTTCTGCCACTGTTGAAGACTTGGATTCATTGAAGCGTGAAATTAATGCTCAGTTACGAACTGCAAAAGATGATCCTGGCATTCGTATGCTAATGGAATTAAAAAATCGTGTTTCTGGTCATATTGATAGTCTTGACCCTGAGTTTGTTACTGCTTACCGCAATGCTGATAACGCATATCTTCAGAAGGTTGGATTACCTTTTTCTGCTGAGACTTTGAAGTCTGTTGACAGAAAGAAGTTTGTTGAGCAAATCACTCCTGCTTTGATTGGCAACAAATCCAATGTCAGCCAATTCATTGATGCAACTGGTCAAGAGGGAACTCGTCTTGCCCGTGATGCTTTTCTTGATAGCTTCACCAAAGCCGCACTGAAGAACGATGTAATTGATCCTAAAGCGGCAAATAAATGGCTCAAGGCTAATCAAGGTGGAACTTCAATGATTCCTGGCCTTGATGATGAGTTACGGGCATCTGTAAACAATGTGCAGAACCTAATCAATCAACGCAGTCGTTTAAATGCAGACTTTCAGCGTGTTGCTGGTGAACAGATTGTCAGCAAAGAAGGCTTCAAGAACCCCCAAGAGTTGGTCAGCAAGATGTATGGCGATATAAATTTCACCAACAAGTTTATGTCTAACTCTGGCTATGGACAAAACAAAGATGCTGTGAATGCTGTGCGCTCATATATGCTTGATGATGTTGTTCGGTCAGGAGACCCAGTTGCGCTTTTAAATGACAGAAACAAAGCTGCTATTTTCAATCGTGTATTTGGGCCAACCTATGCTCAAAAGGTGCAGGATTTTGCTACTGTTTCTGAGCGCATGGTCAAAGACATTACAAATGTGCCGTTCAGAGGCGAGACTGTTCCAAAGACTCCAATTGAGCAATTGACAGGCATCCCTCCAGAGCAAATCATTTCCCGCATTTACAACCCTGTATCTGGCGCAACTTACGCAATGACTTCATTGTTTAGTAAGTTTTGGGCAAATAAAGCGTCTGCCGCAACAGAGGAAAAGCTAAAAGCATTGTTGCTAAATCCATCTGATGCAGTAAAGGTTTTCCAAGCTGTTCAACCAAAGGTTTCTGGCTTTGACCAAAAGAAAATACAAGATGCCATTGATATTGGTAAAAAGTATGGAATCCAATGGGTTGATGATGCCGTGAATGACCTGAGAACTGGTGCGGCAAGGGGTGCTGTACAAGGGGTGCAACCTGAACAACAACCAGAGCAACGACAATCTCCATACATTGAATTGCGTGGAATGGCTGAAAGATAAAGTAGGAGCATAAGATTGATCCTCTCACCCTTCTGGCAATGGCAAATGGCTGTGTCGCAGCTATTCGCAAAGGCTGTGAACTCTATAAAGAGGTCAAGGGAACTGTTGCCGCAGCCCAAAAGACTGTTAAAGAGGTCACGGCTATTGCTGAAGAGGTGGGTGGTTTCTTTGGGTTCTTCAAGAAGAAAAAGCCTCAACCCACAGCAACTCCAGTTGCAGCCAAAGCAAAAAAGGCAGAGGCCGAAATTTGGGATGAAGGTAGAGTTGTGGCTGATCTGGCGGCGAATCTGTCGCAGTTCTTCAGGGTTCAGCAACAGCTTGCAGACCACATTCGTGAGGAAGAAGAGAAGTCTAAAACTGTTTATGACCCAAGTCAGAACATCATGGAGTCGGCGCTAAACAGGGAACTTGCCAAGACGCAGTTTGAGAAGTTAGCCAAAGAGATTCGTGAGATTATGGTGTATCAGTCACCCCCAGAGTTGGGTAACTTATACACCAGGGTGAACCAGATGAGAGTAATCATCATTGCTGAACAAGAAGAAGCAAGGTTGGCTCAAGAAAAGAAACAACGAGAGGTTGAATGGCAACGCAGAAGGGTAATCAGCGCAATCCAAGACAAGGCAATCTACGGGGTAGCTTGTTTAGTGTTCGTCCTTTACCTAGTCCTGTTCTTCAGCCTTCTGATAATGGATCGAAAGGTAAGATGGGGTTTCTAGTCGCATTAGTTGCTATGGTGCTGGTCTTTGTCCTACTGCTTCCGCTGTTGGGAAGCATTTACTATGACACATTGGCTGCACAAAGAGAGAGCAAAATGCAGATTGAGCGCATGGAAAGATTGCGCCAACAATTAGAGTACGAGCGTCAACAAATGGAGAAGCATCGTAATGAATCAAAATAAATTCCTGTGGGGCGTGATTGTTGTATCCATTGCGGTGATTCTGCTTTTGAGTGGATGTGAAGACAGATACCGCTATGTTTGCCAAAATCCTGATAAATTTGACCTTGCTGAGTGTCAAAAGCCCAGATGTTTGTTTACCCAAACCTGTCCTGAATACCTTGTAGCACCTATCTTGACCACCAAAATTGACCCACCAAAGGTTGAAGAAAAGAAGGCCGATAATGACAAAAAGTAAATACACCCCAGAAGAAGTTGAAGTTCGCATTTGGGGCTTTGTAGTGGTGATGATTACCATCATTTTGTTTGGCATCGTGATTGCCCTTCTCTACTCAGTTACTTTTGTAACTCAGCCGATCAAGAGCATGGCTCCCATTGACCAAGCCTATACCAAGATGCTGAACGACATTGTGTTGTTGATTGTTGGTGGCATTGGTGGCATCGTTGGTAAACGGGCTGTGGGTGCTGTGACAAGCACAACGCCTACGCCTCAGATTTCAGCGCCTTCTACGCCTGTTCCTGCCCCTCCTAGCCCACCTGCAACTTCCACTTGGACTTCTCCTCCTGGCGCTATGCCTGTTTGGGTCAATCCTCCTTTAGACGAAACTTGGACACCTCCACCACCTCCCACCACTCCACCCCAACATTTGGAGTCTGATTCTGTTCGGGAAGAAATCGCTGCGGCTCGGCAAGAGGTGAAGAATGCTTAACCCGTACTTCATCATTGGAGCAATGATTGCTGTGGGTGGAGCATACGGGTATGGGCATCATGTTGGATGGGGTGACAGGGATGCTGAGATGCAAGTCGAGATTGCCAAAAAGAATGATGAAGCAAGAGAGAAAGAGCGTGAACTTGCCCAACAATTGAATGACCAATCAACCAAACTTTCGGAGGCCAATAATGTCATCACTCAAAAACAGTCTTCTCTTGATTCTGCTATTCGTGCTGGTAGGTTGCGGCTCCCGTCCACAAGTTGTGTACAAGCCCCCGCAAATGCCCCCACTCCCAGCGGAGATAGCCCAAAAGAGAGAAGTGAACCTGTCAGACAGGTTTATGAAACTTCTGACTCCGAACGAGCAACCCTCGCAGCCATTGCCGAAATCATCGCCCAAGGCGACAGAAACACAGCGCAATTGAATGCGTGTATAGACAGTTATAACAAGGTAATGGAGGTGATGAATGGTAACCGCTGACCAACTAAAAAAACTTCACATCGGTGCTGAGTGGGTTGATGCCCTCAATGAAACCTTCAACACTTTTGGTATTTCTACCAAACGCCAACAAGCTGCATTCATTGGTCAGTGTGGGCATGAGTGCGGTAACTTTAGAACCCTTGAAGAGAACCTCAACTACAGGGCTGAAACCCTGATGAAGCTATGGAAGGCAAGGTTTCCAACGATGGAGATTGCCAATCAGTATTCCAAAAATCCTAAGAAGATTGCAAACAAGGTGTACAGCAGTCGCATGGGAAACAGGGATGAGGCATCTGGTGACGGGTATCGGTTCAGAGGCCGTGGGTGTATCCAGTTGACAGGCCATGCAAACTACTTCCATGCTGGTCAAGCCTTGGGAGTTGACTTTGTGATGGAGCCTGACCTTGTGGCTACGCCCAAGTATGCGGCACTCACTGCTGGATGGTTCTGGTCAACCCACAATTGCAACAACCTTGCTGAAGCTGCTGATTGGGTAGGCTTGACCAAGAAGATCAATGGTGGGACTATTGGCCTAGATGACCGAATTAAGCACACTAACGAGGCTTTTGCGGTGCTTGGTTCTTGAGTTTTCCACGATTGAATATCTTGTGTTTCTTGAAGAAGTACAAGATAGCTTGGTAAGCAACGCCAAACCTTTTAGCAATCTCTTTCTTGCTAACACCATCTTTCCATAGCGTTATGGCTCTGGACTCGCTGATTTGAGTGGGTTTCCTGCCACTTCCAGGTCTTGCCCCACCCTTAGTCTTCATTCAAGGCCATCCAAACCATGATGCAAACGCCTCCAATGGCTAGTGCAATGCCTAGAAATCCTATAGCAAAGATGGTGAAGATGGTTTCAATCACATCACACCTCGCATCTCCCACCCCGCAATAAAGTAGTTCCAGCGTCCTTGCATAGCAGGATTGGTGTACTTGTCTCCATCCATAGATAGATCATCGCTTGTGTAGCCCTTTGAGGCCATCAACGCTGTAAAGACTTGTCGTGCCTTCATGCTTGTCCCCTTGCTCTGATTTTGTATGCCATGTCCTTTATGTGCTCATCAGTAACTATGTTGTCGTAAACATAGTCACACAACTTTGCACACGCCTCACGCTCTGCGGCGGCTACCATCTCGGCAAAGTGATAGCGGGTAAACATCTCGCCATCTTTGATTGACTCTTGCATAGCCTGTTGCCACATGATGTCGATTTCATCTTTGCTCATGTTTCCCTCGCTTTCAGCATTGCGTCTGCCATCTTGTATGCCCATCCTGAAACTTCACCATCTTCAATCATTGGTCGAACATTGGGGGCCGTTATAAGTGCTTGCATCGCCTTTGCCGCAAAATAATCTCTCAATGTCATGCCCGTCTCTGTAGACATTAAAAAAGCGTCTTGTACGGGAAATGCTGGTTCATTGTTCATTTCTTCATTCCTCTTACATAAGCCGCAAACGATTGAATCGTGTCTTTGCCAAAGGCTAGAGTGCATTTCTCAATGTGTTGGGCGACTTCTTCAATCACTTCATTCCTGGCATTGTTCTCGGCGTACCGCATGATCTGATGCTTGCGTGACCCTTGCAGACCCCAATCCCCTTGGCGCTTTGCAAGTTCATCAAAAGCCTCGTCTTCAGGTTCTTTCATCTGCAATCTCCTTATCGTTACGCTGGATTTCATGCTTCAAATAGGCCAAATCAGCATAGGACAACTCGTCTGTTATGTCCTTGATTTCCAGGTTAAAGCGCATCCACTTGACTGTTTTCTCACAGTATGCGATTAAACCAACAGAGTCATCTGCTTCATGCCACTGGTAATCAACCTCAATTCGGTCAATATCTGGATTGAAATCATCGTCTACCCACTCAAAAGGTACAAATTCAATTGTTGTCATGTGTTTCTCCTATCTGTTCAATATCTTGTGCGGCAAGGAGGGCATCCAGGGCCACAGATTTAAGGATTACAAGGGCACTCTCTGGCAAGGATGGATTGAGAGCCTTGTGAGCCTCAATATCCTGCCAGAAAGCGTTTAAACGATTGGTTTGTTGTTGGTTCATGCGTCAATTCTGCCTTGTCTGACAGAGATTGGAATAGGGATTTACCCTAGCTTACGCATAACCCTTTGGAGTCGCCCAGAAACGCCTTTACGGGTTCCAATGACCTCAATGAAGCCCTTGTCAATCAGCGCCTTGTAACGGGCTGTGACAGAGGAATAAGGCAGGAATGGTAGCTTGGCAAGCACATCATCTGAGATACAACCATCTGGCCCATAGGCTGCAATGGTTTCAAAGACCAAGGACTCCATCTTTGTGGTGTCGATTGCCTGTGCTGCCTGATGGGAAGTGGCGGGGTCATCTTTGCGAGACAGTTTAAACGGCGCAGTTCCAAAGAACTTCTCGACTGCACCACCAAACCAAGATTGATCTAATTTTGTCATCATTAACTCCTATCTGATTGTTTATTAAAAATGGTGGGTTGGTTGATTCCGCTATGCCCACCGCCATAGTTTGGGTGTTTATTTGTATTTCTAGCGTCTTTCTTTCGCTCCTGGGAACAAATAAACATCTTAATCAGTCACATCAACCAAGTTAGATTAAGAGATCGCCGAAAATCCCAGGTTAGAAAGGAATATCGTCATCCGCATAAACTATCTTTTTGGGATTAGCTGCTGGAGGCTGTGCATCTTTGGGATTGACTGCCAAGCCCATGAACTTGCCACTCTTGCCCTCTTTGATCCATGCTGAGAGCCAATATTCTTGACCATCAACAGTTATGTTACCTTTGTAATCAGGCTGGTTAGCTGATTCCTTTTTGTCGTTCTTAAACAGAACGCCTGAGTTGTCTTTCTTTTCCATATTAGCCTTTCAAAGATTCGCCATGTTTTTTCAAAGCACTACGCACATTACTTGGAAGCAATGCCCATAACGCCACCTTTTCCTCCTGGTCATGGATTCCCAGGTATTCTTCATAAGCCCCGATCAAATCGCTTGCCTCGAACCTATCTTGAACAGCAATGGCAACATCAGCAATGATGTTTTTTCTGTCCTTGGAGACAATAGCGCCATCTGTTGGCTTGATAACAGCTTCACCCTCTGGAATGTCCTCTCCAGCATAGATGTACAAGCCCAGGCCATGCAATGACAAAGCCTTAGTCATGCAACGCATGATGGCAGTGTTGACAGCAAATGCGTCTGGGGTTGGGATTGCCTTGTTGCGATAATCCATCACAGGCAGTTGGCAGGTCATTGGCTTGGCAAACATGGTGACAGTTACAAACACCATTGCAGTGCCGTTAATGTCCATGAAGCACTTGTCGCCAAACATCTCCACCTTGTAGGTTGCGTTTGCATCAGCCTTTAAAGCCTCTGCCCATGCCCAAGCCCATGAAAGATATGTGAGATTGTTTTTCTTCTCTGTGTGATTGTTGACATTGGTGGCAAGAAGTTCTTTGATTGCTTCTTTCCTGTCAAACATTGTGCCGACTATTGTTGTTGAGGTCATTCGTAACTCCTGTTGAAAATTAAGATTTAATCAGACTTTGTTGAGAATTCTATAGGTGTTTTCCCTAATTTGCTCTCCTTGTGCTTGTGTTATCCACATTGTCAGCATAGTGAGTTCATGCTGGATTGAAGTAATGTCACCCGTGAACCCGCCGTAGTTTTTGTTTAGACACTTGCTCTCCAGTGCTTTGGTCTTTTGTTCGATTGCTATCAGCATCGTTGCGTAATCGTTGAAGTCGCTCATCTTTGGCCTTTTGAAATGTTTGAGTTATGTCTGTGCAAGAAGCATTTTTGTAGACAAATTTAGGATCGGTGATTGCCAGGGTTGGCAGGGTCATCCTTGCTGGCATTTTGTCTCTCAGCAAGATAGGCAAGCTGGGTTGCGAGATCACAATCTCGAAATAGGATAGGACTCGTTTGATCGCAATCGTCAAATGTTTCATCTGAATTGTCTCCAATGATGTCTTGCAGTCTAGATTTCATTTTCATGTTGTCCTCACTCATCAAACATTTGTTGAAAAGGGCCATCCATTTTAGCTTCCATGATCTTGCGTTCATCAAGGGCTTTTTGGACTCGTTCAATGCGGAGATTGCGATAGTGCTGGAGTTCTTCAATGTCATCAATCCATTGGGTTTTGACAACATCAAACACTCGTAACTCAGCCCTGCGCCGAACCTTGAGTTCTACTCTGTTCATCACGATACTTGCAACATCTTCAGCATGATTGGCTTTGATGGCTTCTACCAGTGCCACAGAGTCTGCAATGGCATCAGCTATATCATCTGGATCAAGTTCTTGGACTATTGCCCAGCACTCGTACTTAAATTGTTCCTCATCAGTTGGCATTTGTAACTCCTGTTGACCACTGCCAAATAGCAGTGATAGGACTGTCGCACAGATAAAAGATGCGTGGAATAGGTGTTTTCCCTAGTGCATAAAACTATAAAACCCATCATACTGGCGTTTTTGGAGACAAGCAAATGCGTTTAAACCTCACCCATCGAACCTTGCTCAAGCGCCTATCTAGTGGCCCCAGGTCAATGCTAGAGATGACCCACAGTGCAACAGACAACAATGCTGTGTCGTATCACTATGCCAAGTACCTGCCTGAACTGGAGAGGTTTGGGTATGTCATCAACTTTCAAGAAAAGTGGCATCTGACTGAGTATGGGCGCATGGAGATGAATCGGGCCATAAGTGGTGCAGCTATGAGAATTGAGAATGGGTCTGTCAAAGAAATCTATGATGGCAAGGAACTGCGTAGGAATGTGTTTCGCAGGGGTTGCTATGACTTTCTGAAGTATCCGAGTCGCTTTGGCGACAATCTTTTTTATCACAAAGGAGTGCAAGCATGAAAAAGGCAATTATTGGGGTTTGGTTGAGTTTGGCAGTGACTATGGTTTGGGCATCGTGTACGACTCACACCATCATGTCTGGTGGGCGAATCGTCACTTGTACAACCTGTTGTTATGCCTATGGCAATTGCACAACAAACTGTTTTTAAGGGAAAACACCTACTTGACAGCGGGTTTTTCTATGGTGTACATTTCGTTCGTCAAAAGCGCCGACACGCATAGACGAAACATGAGGCCATTTACTCATGCGTTCACCCCGAAAGGGACAGTGTGTCGGCACTGGAACGCAGTAGTAAGTGGCCTTTTGCGTTCTAGATCGTACTCCACACGATAGCAGAGCGTTTGCATGGACGGCTTGGAAGAAAACACCGCACACAAGTACACCCCTTGTGCAAAATGTGACCAGCGTTGATTTGGCGACTGGTAAAGCACACAGTACATCGGTGGTAAACAAGGCTGTGTGTATAAGCGAACAAATCCGTCAAGCGCACTTGGGGCTTTTCTAGTTTTTCAATCTTAATAGGAGTCAATAAATGAACACTGACAAGTCTGGAGAGGGAAGGATACTCAGTCTATCCACCCTTGGAGAACCTATGTCTGAAGAAGACTTTGAGGACAAAATGAACAGGTATGAATTCGACCAACAGTATGCTGAGTACATTATGGAACACAGAAATGTTGGCAATGGAGAGATGCTAATCCGATTCATGGAGATGGGGGAGCTTTATGAAGATTTCAAAGAACACATAATGTGGGGTGGAAAATGATGTTTGAAGACTTTTGGAAGGCATGGCCTAGTAGTCCCAGAAAAGGGGCTAAATCGGCTTGCAAGAAGGTTTGGGACAAGTCCTACTGCGATACCCAAGCAGACCAGATAATCAAGCACCTAGCCTGGATGAAGACCACAGAGCAATGGCTAAAGGCAAATGGGGCGTTTATCCCTGCCCCTTTGGTGTATCTGAACCAACAACGCTGGGATGGCGCAGAAGTGCCTGAAATGGCGTTTAAACCGCTTGTAGACCCTGCCCTAGCCAAGATCAAGGCAGACATTGCCAAGGCATCACCTATGCCCGATCACATTAAAGAGCGTTTGGCTCAATTAAGGCGGCAATGAATGAGTTGGCTCTTTTCGCAGGTGCTGGTGGAGGAATTCTTGGGGGAAAACTGCTTGGATGGAGAACAGTCTGTGCAGTTGAATGGGAACCCTACCCAGCAAGCGTATTGTGCGCCCGACAAAATGACGGACTTCTCCCGCCTTTCCCGATTTGGGATGACATACAAACCTTTGATGGCAAGCCGTGGAGAGGAATTGTTGATGTCGTATCGGGCGGCTTTCCATGTACCGACATCAGCGCAGCTGGAAAAGGAGCAGGAATTGATGGAGAAGCCTCTGGAATGTGGCGAGAAATGGCGAGGGTCATTTGTGAAGTACGACCCAGATTCGTCTTTGTGGAGAACTCACCAA
>Ga0315909_10007307_pt1 | contig 12358 bp, 21 predicted proteins | sample LakEriMetagenome_11_FD_203527 | JGI IMG/M metagenome (GOLD analysis project Ga0315909, IMG submission 203527) | Freshwater fungal communities from buoy surface, Lake Erie, Ohio, United States - Buoy 2 MA125 | ecosystem: Environmental > Aquatic > Freshwater > Lake | place: USA: Lake Erie, Ohio...
ACGAATCGCTCCGTACAGCAGCACTGTTTCAAAATTCTCCCCCAGCCACGATGTACCAGCAGTCACAATAGATGCGGGGTAGTAATAATAATGTAGTTCTGTCGTATATCCTGTGTCTGGAGTAGGCCCCAACAACATCGTATTGTTGTCAAAAATTGCGTAATACTTAGGCTTACCCAAAGTAGTTGGTAGCGGATATGAAGCTCGAATGAAGTTTACGTCTTTATTAAGCAGGTATTCATACTCGCCTGTGACCGGATCAATTACAGCCATTGAAAACGTCGAAAGCCAGTCGGAAGGCAACGACATATATTTGTTGGCTGCGGTCATTACACCAGTCGCGTTCTTACGAATCGCCGGGATCTGGACAGAGTTATATACGCGCTCTTCTGCAAGTTGAACAAACGTAGGAATGTTCGCTACGAACGACGTTTCCGTGGATTCGCAGTACTGTTGTATCAACGTTGAGAGAGTCGCGTAATTCATCGTCTATTAACTCCAGCCAGCGCGGACCTTTCCGTTGTTCTTGAGATTAATCTGCGACACAAACTTCTTACCCTTGGTGGCAGCACCAGCGCCGCGCATATCCATGTGGGTAACGCCCTTGTTCACATCTTTTTCAGGATAGCCGTTCTCACCGGTCGAATCGGTGTTCGGCTTGATCTTACTTACATCCTTCATGATGCTTACCTCGGGCCACTGCTCTTACGCATCGGGCTACGCTGATTCATGACCTTCGCCATGTTGCGCCCGTACTTCTTCATGTCACTGTTGGTCTTGCCACCAGCACGCATGTTCTTAACAGCCGGATCAGGGTGAGCACCCTTACCCTTTTTCATATGCGCCTTCAGCATGTCTTTAACGCTCATTTCAATCTCCTAGGTCAGTGCGACCGTTACATTGCCCACTAAGCATTGGGCTACTAAATCGTTCGGGGTAAGTCCCGCATCGTCGGCCCTAGCACCACCAACAGGTGCCCAACCCCATTGAATCATTCTACTACCACCGGCCCCATCATTGCCCTCTTCGTAGTAACTAAGATCCGGCCTTGGGTTTCGCAAAGCCTGCGGATCATCAACCGGGTACAGACCCAGCGACAATTGCGGTTGATCGGGCTCCCAACACTCCGGACAAACCAAGATATTGACGTTCTTGGTCTTGATAACCAAAGACTTCAACTGCCGAAGCTTGAACCGGAATCCACACCGGTCGCACTCCGCAATCGCATGTTTGCCACTCGCAAAGCGATTAGGCATCTCAGTACCCGCCTAAGAACGACTCTCTCGGAACAAACCGAACCGCCGCCTTTTCGCGGTCTTCGCCAGCCGCCAAGTCCCAAGCCTCGTTGTACTCCGCCTTCAACAGAGCAGTACGCTCTGCGGCACCGGGGATCTTGAGCGACAACATATAGGCCAAGCCTGCAACCATACAGGGCAGAAATCGGAACGGAACATCCTGTCCATTCACGCCTGTACCGGGGTCCAACATCCTCCGCAAACGAGTATAGACAATCGTCCAAGTCGTCGTGTTGTCAGGCTTAGGCCAAACCGTAAATTGAGGGTACTGCACCACATCCGCAGCACTCGTCGCTCCCGTACGCCGGTTGATCCAGATCTGAATCGGTCGCCCCGTCGCATTCTTGTTCGGAATCGACAGGTAGGTGCTCGACGAAATGCGCGTGATATTGATGTCTTGTTGGTTCGTACCCGACCCAGTGCGAATCACGTGGTCCAGCAGGTCCACCGTATCTACCGGCAGGTCGTACGTACCTTGGTTATAAGTCAGAACCTGCGAACCCTCTTCTAGCGTCCAGAGGTTGATACCCCGGTTCGCCCAGTCCATCAGGAGCAGGGCAAGACTGCGCTTAGCCGTACGGAAGTCATAGCCCGTTCGGAGTTCAGCACCGCAACGCTCGAAAGCCTCTTCGATGATCGTGTTAAGGTCGAGGTTAAAGTCTGTAGTGGCGCTAGTCTTATCGACCATTACTTCTTCCTCTTACTTACCTTTTTGGCGGTACGAGCGCGTTTTAGCAGCAATGCCTTTGGGTTGCTGTACGAACTGTTTGCCTTGGGCTTTGCCTCGACGCTTGGCGGCGGTGGTTCGGGCGTACTCGGCGGGGGAAAGAGCTTTGATAGCAGCTTCCGGTAGATATCTTTCACCCGTGTCAGAAGATCGTTTACCAGACTTTGTACGCCAACGCTGATCCCCCCAAGCCTTGAGTGACTGTTGACTTTTTCGTAGCGCCATGACATAGTCCACCTATGGAACACAAAATGCAGGAAATTTGGATCCTAATCCCCGACACAGACGGGCGATATTCAGTAAGTAATTATGGCGTAGTCCGTTCAAACTGGTCAGATATTCCGCAACGAAATTTAACACACCGCAAGCGTATTGAGAAAATATCACCATTAGCCGCTTGGTTGCACACAACCGGGTACCTACGAGTTGCTTTAGGTCGTGGTAAACAGAGATATGTTCACCGTTTAGTAGCCCAAGCCTTTTTGCCAAACCCCAACGATTTTCCGCAAGTTGATCATATAGACGGAAACCGTACGAATAACCATGTTTCAAACTTGCGTTGGGTAGCCGTGCAGCAAAACGCAATAGCGGGCGGAGATCGCCACAACTGGGATGCTCAGCGAATTGCAAGCGCAAAGCGTCGTATTTACGACGTAAAGAAAAAAGAGTTCCAAGCCTTACTAGATCAAGGCTATAGTTTGAGATACGTTGCAAAACTATTTGGTACATCACATTCCGTAATTAGCCGTATTGTCAAAGGCTAGTCACGGTATCCACCGCCCCGCCGCTTATATTCTTTTGCTAATAACTGGCTTTTTCTTGCGCTCCACTGACCTGCCCCTGTACCTTGCACTGCCCGAGCCTTGATGGACTCAAACAACTTCTTACGCATTCCCGGCTTGGTGTAGTTCCCGGCCTGATTGACCTTTGACTCCCCGCCCTTCTTAAAGGTGCGGATCGGCTCCCCAGTGCCTTCAACAGGCTTAGAGTCCCCACGGCGCTTGGCCCTAGGAACTTTACTGGGGGCAACGATACCCATGCCGCGAGAGGCCATCATTAGACAAACTTACCCTTGGTTTTACCGCGAACAGCGCAGCCATCAGCACGCTTCGAAGCGGAACTAACCGAGCCGCCCTTCTTCATGCCAATAGTGTCGGCTTCGGGACTCTTCTGGAAGTTCTCGTAGGCTTCGCGCATTTTCTTCGCCATGTCCTGACCTTTAACGGCCTGCATAGCATCGCGCTGCTTCTGAGTAGCTGCCTGACCACGAGGACTGGTAGGGCCGTACGACCCTCGGGTTTTCGGTCCGCTGCTCATTAGCAGTACCCGCCCTTATTCATCTTGACCATCTTGCCCTTGGTCTTGCCCTTGCTGGCAACGCCATCAGCGCCCTTGCGGAACGAGCCAACCGAGCCGCCTTTCTTCATGCCGTACTCAGCTTTCTCATGCTTAATCATGGATTTCGGAGCGCCTTTCTTCTTCATAAAGGCAATCTCTTTCTTCGCCATTGCTTTTGACTCTTTCACGGAGCCTCCTTTTTTGTACACAAGTTCGTCCGGAACCGGACGGTTAACAGGAACCGGGGTAGGCTGCATACGCATACCGCCACCCATACGATCAGCATCACGACGGAAAAGCGCACGGCCAGCACGGTCAGCCATGTCCGGCTGCATACCCTTTTTCGCCATACTTTCGGCTACTTTGCCGCGAAGCCCAGCCATTAACTTTCTCATTTAGATTTACCTTTGAATTTGCGACCCTTGTCAGCCTTCATGAACTCTTTGCCCACTTTCTGTGGAACGCCGAGCCGCTTGGCTGCTTTCGGATCATTAGCGACCAAGGCCATCAGACGATGCTGCTTACCGGACTTACTTGGCACGGTTTTTCCACCGGGAAATAATGTCCTTCACCGTATCGGTTTCGTAGATGCGGATGCTCGTCCACACAATTGTGATTAGTGCTGCAACTGACGGGAGCATATCTATCAACGTCCCTACTACGGTAAAGACCGAAACGGCATCGCCAACGGTCTTAACGATTTCTTGACTCTCTTGCTTCATCTTCAGCAGTTCCATGCGCGAAGACTTTTGTTAATACGGGAATTAGGGTCATTCGCAGTCTTGGCGCTCGTCAGTTTCTTCTTCATCCCGGTCATCCGGGCACAAAAAGATTTCTTACGAGGACCGCCTTGGGGCTGCGGGGCCTTAAGTCCCGGCTTACCGGGGTTTGCGCGGTTGTAGGAAGCCCTGCCAGCGGCGTTTAAACCACCTTTAGGGTTCTTACCTTCCTTACGCTGCCAAGCGGGTGACTTAGGCATAAAACACCATCACCGAGGCAATGTCCGTGACATCAACATAAATGTTGGTCTGGAACAACAAGCCTTCACCGGGGAGCAGGATGTAGTCAGGTGCCGTAGACGAAGCGAGGGTATTAACGGTCGCTTTGACCGTACCCGAAGCGCCGCCGTCCTTGAACACCACACTGCCTGCACCGGCTGCGGGGATGATGTAGATAGCCTTTACGCGATTACGCCCGAGAGCATTTCCTGCCTGATCAGCAAGAAGTCCATCGGTAGTCCGGACCGCACTAGCTAATACATCTGTTTGCATAGCCATTAGCGGCTCCTATTAAGCAGCCAGTACGATTACACCGTACGTTGCAGCGGCGGGATCGACCGGGGAACCAGTAATGTTGCTAGCACGGATCGTGACTGTATTAGCAGCGGAGACGAAAGCGTTGAAGACGAGGCCAGCAGCCGGAGCAGCCGGAAGCGCCATAATCACTTCATCACCAGCAGCAGCGCCGGTCACCGTGATGGTCAAATCAGCCTGAGAAGCCGCACTGATTGAACCGAAGTTCAGCGAAGCCGAAGCCGAAAGAACCTTAGAAATAGTAGCGCCGGAGCCAACGATGAAACCGTTTTGGGAGACTACCGGGCCAGAAAAAGTTGTAACTGCCATTTCAATTCCTCACATGCGAGTTGTGCTTATCAGTCTGCATGTCGTCAGTCGGGTCTGTCTGATAAGCGATTTTTCCCGATAACGACTATATACGCTTAGTACATCAAAAAAGAAAGGGGGGCCGAAGCCCCCCTCACCGGTCCTATTAGGACGCGCCCGGCGAACCAAACATGCCCAGCGGATCCGACCAGCCGAAGCTATAACGCTCGCGGCTCTTGTACCGGACGTTGCCGGTGTCGAAATCGCCGTCCATGCTGTTTTGCAGCGGGGTACGAACGAAGTGCTTCATGCCGTTCGGAACGTCGGTCGTCAAGAACCAAGCATTCGGATCGGTCAGGAAGTGGTTCACGGTGTAACCACCCGGAATCGCACCCATCGCCTTTAGAGCGTTGATGTCGTTGTCAGCGGTCGCAACACGGAGTTCCGTGTCGAGGAGGCGCTTGGCAGTGAACATCAAAGCCGGGGGAACGATGAGCTTGTTGGGCTTCGCCGCGATCAAGAGACCACGCTCGTCGGTCCAACCAGCGATCTGAATGACAGCCGCTTCCAACGAGGTTTCGTTGAGGTCAGAAGCCGTCAGACGGTTGCTGTTGGTGCCGCCCGAAACAAGCGGGTGGCTGGCCGAGAACAACGGCTGACCGTCGCCACCAGCATAGGCAGCAGCGAAACCGTTGTTGAGGACCGAGGCCGCCTTGACCTGCTTCGTGTACGCCATAGCGCGAGCAAGAGCCTTCGTGTAACGCTTGCTGAGCGAGTCGTACAGATTGTCTTCCACAGCCTCTTCCGTGATGGAGAAGCCGAGAGCAATCGTCTCGTGGTTGTAACGAGCCGTCCAAGCTTCCTGCGCGTTATCGTACGCAATGGCTTGGCCTTCCGGCTTGACCGGGGCAGCGGAGAATCCGCTCAGCTTCGTCTCTTCTTCAAAGGAACGCTCGGAGGTCTCAGTCTCGTAGATCTCCTTGTGCTCCTCACCATATTGCTTGTACTCAAGGCCAAACAGGGCATTCAAACCCGGCAGGAGTTCCTTAAGTAATTGTGCGCGTGAAATAGCCATTTCTTAAGACTCCTATTAGGTGCCCGACGCGTTGTTATACGCGTGGTAACCAGCGTTGAACTTGACGATGAACTCGACAATGTTGCCGCTGCTATTCGCAGTGTCCACCACCACATCAACCACACGGAACGGCAACGAAGTCGCTACGTTGTTGATGTAAACACCCATCTTGCTGTCACCCGTGACCGAAGAGCCCGTGTTGAGCACGAGTTCCGCGTTCGTACCAAACGAGTTGGCGCGGGAAACATAAGCCGGGAGAAGTCCGCCCGAGGTGCTATTCGCAACGTTGCTCGCCACGTTCACAACCTTGAAGAGAGCGTTCGGGTCGTCAGCAACATACGCAACGATGTCGTCAGCAACGACACTGCCCGGATAGTACTGCGAGAAGAGCTTCTGCTTCGTGGTCGGGTTCGTGTACGAACAGCCGAGGAACACACCGATGACGCCCGCAATCGGGGAGGCATCGTTTTGAAGGGTCGTGATGATGACATTTCCCGACGAGTTCAACTGAACGACATCACCGTTGTAAATAGCGGTGCCGTAGTTGCTCCCAATCGGAATCTGTCGCGTAGCACCCGCAAACGGAAGTCCGCCGATCAAATTGACCGGCTTCAAACCGTAAGGTGCATCAACAGTGGGATAAGCCATTTGATACTCCTAAAGTGAATTTATTTACCTTTACCGAATGAGACCGTCGTCTTTCTGTCGTTAAACAGCGGCATACGCTCATCATTCAGTCTCATGAAATTGTTGTCTACAGACTGCATCTGAGACTGCGCTTGCTTGGCGTAATAATCATCACGCTGCTTCATCAGTTCAGCCGGAGCCTTACAGAGCAACAACCCGCCAATCTCAATATTGTCTTTAAAACGACTATTGGGATCAGCTTGTAGCATCAGTCTGGGTTGTTCAGAAGCCTTAACCGGCTCCCATCCTTCCCGAAACTTTGCGGATGTATTCGACGGGTCAGCTTGACCCATGATCGAAGTCCGAATCCAACGGAACACCCAGCCATTCTGCGCTTCCGGTTCAGGGAGCGTTTGGGGTGGGGTCCACGCCATCTTTCGTTGCGCCGATTCCCGATTTTCGAGTTCGCGTGCAAGTCTATTTTCAGCCATTGTCATTCTCCAGTTGGACCATTGCTTTTGCGTACTGTTCGTTGCTCAACCCCAATTTCTTAGCGATAGCAACTTGAGTCGGTGTCAGGCGGACCTGACGCGGCGCGGTTCCCCGCGTTACCGGAGCCACTACATTGGCTGGTTTATTTGTGCGAGCAGGTTTCTCACCCTGCTTCGTTTGAATCGGCTTTTCCTCTTCTACCTCAAAGTAGTCGGGGAATCGCTTCTTCATAGTCGCGTTAACTCGGTCGTAATAATCGTCACTACGTGGATCGACTCCAGACCGGACCAGTTTTTCATGCAGTCCAAGGGCGAGGGCGGTCATCTCCTCGTCGGTGCCAAACCACGGATTTTTATCCTTCCACGCTTCGGCTTTTGGGTCCGTAACGGGTTGGGGTGCCGGGGGCACTTGGTACTGTTGACTTTGTTGTACACCCGAATCCTCTTCTTGTAAAGAGGGCCGGAAGTTTTCGTATTGCTTAATTCGGAACTTGGCTTCAGTCATGGCCTCCTGAGCATCAGCGATCTTCTCAGCATCACCAGACTCATAAGCCTGTTTCAGGCGCTCTTTAGCAACGATCAACTCGTTACTAGCAGCCTTAGTAACTTCCTGAATATATGCTTTTTCACCATTACCAAGGCGGTTCTTAAGCTGCTTAATCTCCTGTTCGCGGGCCTGTGCAAACCGCAGGGCTTCCTCACGCTCACGGAGGGCACGCTCTTTCTCACGACGCTCGTCGTGCCAGACCTTTTTCATCTGGGAGAGGCGCTTCTTGACCTTCTCAGAGTAGTCTTCAAGATCGTCGTTATCTAACTCCTGAACGACATCTTTGGGTAAGGGTTTACGGTTACGATCTTCAATCGGGGTATCGTCTACCACCTCGACCTTAAAATCGTCTTGTGCTTCTGGCTTACTAGCCTCAGCAGTCTCCTGCTCAGTTTCGTCAGGAAACTTAAATTCCATCTGTTCCATATTGATTTACCTCAAGCTCTGCGGATTCCACGGGGATCTTCGACCACCGCTTCCACCGTATCGTCGTTAATGATGCGGAACTCACGTCCGTGAATAACTACTCGGGTACCGGCATAGGGGCGGGTCAACACGAAGTCGCCTTCCTTACACCACGGGCCGGTGGGGAACCGGTCCTTATCCTTGTAGCAAAGACCACCCATCTTCACGACAAAAAGCACTACAGTAGTTAGTTCTTCCGTACGCTTCGTGTCGTCAGACTTGATGATCCCACCCTCAAACTCCTCTTCTACATGCGGTACTGCACACAGAATTCGAAAGCCTTGGGGTTCTGGCAGGAGTTTGGCTTTAGCAGCCTCTTCCTGTGTCTTTTCAATGTCGATACTACTCATCCTGATCTATCCTCTTTGCAAGGTCTTTGATGTATCCCACTGCGAGGTCGAGACCCTGTAACGCCCCGCATAGGCGTTTGTATTCCGCCTCATCCAATTTTCCTTGGATCAGGTTTTCTACAATTAAATTGCGCTCGTCCTTGAGTTTTGCCTCAAGGTATTCCAAAGCGTTTGAATAACCCATTACTCACCTGCTGGTGTTTCCACCTGTTTGCGCCGCAACTCGGCGTCGTCCTTTGCCTTGCCTATCTCTAGACCAAGGCGCACTCCTTCCATCTGTTGCTTGGCTGACAACGCAGCCTTGTCCTTCTGAATGTCCACGCCGAGACGCGCTGCCTCAAGCTGCTGACGCCCAGAGATCTCTGCTTTGCGAAGCTCCAACTCGTCGGCCTTGGCGGCAGCGTCCATGATGTCTTTTTGCTGCTTGCGTTGGATATCGGCCTGCTGAATCTGTGCTTCGATCTGCATCTGCTGCGCTTTGGTCTGCGCCTGAAGCTGCTTGATCTGCAAGTCCATCATCTGCATCTGCACGAGTGGGTCTTGTGCTTGCTGCTGGGCCTGCTGCATCTGAACTTCTGCGGTGTCCTTCTGAAGGACTCGTGCGGCAGCGGCTGCTGCCAGTTGTGACAACTGCGCCTCGAACTCCGGCGGCAGGTCGTATTCTTCTCGGTCGTCTTGCGGAAGCGGGGGCAGTGCAGCACCCAATTGCTTCTCGATTTCACGGCGGTACTGGAACGCCATATGCTCCATGATGTGAGCCTGAAGTGCAGCCGTGATCTGCTGCGCCATCGGATTCTGCCCAATCTGCTGAGCGATCTTCGGGTCTTGTCCCAACGCCGTATGAGCAGCGATATGCGCTTCGTGGTCTTGATACATAAACGCCTTCACGGGCTTACCCGTCATGACATCCATGTTCTCAGTGATCGGATCTCGTGGCTTAGCATCAGCAGGTAGCGGCACAATGCGATCCGCATTCTTCACGCCCAAAGTCTCAATCATCTGACGATGCAGGTAGGGCAGGTCGTAGAGTTGCGGAGCCGTTTGAGAAAGCTGAAGTACAGCCTGATACTGCACCACTTTCTGCGACATCGTTGACGCGTTCGGATCACTGACCGGGATGACATCAACATCATCGTAGTCGGCCTTCTTGGCCTTGCGATCACCAACTTCCGGCTCGTACGAATACTCATCCGGGGTGTTGTCACGAATGATGCCAGCCAGCAGTTTGAACTCCTGCTTCATCGCGTAGTACACGCGAGCCTGCACCGCCGTCATGACCTTCAATACTCTTTCAAGTACGGCCAGCGTCGTACCGACCGGAGCCTGCGAGGACATATCGGAAATCTTAAGATCCGACACCGCAGCAAAACGGCGTCCTTCCTCGACAATCCGATCCATCAACTGAGCCAAAGTCTGGCTCGGCTCCTTGTAGGGGAGGGGGAGGATGTTGTCGCGGATCGCACCACTTGGGATATCTACGTCTCGGAATTCTCCCGGCGCAATCGGTGTGTCATCACCCTTGATACGAAGCCCGCGTGACTTGAGACCACCCGGTAGATTGCTGAGAGTTCCCGCATCGACAAGTTGGCGAAGGAGCGAAGTGGCGGCCTTGCTGTGCCCACCGATAAGGTGAATAAGGCCGAAATAATAGAAGCCAAAGCCGGGGATATATCCGTAGTGGACGAAGTGCTGTCGCTTCTCTTTAAGTTCATCGTCTTCTTTCCAATTACGACGAATCGCTAGAATCGTCCCCGTCCCCTTCTCAATCGTCACCACGTAAGGCAGCGCTATACCGGTCTCGTTGTTGTCCTTATCAACATCCGGATAACCCGGCAGATCAATGTTGACGTGCATCTCAAGAAGCTGGAACCGGTCGTCCATCGAAGCACTAAAGCCTTGATCTTCAGCCTTCTGCTTCTCCACCTCGTCCATAACCCGCATCGGCTCACCAAGATCGACATCTCGGTAAAACCCAGCGTACTGCAACTTCCTCAACTCATTCTTGGTCTTACGCATCCGGTGCGTAACACGCTCAGCCGTCTCAAGGTTCGGCGCACCGTACGGCACCACGATATCTTCAGCCGGGATATACACCGCCGTCTGACGACCCAGTGACGGATCAAAGTACACCTTCTTGAAGGCGTTACCTGCGAGAGCCAGACTCAACAACAACCGCTCATGCTCCGGGCGGTACTCTTTCATCACCTCGGTTAACTGATAATTCATGTCATCCGCAACGCGAACGGCAGAATCTTTCTTCTCCGGGGTTTCCTTGCCTATGATCTTTGCTTTGACCGGACCCATCGCCGGGAAGGTCTCGATGATCGTCTCGGACTGGAACTTAACCGCACTCTCCATCAAGAGCGGGTGAAACACACCACACGCACCGGGCCACGGCTCTGTTCGATCCTCGTAGCGAATGCCGAGAATTTTGAGTCCTTTAACGTACGTATCCAACCAGTCTTTGCGACTTGAAAGATCTTGCTCGTAGTTACCGATCAACTCACCAGCCAGACTCTGCAACTCATTCTCGCCCATGAAGTCAGCGAGGTTGGCATCAAAGTCTTCGGCACGTGGCTCGGACTTGACCATCTCAACCACTACGCCATCCATGCCGATAGCAACGCTCTCCGGATCTTCAATCATGATCTCGATTGCGGGTTCTTCTGCCGCAAGAGCTTCAAGACCCATCGGAGCCTGCATTAAACTTTTATCGACGGCCATCTAAATTCTCCTAGTAATACCCTTCGTGCCTGTGGCTCTTGAACCATTTAGTCGGTTCTGGCTCATCATTTGGCAAACGAATAAACCCTCCCTGCCGGAATCGCAGGAGAGCTAGTGTTGTCGAGTCCACTAAGTCGTCATGAGTTCCAGCCGGAAAGTCGTTACACTCTTCGACTACTTCCCATGCCCAGCGACGGTCAGGCACCCATACAATGCCTGAAGAAAACAAGTCCGTCACGGCATTTACACGTGATATCTTATCCTGCCCCTTACCCGGCGTGAATTCTGATATCGGTACGCCCATCCGACGCATCTCCTGATACAGCGCCGCACCGTTGGATTTTTTCTCAACAATAAAGGTGTCCGGGTTCCACTCTTTGTACTCCTCCAACACCATCGCCTTTAGCTCTGGGAACTCCAGTCGTTGCTTGATCGAGTTCAGTAGGATGATGTTGTAGTTCTTGGTCTCCTCGTTGAAGAAGACCCCCCACGTAGTCAGGGCGTTGTAGTCCGAGCGGTTTGTTTTCTCTTGGGCGGCGTCAAGCGACATAATAATGTGCTCACAAGGTGGGGGGTTCTCTGGCTCCCAGACCTGCCACCACTCTCTTTTAATAAGAGCGCCTTCCTCCGAAGTCGGCTGCTGCATGTACTGGGCCTGCCAATACCGCACATCCATGCTGGCCTTTTTCGCCAGCAACTCGTCAATGCCCCAGAACTCAGGCCAGAGCGGTTTCTCATTTAATATGGCCGGGAACTCTACGACCTCCCACTGGTCTGCCCCGTCTTCGCGGGTCATGTGATCCACGATCTTGCCGGTCAGGTCCATCTTGCTCCATCGGGTCATCACCACGATGATCGCACCACCCGGCATTAGTCGTTGGACCGGTCCTGACTGGAACCACTCCCACGCTGGCTCGAATACGTCTGCACGACCCTGTTTAGCTTCTTGTTCAGAGTGAGGGTCATCAATAATAAAGAGGTCGGCACCGCGACCAGCAAGAGCACCGCCCACACCAATAGCGAAATACTCGCCATTAAAATTTGTGCCCCAACGAGAAGCACTTTTACTGTCGGCCTGAAGCTCGACTTGAGGAAAAATGTCACGGTAGCTCTCCGAT
>Ga0315909_10007310_pt1 | contig 12355 bp, 18 predicted proteins | sample LakEriMetagenome_11_FD_203527 | JGI IMG/M metagenome (GOLD analysis project Ga0315909, IMG submission 203527) | Freshwater fungal communities from buoy surface, Lake Erie, Ohio, United States - Buoy 2 MA125 | ecosystem: Environmental > Aquatic > Freshwater > Lake | place: USA: Lake Erie, Ohio...
CCTGTCCATTAAAGAATAACTCTCTGGCGCAGTAATAGGTATTGCGGTCATCATCTGGGTCTTCGGCAACAGCCTGCACCAACAATGGCAGATACTGGCTACGACTCTTGCTGTGGTCTGGATGATGGTGAATCTCCAAGCCTTCAATGTGAGCCTGCGTCTCCTGCATGCCGTCAATTGGAATCATGACCTCATGAACTGGGTGCTTCCATCTGTAGCCATGACGGGAAACAATCTTGTCGCCTTGGTACACAAGACCCTCAAGACCATTCTCTTCATCTTTCCACGACCACACATACTTATAGCGTGGACGAGTGACATCAGGGTGCACAGTCTCAATGGCTTCTCGCCAGCCCGCAACAAGCACTTCATCTAAATCTAAATTAATAACATAATCAATGTCATCAGGCAAAAGAGAGAGAAGGTAATTGCGAGCCTCATCAAAACGCCATGGTGTAAAAGTTTTAGTAAGGACATTTACACCCTCACGCTTAGCAAGTTCAACAGTAGAATCACTACTGCCAGTGTCCAGTATCCATAGTTCAGTATTGGGTGCTTTTGCAGATTGCGCCCAGCGACTGACAAATTGTTCTTCATCTTTGGCAATTGCGACCACTGCCACTTTGTATTTGTATTCATATTCCTTCATAATTCCTTCGCTAATATTTTCTCCATTGAAGAAGTGGTTATCCCACTGCTCCATCATTGCTTCTTTTATTTCACTTTTTGTAGACAATTTTCTCTACCTCTGCTCTTGTCATTGCTGGCTTCTCCTCTACCGTGCCGTCAGCCTTGCGGATGATTAACTTCCCTGCCTTCTTGTGCGGGTCATCCTTTGGCTTGACATACTGTGCTTTATTATTCTTACCTCTACTTGGCATCGCTGTTCTCCCAATATCTTTGAATTGTTTGTTGGCTGACACCGAATGTCTCTGCCAGTTCCTTCTTGGATGCTGTTCCACGCAGTTCTTGCAACTGCATCTTCTGCTCGGCAGTCAGTTTCTTTCTGCTACCACCAAGTCTGTTTCTTTCTTTGGCATCACGCATGTTGTCGGCGTGAGTACCACAGTAAAGATGTTCAGGGTTGACGCAAGCACGCACATCACACATGTGAAGCACTGACTTACCTGCTGGCACATCTTCCACAAATACTTTGTAGGCAATGCGGTGAGCCTTGTCTTGCTTACCATTAACTCTTGACATTCCGTAACCGTGGTTGTCAAAACCAAGTTGCCAAATCCAGCAACCATTGTCGTCCTCAAGGATGTTTTCGTAAATCCTGTCTTGGTCTTTATCATATTTCTTAGGCATAGTTATCCTCCGTGGATTGTAAGGGAGCATTTCCGCTCTCCTACCATAGTAGCACCATATCGTACCGAATGCACGAAACTTTCTAAAGTTTTTTTGGATTAGTTGCAATATGATAGAAGAAGTGTGCTACACTGATGTCATGAAGAAAAAGCAACTGCCAAAGTGGTTAATCGCCCGCAGAAAAGCATTACTATTAAAGGACCTGAGCAAGGTAAAGAAGGAAAAGCATGACTAAGATGAACTGGGACAGCCTCAGAAAGAAGAGTGGTACTGCCCATGGTGGACCAACTGTAGGCAGCAAACGAGCATGGAACATGGTACGAGTTACCGACATGGTGACTGGCGAAGTTCGTTATGAAAAGCCAAAGCCCGCCAAATACAAACCAAAGCCAAAGTCCAATGAAGTAGTTATTAATACTACGCCAGAGAAGCGAACACCAAGTAAGGGTGAGGCTCAGAAGATGGCATTGCTGGAGCAGATTAAAGAAAAGCAGGGTTGGTTAAATCAATCCATGCAGCGTGAACTCACTCGTCTCCACAAACTTTACAAAAAGTAAAAGAAATTTCCTCAAATGCTGTGCACTTGGTAATGACTTGGTGTACTATTAGAGATATCAACAATTGAGCAAGTCCCCCATGCTGGGAAGCATCAGGGCAAGCACGGGCTAAATCCATTGTTCAGCAGTAATAAGACTGATGCTGATAGTAGACACACCAGTAATGCCAAGCATTACCTCGTGGACACGCCATTCGTGACCAGAAATGGGGTTCGTTCACCCATGTCTTTTAATCAGGTGAGAAGAAAACAATTGAACTGGTGTCGGCTTAAATCATTGGCTACGGCGACCATTCAGCATTATTATTAATGGCTGATAAACGGTGGGGGGGAGCCATATTTCTGTACATATACATATCTAGAGAGAGATATAGATTCCTTCTATATACAGATATACTTATCTAGAAGAAAAGAAACTAATCTTACTATTAATAATAATAAAACTACTTAGTTAACAGGTGTCGTTGGCGAAGCCAAAAGACACTAGACCTAGGACGAGCACGAAGTGCGAGGGGGCGGTCATGAGCCCCATATACTAGAGAAGCATTAAGACTTAGCATTATTATTATTCCCTTAGCGAATGCCATAGGCATGAGCCAGAGCACGAAGTGCGATGGGTAAAACCCCGCAAGAATGAAAAGCCCGCTAAATCAAATAGGCAATGTTAATAAAAACGGGATAGAGATTATTATTATTATTAAAGATTGCTAGATTAAGATTAGTTTGGATAAATCTATTCAGAAAACTAACTACTACTACTTCCACGGCAATGAAAGAAAATGGAATCGCCGCTAATAACAATCACAACAGTTAATACCATAACTAGGTAGATAATAATAAGAAGGGTAGTAATGCTTGGTAAAGGAACTACTCATAGTGGTTAATGCTCACTCAGGGTGGTTAATACTGCATCTCCTTTAATTGCAAGGGTTTTATTATTATTGGTTACCGAGTCATCTCACATATTGGGATAGGGGTGCTTAATCTTTACTATAGGGTACTAGTAATTCCCCAGATAGTTGATAAGATTAGTCAACAATTAGACACTGTCAAGTACCTTAATACCCTAGTAACTTGGTCAACAATTAAAGTCTACCAATCTAGTCAACAATGCTTCAATAATTATTCTTAGATTATTTGGCATTATTACTTGTGTTTTCATGCTAGAGGTGCTACTATGTATGGTAGGCAAGTACAGATGCTTTGTTCTGGGGATTGGGAGCAAAGTCATTTGGGAGGGCACTTGCCAACCACCCAGTCATGGGGGTCAGGTCCTTTTGCTAAACTCATTCCTGGCTCCCATGACACTGGTTCTTATCAATCACGGTAAGACGGGCATGGCAACATGCTTGACAATTTAATTATAGTAATGGCTGACAATTTGTTGGGGCTTTACTCCGTGCAGGCTTTAGCCCTGGGTAGTTTATCCTTTCTCTACCTGGGGCTTTTGCTTATGCATGAACATTCATTCGGAGGAATAAACATGCAAGAAGAAGATAAAAAAGACTTTAATATTATTATTACTGTCAGTGATGGCAATCTCACTTATAGTAGCGAGATGGATTATCAGGCGACAGTATTCTGGCTCCGTGCAGTAGAGTCCATGATAATCAATAAGGCTCTCAATGACTGATATGCCGCCACCAGTTAGACCATGGCACTACCTCACACAGCAGCACACCACAGATGAGGTCGCCGCAAAAAGACTAGACACATGCAAGCAATGTCCTAAGTACATAAAGGTAACTACACAGTGTTCAATCTGTAAGTGCTTCATGCCAGCCAAGGTAAAGATAGAGAATGCTACTTGCCCTGAAGGTCAATGGTAACCACACATGAGTGGCGGCTTCAACCAATGGGATTAATGGTCGCCCGCAAAACAAACAAGTCTTATTGCTTACTAGATAGAGAGAGTAAGTAAGAGACTAGTAGTACATACACACATGCATACCCAATGCCAGATGCCTATGGTCATCCACTACCAATGCTGTGACCAATACCCAGCCAGTAAGTAGAGGGGGGACACCCACCCCCCGTACCCGTACTACTATTCTAGATACTATACTAGTCCATGGCGATTCAGATTATTCTAAAAGCCTATTGTTACCATTTCTCAAGTACCCCCACCCCATTGATGAAGATACTATCCATCCAAAAATAATTCATTAATCATACTATTATTATCATGTAATCGTGATATACTTATTGCATGAAGAAATTACCCATTAAAGACCGATTATTATCCAACATGGTTGTAGATGACAACGGATGCTGGATATGGCAAGGCAAACCAGTACTAGGTGGTTATGGTCGCATCAATGTCAATAATAAAAATCAATTCGCCCATATAGTGTCCTATGAGACATTCAAGGGTCCCCGCCCACCTGATGCTCGCAAGAAGGGGCTTTATGTGTGCCACACCTGCGATGTGCCCGCCTGCATCAATCCTGACCACTTATGGCTTGGCACGGCATCTCAGAACCAATTAGATTGCATTGCCAAGGGTAGAGGTAATCGTACTGGTGCTCCTGCTGGCGTAGGTAGGAAATTCACTGCCGAACAGATTATTGCCATTAGAAAAAAATACGCCGAGGGTCTGGCGACCCAAGTGGAGATTGCTGCTGAACTTGGTGTTCATCAGGGTTATGTCTCTCTTATTATGAGACGACAGGTCTGGAAGACCGTTTAATAAGCCATTAGGTAATAACCTCGCCTAACTATAGGGATTATCACAATTTTTTTATCCCAGAAGGACTATGGAGATTTAGATGGCAAAAGAATCACGCATGATGCTGACAAGGCAACAGGAAGAATACTTAGAGTGGCTACTGACACCCAAGGAATCACGCCGTCCCAACACAAAGAAGGCATGGGCAGAAGACCACGGTATTCACTTTAATACTCTACAGGTATGGGAAAAGCGTAAAGATTTTCAAGAAAGATGGAATCTGGGTGTCAAGGGGCTTACCCAATCTCCAGAACGCACACAGGCTCTCCTAGACGCTCTGTATGTGAAAGCAATAGCAGGTGACCACCGCAGTGCCGAGTTGTATCTAAAGGCAACTGGTCAGATGCAGAGCCAGCAGAACATCAACATCAAGACTGAGACCTCAGTTAAAGAATTGTCAGACGAAGAACTTCAGGCTCTTATCGTGGAAATGAGTAATAATAAAATTAATAATGCTCCATTGCCTGATATTGAAATTGTAGAAGAGGATGCTCTCTAATGCGTGTAGGTTGGGCAGCGCCAGGGTCTAGTACTTATCAGGGCACTAATACTAATTTGCATGTTCAGATTATGAACACCCTGAAGCGTCAACTTCAAACTCAATCAGACCAACTTCAATTAGACCACCAGCAAGAAGATGTCGTGGATGGCGGGAATGCTGCATCCATTCAGTTTCACTATTTGCTGAGCCCGACCTTTAATGACAACGGGGCGACATTAACTACACAGATTTTCCACTTTGATGCCAATTCTGGTGCGAGTGGTTCAGCAACCTGGATATTTCCAGAAAGACTTTAGGAGAATTAAACAATGGCTGTTTTGCTACAAATTCGCCGTGATACTGCGGCTAACTGGACCGCTGCTAACCCTGTACTCATGGCAGGCGAAATGGCACTGGAATCAGATACTAATAAAATAAAAATTGGTGATGGCACCACAAACTGGAACTCATTGCCCTACTTCACGGTAGGTGCTACTGGTCCTACTGGACCTACTGGCTACACGGGACCAACAGGACCCACTGGTAGCACTGGACCGACAGGCTGGACAGGACCTACTGGATGGACGGGTCCTACGGGCTGGACAGGACCGACAGGTATTCAGGGACCAACTGGCTGGACTGGACCACAAGGTATTCAAGGCATTACTGGACCAACTGGTGCTCAAGGTCAGCAAGGACCTACTGGACCAACAGGTCCGACTGGATGGACAGGTCCCATTGGACCAACAGGCACTACTGGTGCGACTGGTGATACTGGACCGATTGGTGAAACTGGACCAACTGGTGCCGCATCTACAGTAACTGGTCCTACTGGACCAACAGGTTGGACTGGACCAATTGGAGCAACAGGTCCTACTGGTGCTGCTTCTACTGTCACAGGACCAACGGGTCCAACTGGACCACAAGGTCAATCGTCTTCTTTTTATGACTATAAAGCAAAGACAACAGCAACAACTGGCGACCCTGGTTCAACATACTTGCTGTGGAACAATGCTACACAAACTTCTTCAACAGCATTGCACATTGACCATATTGACAAAGATGGTTATGACATCCACATCTTCTTGATGCTCTTGAACGCTGGCGACCATGTGACCATTCAGGATGCTTCGGATTCAACCAACTATCAAACATGGCATGTAACTGGTGCACCGACAGATATGACTGGTTATATTATTTTGCCAGTAACTCTGGATGATTCTAATGGAACTGGCACAACTGGTTTTGCTAATAACTTAGATATTCTTTTTATTTCAGTCAGCATTGGTGATACTGGTCCAACAGGACCGACAGGTGCAACTGGTCCAACGGGTGCTACTGGTCCTACAGGCGACACTGGTCCATCTGTTACTGGTCCTATGGGTCCAACTGGTGACACAGGTCCAATCGGTCCTACTGGTCCAACTGGAGATACTGGACCTTCTGTAACAGGACCTACAGGGGCTACTGGTGCAACAGGTGCAACTGGCGCAACAGGACCTACTGGTTCATGGGCTAATGCTCAAAATGTATTAACTGTTGGTGCAGGAACAACACTGACATCATCTGCTGCTGGAGTTTTCCACAGGCTTGTTAACTCGCTAACAATCACAGTTGATAGTACGACTGGATTTACTGCTGGACAGTCTGCAGACTTTATTAGAGAGTCAGGTGCAGTATCTTTTGCAGCAGGTTCAGGTGCAACAATCTACGCAACTCCAGGTCAAAACCTTAGAGCAACATATTCAGTAGCAACACTTATTTGCTTGACAACAAATGTTTATGCTTTATTCGGAGACCTAAGTTGATATGGCAATACATCGTGGAAGTAATCAACCGAAACTAGCCCCAACGGTAGTAGCCAATGCTGCAACTGATTTTAACCAAAGTCAGGCGACATTAAATGCAACTGTCAGTGCAAACGATTATTCAACGACTGTTTATCTTGATTGGTCAACCAATCCGAGTTTCACAGGTGGTTATGGCACTGTGTTGGTTGGAACTATTACTGGTCAAAACCAAGCAGTAAGCGGTCTAGCAACTGGCTTAAATCCTGGAACTGTTTATTATGTGCGATGCCGTGCGTTTAACTTAATTGGCACTGGCATTAGTACTAATACTATTTCATTCACAACTTGGTCACTGCAAACATATACCAAAACAACATCTGGCTCTTACTCTGTCAGTATTCCATCAATTCCTGGTGTTGCCCCTGTCATTTACGAAATGATTCTTTATGGAGCAGGTGGTGGAGCAAACTATGGTGGAGGAGGAGGCGGTGGATATCGCTTATTCTCATCTCACACATCATCAGCAACTGGAACACAAACAATTAGTGGAACTGTTGGGGCAGGCGGTGCTGCTGGAAATGGTGGAACTGGTACTGGAACTGCAACAACAGGCGGAAGTACGACCTTAACTGTTGGTTCAACAACATGGACTGGTGGAGGCGGAACGGCAGGAGAGCATCCTGGTGTTTGTGGAGCACCAAACGGCAGAGGTGGAACAGTAGGTAGTGGTACCAACGGAAATAACCTTGGTGGAACAAATGCTTATGGTTGGTACCGAGTTTGTTCACAAACTTTTATCTGCACTGAGTACGACAAAAACAATAACTGTATTAATGGTTATTACCAAGATAACTACTGTTGGGACTGTGCATACTACGCATGTGGTGGAGGCGGTGGAACAGACGGTGCTGGTGGAAACGCAACAGGTCATAACACATCAAGCCAAGTAGGTGGAGCAGGTGGAACTGGCGGTGGTGCATATGGACTTCGTGGAGGAAACGGCGGAGGCGGTTATGGAACACAGGGCAACGGTGCTGCTGGAGGCTTCTCTGTAGGTTCTGGAACAATTGTCGGTAGCGGTGGTTCACAGTTTGGTGCAGGACTCGCTGGCGGTATCACATTCAAATACTATGGACCATAACGAAGGATTAATATGAAGCAATTTACATTAGAAGTCATCAAAGACTACAAACTCTTTTATATTCTTAAAAAACTAGACGCAAACGCACCACGCATTGTTTTGTCACATCAGCAGTCACACATCAATGCTGTAGTTATTGACTATGAACTTTTCCGCATGGCTGACAACAGCGTCATGATTGCATTCAAGAATCCATTTCCACGAACTCCTGATTACAACTATGTAGCATCAGACGGAAGAACAGAAGAGATTATTCCAATTCAATCATTTGAACGAATTGTAAAGCATTATCAACTAGGACCAGAAGTGCATGCAACTGGAACATTTGTTTTTACTGATTCAACGATTAACAGAGATGCTGTTCAAGATTGGCGATGCGACAATCAAAAGTTTGGTCCAAAGCCTTTTACTCCAGTAACTGAAGATGCTCCAACATTTATTACTGGCATAGAAAACTTGGATATTTATGAACCTATTTTTTCTATTGTTGGAACTGGTCATATTATTTATTTAAAACAAAAAGTTCGTTCTGATAATTCAGATGAGATTCTTAATAATTCTTATACGCCATTTGCGTGTTACACACTTGCCGAAACAGTAAAACTAACTCTTGAATGGGCAGCAATGAATAGTGCGACATTCAACAACTACGAAGAGATTGCAGTTAAAGCAAGAAAGTTTACTGAGCGTCTTGGCATCACAGAAGATTTAGTAGCCAATCAACCAGACATGCAGGTGTACGAATACCTTAAGGGTAATCCAAATGCACGACAGAGACCAGATGGCGTACAAGCAATGTCAGATGAACTGGATAAATTCATTCAAAACAATATTTCTTATTTTACTTTCAGCAAACTCATTTCTCTAAATCCAACAGCATGGGATTTAAATGAGGTTCTGGAATATGAAAAAGAATACGCAAAACAAGAATGGAAAGAATATTTAGAAAAGTTCCATGTTCTTGAAGAAAAAGAGTATGGAGATACCGAGGGAGTCTACGCATACATTGAAGAGCATCTGCCTAATACGCTGATGTTCGTTCGTATTTTGTTCGGCATCCTAAGTATTAAGAAGGAAATACTAGAAGGACTTGCATAATGCAATTAGAAGAATTAGTTAATGAATATAACTTTAGAAAATGCCGTGGACCAGAAGAAGCAACCGATGAAGAATTACTTGAAGCGTTTGTCTTTTTCTGTAATAACTACGCATACATTAAGCATCCGAGTCAGGGTAGGATTCAGTTTACTTTGCGAGAGGCTCAGATTGAAACTGCTAAAGCGTGGATTGAAAAGCGATACACAATAGTTTTAAAGTCTCGTCAGATTGGTTTCTCTACTCTTGCTGCAGCATTTGCATTCTGGCTAACATTCTTTCAGGCTGACCGATTTGTAGTCATGCTTTCAAAGACTGAGCGTGAAGCAACCAAGTTGTTAGGTAAGACTAAGTACATCTACAAGTTCTTGCCAGACTGGATGAAGGCATCGGGTCCAGAACTAATTCAGAACAATGTTCTTAAAATGGTATTTGATAATGAATCAGTAATTGAATCGTTGCCATCTGCTAACGAGCCTGCTCGTGGTGAGTCCGTGTATCTCGCCATCATTGACGAAATGGCTTTCTTGCCTAACCCAGAAGAAGCATGGGCATCTATTGAACCTATTGCCGATGTTGGTGGTCGTGTTATTTGTTTGTCTACCGCTAAAGGTGAAGGCAACATTTTCTTTAATCTCTGGCATGGGTCACAGACTGGTACCAACCGATTCCACGGAATCTTCTATCCATGGTCAGCAAACACAGACCGTGATGACGCATGGTATGAAAAGCAAAAGGCTGAACTTCCTACTTGGCAGTTGCATCAGGAATATCCATCAAATCCAGAAGAAGCGTTTATTCGTTCTGGTCGCCCCGTCTTTGACATTGATGCTTTAAATCGTCAGGAGACAGAAAAGCCTAAGACTGGTTTTATGAAGAAACTTGATGAGTCAGTTAATGCCTGGATATTTGAATCCTCTGGTGGACCGCTATCAATCTGGCAGTTGCCTAACTATGGGGCTACCTATTGCATCGGAGCCGATGTCGCTGAAGGTTTAGCCCGTGGTGACTATTCATCAGCCCATGTCATTGATGCCAAGTCTGGATTAGTTGTTGCCGAATGGCATGGACATGTGGACCCAGATAAGTTTGGTGAAGAGGTTCTTTTGCCATTGGGCTACTTCTATAACACAGCACTTATCGGTGTTGAGTCTAACAACCACGGATTGACCACTCTAACGGCGCTGAACAAATTAAAATACCCAAACATCTATAGACAGCGCAGACTTAATCAAAGACACGCTGAAGCCTCTGAGACGCTTGGTTGGCGTACAACTACCCTGTCTAAGCCATTGGCAATTGACGAACTAAATGCCAGCCTCCGTGATGGAGAATTGGAACTTCGCTGTGAGTACACCATCGCTGAACTTAAAACCTTTGTTCGTGATGATAATGGTTCTACTCATGGCTCCCCTCATGACGACCGAGTTATGTCGCTGGCTATTGCAAGACAAATGCTTAAGTTTGTTTGGTTAGCCGAATACCGCATATCTGATGACAAACCATGGGGAACATTGGATTGGTGGGCAGGGAAAGTTAAGACTGCCGTTCCAGAAAGAGACAGATTCTACATTGGCGAGTTCAATTCGTACTGAATCGCCCCTCAAAAAATCAAAACTTGGTTCAAAGGTAATGACTTTGACATAAATATAGGAGATTAATCATGAATTGTGACTGCGGAAAAGAATTAAAGACAGACAATGACCTCAAAAGAGGCTGTTGCTTTGGCTGTCACTGCAAATCAATCCGTCTTGGATTTGTCGGTGGTAAGGAAGAATTTCATGGTCCGACCATCCGTGAGCGTCAGCGTTATTACGAAGACTCCGATGCGTTCAAGCAGGGCAAGATTGAAAAGGTCCCAGCACGCAAGGAACTCATCTAATGGAATGGTTGGTACCTATCGCCGTTGCCATCATTGGTGGACCAGTAGTTGTCCTCCTCCAGCAACTGCGTAAGGAAAATACCGAACAGCACGCAGAGTCAAGAGAACTTTTAAAAAGAGTTGCCGACAGAGTAGAGACAGTTGATGAAAAGTTAACTGACCACATTGATTGGCATTTAAAGAAACCAGTAAGGAGCAAAGCCAATGGCAGCAAAAAAGAGCAGTAAAAAGCAGGACCCGCCAAAGAAGAAGCCAGGTTCAGCAGCAGATTTCCGCAAGAAGGAAGAAGCAGATAAGGCTAAAGCAAAGGCTAAGTCAACTACAACCACTACTGTACCTCCTGCAACAGAAGGTCAGAAAAAGGGACCAAACGCAAATCCTCCTACTCGTACTTCCAGCAGTGTTGCCAATCCGTCAACAACTAGCCCAAGAACTACTACAACTACAACACCTAAAAAGAGAACGACTACTACTACTTCGTCAACTGTTCCAACAAGAACATCCAGCACTTCTTCAACGGTTCCTAAAAAAACTACTACCACTACTACGAGTACAGTTCCAAGAACTATTCCAAAAACAAAGTAAGGATTAATTATGGCAGCAAAAAAGAAATCACCCGCTAAGAAAGCAGCAGCCAAGAAGGTTGAAAAGGTCATGAAGGAATACAAAGAGGGAACTCTTCATTCTGGAAAAGGTGGACCAGTAGTAAAGTCTAGAGAGCAGGCAATTGCTATAGCACTTAGCGAAGCAGGTCAGGCAAAGAAGGCAGTTGCTAAAAAGGCAGCAGCAAAGAAGAAGAAAAAGTAATGCCAGCAAATCCTTCATACAATGCCCAAGAAAGCACGACCACACCAGTCTGGGCTACTAAGAACCCAAAAAAGAAATCCAAGAAGTTGTCTCCCGCCCAAAAAGCCAAAGCAAAAGAGACAGCAAAGAAGGCAGGAAGACCCTACCCAAATTTGGTGGACAACATGAATGCCGCTAAATCAGCAAAGAAATCAACTGCTAAGAAAGCACCAGCAAAGAAGAAGAAGTAATGGCATCAGAACTATGGCAGAGAAAAGCAGGGCAAGACCCTAAAGGCGGGCTTAATGCTGCTGGCGCACGCTCTGCTGGAGTTAAAACTGGAGTCACTAATTACTCTAAGGCTTCAGATAAAGATAAGAGACGATGGATTTCATGGGCAAGGAGATTCGCAGCAGTGGACAATATTCCACCGCTAAAGAAGCCCAATGGAGAACCAACAAGATTTGCACTTATGTTTAACGCATGGGGAGAACCAGTGCCGACAACAGAAGCAGCAGTTAGGACGGTCGCTAAGAAAGCACTTGCTCGCAAAGAAGCACTAGACCGCAAGGATGGAAGAATATG